>Ga0247727_10006484_pt1 | contig 22997 bp, 26 predicted proteins | sample WisWelCaveWW1625_FD_202498 | JGI IMG/M metagenome (GOLD analysis project Ga0247727, IMG submission 202498) | Biofilm microbial communities from Wishing Well Cave, Virginia, United States - WW16-25 | ecosystem: Environmental > Aquatic > Deep subsurface > Groundwater > Cave microbial mat | place...
CCGACGATGCTGATTGCGCCGACGTTTCCCAGTTCTTGGTGGCATTTGATGAGGGCCGCAGCGGATATGTCGATGGGGAAATAGGCCACCGGCTCTCGATCGGCGAGCGCTTCCAATATCCAGCGAGTCTTTCGGCCGCTGCCACTCCCCAACTCGACCACTGCCACGGGAGATGGAATATGTTCGAGCATGTCTCCGGCATGGCGGCGGAGGAGGCGTTCCTCTGCACGGGTCAGCCCATATTCGGGTAGCAGGGTGATCGCTTCAAACAGCGCTGTTCCCAGCTCATCGTACAGGTACATCGAAGGTAGTTCGCGTTGGCCCACCTTCCTGAGGCTGTCGCCCACTGCGACGGCGAACTCCCGGACGGCGTCGGCTTGTCCAGTCTGTGAGCGCATCATGTTAGTCCTCCACACAACGAAATCCGGCATAGACATACGGGTAGTTGGGCCGGAACCAGTTGCGAAATGATCGGCGCAGCAAACCGACGTCTGTCCGCGAGGACGCCCCTTTGAGCACATAATGGTCGCCATCGAAGAAGCGCGCTGAGTATCCGGGATAAAACGAGAGGGGCTGGAATCCGGGAAAAGGCTGGAAGACCGTCGCAGTCCACTCCCATCCGTTACCGACCAGTTGGGAAATTCCGAATGCGCTGTCTCCGAGCGGGGTCGCGGTCACGGGAATAGGATCCCATCGGGTCCCGTTGAAGTTTCCCCGTCGGGTATCCGGCAAGTCATCGCCCCATGGATAGGATCGTTCTTCGTCGTCGTCCGGCATCCCATATGCGGCCCGATGAAATTCCGCTTCGGTGGGCAGTCTCTTTCCAGTCCAGGCTGCAAAGGCGCTCGCCTCCTCATGGGTGACATAGACCGGCCAATCCATCGGTAACGGCACTTCCCCCGACATGGCTCGCCACCACCACTGGCCCTCGCCCCATGTCCAGAAGTGCGGCGGCTTAGCACCGGCGCCTACGAATTCGAGATACTCTCCATTCGTGACCTTGTACTTGCTCATGGCAAACGCAGAGACAGAGACCTCATGGCCATTAAATTCGTTGTCCCATCCAAATTGATATTGGCCATCGAGGTGCGCGCATCGTTGGCCTAAGGTCACCGCGCCGCCAGGAATTTCAATGACCTTACGAACGGGAGTCGGGCTTGGTGGAAATGGCGCGACCAGCGGAATATCCTTTTGCGTGGTCGACAGGTGATGGAGGAGATAGGCAAATGTCTCGGCATGCATCAACCGGTGCTCGAGCGCAACAGAGAGCACCTGCTCCGATACCTGGTTCGAGAGATCATCTATGGCCTGCCGGACGCGTAAATTATACCGTTGGACTTCTGCTCTCTCCGGCCAATCCGCGCGCTTGTCCTGTGGTAACTGCCCTGGTTCCGGATCGATCCCGAACGCGAAGAGTTGGTCGAATTCCGGATGGAATGACGGAACCCCTGTTGCTTGGCTCACGAGATTCCAGTCAAACGCCTCGAGATGACCGAAGTAGAAAATCGTCCGGTGGCGCTCGGGGATCGGTCGGTCATGGAAGGCTCCAGGTCGAACAAGGCCGAATAAGGCATCGGTGGCTGCGCGAGCTTGAGCCAGCATCTGCGCTAGATGAGTGGTCGTGGTCGTCTTAGCGATCATCGACTTGTACTCCCTTCCAAAAGGCCACGTATCCTGCAATGTGCTTGGCCGCATCCTTATTCACCTTTCCGTCCGCCACGATGTCGTAATAGCGCGCCTCCCCTTTCCAGGGACAGGTCGTACGCGTCGTGCATAGTTGGAGGTGCTCTGGTTTGATTGACTGGGGCGGGAAATAGTAATTCCCTTCGACCACTTGCCCCTCGTTGCTTTCGGCTAACGTCATCCCATTCCAGATGGCTTTTGGCATGAGAGTCTCCTTTCTGTACCAGAGCTTTCCGCTTCCTTCCCAGTCATGCGGGGTGTCAGAATGCTCCTGAGGAGTCCGCTGCACATGCGCTATTTCTATTACGCCGGTTTAAGTCCTACACGCGCCGAGGCCGTCGAAGAGATACAGACTGTCTCCGACGAATTTCGGACCCTCTTATTCTCTGAGTCTGGCATCGCCTGGTACCGCAAACAAGTGGAAAATAGCAGACAGAAGGTCGCTCGGTTACTTCACGTTAATCTTTGTTGTGCCCCATTTAAATTGTGGACAGGTCGCTTAATCGCTAGCTCATACTGCCCCAGTTAATTTCTAGACTGCATTGGAAACTTCCCTTTCTGCAAAGAACGTTCGTGACTCTGGTGAGAGACCCTCGGCTATCCTCTGCTGCGATGGGTTTTTAATAAATTCAGTGGGTTTCCTGCATCAAGCTGACTAAGCGACCTGTCCACAATTTAAGTGGGGCACAGCAACTCGGCCCTTGCGCCTTCCTTCGCCATCCTCCTAGAATGGCCCTCTTTGCGAGGTTCCCATGCCGTTCATGGTTCGCCCTCACCATCGCTTCCCTGTCTGTTGCTCTGTGACCTCCCACACAGGTCTATTTGAGGGCCACGGTATGGTCTAGAATCTTTCGGTGAATCCGTGGCGAAGGGGACGACAAACTGACAAGGAGGCTGGGCCGATGAGTTGGCTGAGGAGGGAGTTCGAGACTTGCTCAAGAAATATCAAGAATGAAGGAGGGGGAAACCGGTGAGAAATAGAATGGCGATATTCGGAATCGGGCTATTTCTTGTTCTGCTGATATCGGTTAACCCGACCATGGCGGGGGAGGTTAAGTTACATATTCCTCCGGTGTTTCAGGAACGCCCTAGTTGGTGTTGGGCAGCCGTTGGAGAGATGGTTTTCAAGTACTATTACGTTCCCGCTGCTCATCGGACAGACTATCAGTGTGGGATTGTGCAGAGTAGGAAGCTTTGTACGGGGATGCCGAATTGCGTTGAATGCGATTTCCCATCCGGCGATGAAGCCACCATGGTGAACACGCTTGAGCAGTATACTCTAATGGCTGCACTGGGCAAGACGGCTAAAGATATTTCGCTTACAGTTCAATCGAAGAGCGGAAGCCTTTCTGAGGCAGAAGTGAAAAACGAGCTGGATCAGGGCCGTCCTATTATTGTTGGGATTTCACCGCCTGGGTTCAAGGTTGATGGAGTAGCTCAACATATGGCCCTCATAGTTGGCTATGATGATGGCTCCGGCGACCTGATGCTAACCGTGAATGATCCCTTCCCCTACGAAGACATGCGCTTTCTCTGGATAGGGAACGCATATCTCAGCGCGAGAGCATCAGGAGGAAGTGCTGGCGAATATGAGATCGGTTATGAAGCATTTGGGTTACGGCTAAAGTGGACCCAGACGATTTACCGGATTACTTGCACCGGCCATGATTGTCCGTCCGACAACCGGCAAGTTGCGGATGGCTCCGCTGGGAAAGCCGACCGTGAAGTGATTCAAACCGTTCTCGCGGGATCCTCCGGAGACTTCAAAACCTTAAGAACAGGACATAAGGCTTCCGATGCTGATATCGGGACGACATGGCAGTCAACAGTTAAATTTTCCGGAGCCAAGCAGTGCCTGGTGAGGGACAAAGGCGATTCTGGTGGAGCTCGGTGGAGTTGCACGTTCAGATTTTCAGACAGGTCAGAGGCCGACAAAGCGGTAGAGAAGATAGTTAATCGATTGCGCAACAGCTTGCCTCATGGTTGGATCGGAATGGATCTTGATGAGGACTCTGACACAGAGCTGTACAGCAAGACAAACAAGTTTTCTGCCTCTAAACCTGGAGGTAATTCGGCCATTAGCGTGTACTCAATTGACACCAAGAAGGATGGACAGGTCAAAATTTATCTTTCTGTGGATAACAAGTAGCGTTTTGGCTATGGCGATGACAGATTCGGCCCCTCCGTCGCCGACATAGTTTTGCCTGATAAGCTACATGCTAAATCCGGAGCTAGTCAGTGATGGCTGGTACTGGTGGTACAAGTATAATGCATTAGGTAATACGCCTCATCTTTTTCGGGGCCTGCGGCCGCCTATCTGCCTGGCCCACCTTCGCCTCGTCACGAAGGCAATATCGGGCAGGCTCCTGGGCCATTTCTTATTCATGGTGTTCGATCGTCATGCAGAACAGCCGCCAGAACGCTGGATTCACAAGCCGAGTCCGGAGAAATCTTCACGTCTTCTGCTATGTCCTTCTCGCGACCGTCCTGGGTGCATCGTTTCTGCGCACTGCAACGGCGGCGACGAATGATCGTGTTGAGGACATTGCCGCTCTCGCCAACGGCGCGCTCATGCTGACAGTTGCTGAAGGCCCCTTTATCATGGGCACCGCCCGCACAAGCCACGAACCGTTCAGTTTCGATCTCCAGTATGACGACACAGAGCAGCCCCAGCGCCGCGTTTGGCTCAATCAGTATGAAATTGATCGGGACGAAGTGAGCCTGGGAGAGTATTTGCTGTGGCTGCGGCAACAACAACGCCGCGTCCCAGAGGAAGTACGGAAATTGATCGATCACGTCATGACCGTCCATGCCCTGTCGCCCGAAACCTTGGCGCGTTGGCCGGCACTCTACGTCACCTGGCCGGAAGCCTCGGACTTGTGTCGCGCACAGGGGAAGCGGCTTCCAACGGAAGCCGAGTGGGAAAAAGCCGCGCGCGGGGACAGCGGCAATCTCTTTCCGTGGGGACAGAGACCTCCCACGCCGGCGTTGGCGATGTTCGGGCAATATCACGTCCACGAGATTCCCATCGTGGCCTCCGTCGATAGTGGGGAGGAGGGGCGAAGCCCCTATGGCCTGCATCATATGGCGGGGAACGCGGCCGAGTGGGTCGAAGACTGGTTTGGGATCGACTACTATGCGAGCATGCCTGATCGCAATCCCCCCGGACCGGCCAACGGCCGATACAAGGTGGTGCGCGGAGGATCGTGGAAGAGCGCACCGGCCTTGTTGCGAACCGCCACCAGAGGCGGAGCCTCACCAGATCAGCGCGCCGCGACCATCGGGTTTCGCTGCGCAAGGTCTGCGCGATAACGGAAGTTGACTGTAGCCTATAAGGACTCAGATGATCCAAACTTGCCTACTGATTCCGATGGTGATGAGCCTTGACATGACGACTCAGGCCTCCTTTACCGCTGCGCCGGGGAACGAAGAGCGCACATGGAACGTCTATACGAACGCCCGCTTCGGCTTCTCCGTCCGTTATCCCGAAAACTGGCGTCTTGGAAATCCGATCCCGGACGGGATCGGCGTGACGCTCTATCCTCCTATCGACGACAGCCTCGTTACGTTATCCGGCCACATGAATGTCTTGGAGGGCAAGAGCCAGGACGGACGGCAGACGCTCGAGGAATTCGCCTCGGCCCATCGCCGCATTATCACAGAACTCTACGGCAAGAAAGCGATCACAGTGAAGTGGCGACAGGATCAGGAGATGTCGCTGGCCGGATTCCCCGCGAAACAATTAACATTCACCTATTCGGATGAAAGGCAGGGCGAGATGATCGAACACCACATCTTTTCACTCGGCCGCAACGAGGGTCGCGGGATACGAATCAAAGTGCCTTTCTCGGCAGAAGAACGGGTGATGCCGGCGATCACGAGAATGTTGGAGACCTATCAGCCGGGACGAGACCAGAACGCGGTCAGCCCTCTGATCCCAAAGCCCGATTTTCCCCAGACTGCGCCGCACTCGTGAACTTGGCCCCCGTGATTCATGAACGCTTCGGCCTCCTTCCCTCCCCTATAAGTATGGGGGAGGGAGGGGTGGGGGGCCCGTCATGAATAATGCGGGCTAGGTCTTGCGTCGCTACTGGTGCGGCTCCACTGGCAGGTTCGCCCTCTCCAATCGTTGCGGGAGTTCGAATAAGGACGGAGATTGCTCGGTAAAGATCAGATGACGAAACTCCTCCGACCACTTGCCCTGCTTACTCACGGTCTTTATCGGAAACCGCTGGACCTTCGTCACCCATTGATAGTATTGCCGAGTTCCCCCATTCTCTGCGACGGTGACTTCGAACAGTTCGGTGGGATAGCCGTTCAGCGTCTGATCACCGACGAATTCGCGCGCGAGTTCCCCTTCCATCGTCTCGCTCACCGCCAACTGATGTTCTTTAGCAATTGGCACCTCCGCATATTGCCGCCGCCTGGACAAAATCAGCCAGGAACGGTGGCGGTCCATCCGCACAATGATGATGCTGGCACTTCCTTGCGGTTGGGCAAACTCGAATCGCCAGCGATCACCCTTGGCATTAACATGAGCCGTCACCACGGACTTCTCGTTCTTGACGATCCGCTCGGCGGAAAAATCGAGCGCCGCTGCGTCATCAGCCATGACGACGAGTGCGAATGATGCCAGCCATCCCAGGCACCACTGAGACTTTTCCCTTTGCACCCTCTTTCCCATCTGGTGGTTCTACCGCACGGCTGAGCCTCTCTTCAAGACGCTCTCCCCTCCCATCCGTAGGAACGAGGGAATATAGATTTGCATTGGCAGCACCACCCGAACAGCAAACCTTTCGGGAAAATGGCGCGACATCCGATGACAAATGGATTATCATTCCTTGGCCGGACTACAACCGGCCTCAGAGATTTCGCAATGACTCGTGGCGCCAACCAACCTTCTGCCGTCCCTCGGTCTCGAACCCTCTCCTCGAAACTGGAGCGCGAGATCAAGCTGGCCATCGATCCCAGTTTCCGCCTGCCCCCTCTTCCCGGCACCCCCCTGCCGCGACGGCTGCTGACCTCGAGCTACTACGACACCTCCCAGTACGACCTGGCCCATGCCGGGATCACCCTCCGCCGTCGAGTGGAGCGCGGGAAACAGGCCTGGCAACTGAAACTCCCTCTGGTGAAGGACCGGCAGGAAATCGAGCTGGTTGATCGCCGGCCTCTTCCCCCGCTCCCGTTCCGCGATCTGCTTTTTCTCCCTCTCGGACGGCGACGGCTCGTGCCGGTCGCGACGTTGCGGGTCTGGCGATCAGGCGTTCGCGTGCACCTGGACCAGGCCCCGGTCGCAGACGTCACGCTCGACCACGTGTCGGTCGTGAAGGATGGATCGGTGCTTCAGCAGTTTCGAGAACTCGAAATCGAGCAGGTGAATGGGACGGACAGCACCCTGCCAGACCTCGAACGGCAGCTCCGTCGAGCGGGAGCCGCAGACCATGACGGACGGCCCAAACTCTTTCGCGCGCTTTCCTTGCCCGCTCCCAGTCCTCAGCCGCCGCCGGCACCGGATGCGCCGGTGATGGATCATGTGAAGTGGGCCCTCGCACGTCATGTTCGCTGGCTGCTTGCGCATGACCCCGGCACGAGGCTTGGGAAAGAGCCGGAAAGCCTGCATCAAATGCGCGTGGCCACGAGACAATTGCGCGCCGTCCTGCGCGCCTCCCGGTCCCTGCTGGTTCCTGAATGGGCCGACTCTTTGCGGGATGAATTGCGGTGGCTCGGCCAACGGCTCGGACCGGCCCGCGACCTCGACGTCCAACTCGCCTATTTCCGTGAGGAATCGGCCGCGCTGGACGCACAAGACCGCCGGCCTCTGACCCCATTCCTCGCCCATCTGGAGGCCCAGCGGCATACCGTCCAAGAGGTCCTGCTGAACGAGCTGAAGAGCGCACGGTATCTTGCCCTCACCAGACGGCTCCAGCAAGCGGCGCACGATCCGACCGTCGTCGAGTCCACCGTGACGTTGCGCGACCTCGCCACGCAGGAATTCATCAAGTTGCGACAGGCGATTCGCCAGGCTGTTCAGGCCCCCACCAATGCCAACATCCACGAGACCAGGATCAAAACCAAACGGGCCCGCTATGCCGCCGAACTCGCGGAACCGGCGGTCGGCAAGCCCGCCACACGCTTCATCACCAAAGCCCGTGTCGTGCAGGACGCCTTAGGCCTGCACCAAGACGCTATTCAAGCTGAAGCGCATATCCGGGCGTTCCTCACGCAATCGACCAGCGCGCGGGCCGCGTTTGTGGCCGGACGCATGGTCGAACGCCAGCGCCAGCGTCGAGAAAGGGCCGGGAAAAAGATGCAGCGGCTCTTGAGTAGTCTCTTAAAGCGAGGCGAGAGAGCCTGGGGATAAGACTGCGGGATACGCGACGAGTGGGATCCTAAGTTCTAGGTTCTGAGTTTTAAGTTTTGAGTTCTGAATTCCGGGAACCTCGGACGTCGAACCCTCGTTCGTCTCGCTCGGCAATCCTACGCGTTGTTCTCCTTGGAGCCTGTCCGACATTGCCTTCGTGACGAGGCGAAGGAGGTGCGGCCAGATGCGAGGCCACAGGCCCGGAAAAACCGGAGGTGTATTCGCTGAAATACATCGAGGATTTTTTCGGGTCGAGAACAACGCAGATTGCCGCGGATCGTTCGCCGCAGTAGAAAGGTCAATGTTGGACAGGCTCCTTGGGTTGAACGAAGGACCGCACATATCGCAGCACCTGCCAGGCTTCTTCTTCCGTCAGTACGAGCGGAATAAAGGGAGCCATCGCCGTGCCTTTGCTGCCATTCTTCAAAATCCAGAATAGTTCCCCATCGGTTCGAGTTGCTTGCCACTTCTTGTCGGTGAAATTCCTCGGTAGAGGGCCCTTCAGAGTCCCCGGTGCAATATCTCCTCCCAGCCCTTTCCCATCCGGCCCATGACAGGTCTTGCAAAAGGCTTTCCCTTCATACAGCGCTTTGCCTTTCGCAATGACCTCCTCGCCGACAGGAAGCGGATTCGTTACGGCGCGGGCCGCTTCGATCTGGTCGCGTGGCACGCGCGGGTGCAAGACAGCCTTGTCAGCCGCCCACGTCAACCCCCCGACAAGCAGGAAGGCTCCAACCGCCAGCGTAATAGTTGACGCACTCCTGACTCGACTGGTCATGGCCAAAGACCCTTCTTCGGACGAGATGGAGACACAACGGGGAGAACGTGTTGCCACGCTCTTCCCGCCGCATCCACAGCCTTGAGCTTACTGCTTCCGATGCTTGTGTCCGACCGATTGCGGGTGGCCGACCACACCATTGGGCGCTTTGGCGCCATCCGGCCAGAGATGGAAGATGATCCCGTCCGTCTTGGCCGCAACCGCGGCGACTTCCTTGGCTTGTGCATCCGGCATATCGAGAACCTGGACGCGACCCGTGGCGATCTCGACCTCATGGTCATGGTAGTACTTGTTCCAGGTTTTCAACGGTACTTGTGTGCGCGAGATCGTCTTGGAGACGAAATACTCGACATCCGTGAGCCGCGCGTTGGGATCGGTCGATTCAAACAACAGACACTGCAGGACTTCTGGAGAGATTCCTTTGCAGTAATGGTGATAGGGGCCATGCACCGTGCCGTCTTCAAATTTGTGCGGGGCCATGACATGAATGGTAAAGCCATCGGCCGGACCCGGCTTCTTCTCCGCTGCCGGAGCGGCTGGAGCAGGAGCGTTGTCCTGGGCAAACGCAGCTCCCATGGAGAACACAGCGAAACTGAACACCGATGCAATACTCAGCGCTCGAATCATGAGAACCTCCTGAGGTTGGGGTGAATGAGAACCGATCAATGCTACGAGCGTTCCCTCGACACGGATAAGAGCCGCCACCATCGCAAAGGATTCGCGAAAGTTGCCGGAGTTCTCTCTTCCTTTTTAGGGAAACACCTCCTGAATTTCGAATTTGCGCGCAGGAAAAAGATGTCAGGTTCGCTTGACGGTCGATTTCATGAGGCTGTCAGCCTGAGGAGGCGAGAATCCCTGGTATCCCCTGTGGCGCTCGGTGAGTTCCAACACGGAAAAGGGCTGACCGTGGATCATTTCCGGCGCCGTGAAGATTTGCCGTAACTGGCCCCCGCGGGCGCCGACGATCTGACCGGCAAAGACCACCCCTTGTGCCTTCAACCGTTCAACCGCCTGCTCGATGTCTTCCACACGCACCGCCACATGATGAAATACCAGATCGCCGAAGGCCTTGACCCACCCAGGGATGATGCTGGTCTGGCCCCGATCATCGGGATAGGCTTGATCCACGAAGAGCGCGGGGTACCCAACCTTCCGATAGACCTTTGCGTACCAGTCTTCATACTCGATGGTTTCGCCATACCCATACCCGAGCTTCGTGAATTCCTCCGCACGCCGATCAATATTCAGCGTCCGCAGCGTCAGATGGTCCGTGACCGGGTAGAAACCGACTCCCGCCTTGTCCAGCGAGTCCCGCAGCACCTTGGCTGCCCGATTGCGCGACACATAGTCGTCGATCATTCTGGCGATCAGTGCGTCCAACTCAACGCCTGGTTCCATAGTCCGTCTCCTTGCCAACAGATGCTGGTCATTGGACAATGGTCACTAGTCAATGGCGAAGACTGCCTCTCGTTCTGCGTCCGCGTTTCTCCAATTGACCAATGACTATTGACCTTCGACCCTCACCGGTTAAGAACCGAACTGAATCCCCTGGGCTAACGGCAAATCGTCACCCCAGTTGGTCGTGTTCGTCTGCCGCCGCATATAGGCTTTCCAGGCGTCCGAGCCGGCCTCGCGTCCGCCACCGGTTTCCTTTTCGCCTCCAAAGGCGCCGCCGATTTCTGCCCCTGACGTACCGATGTTCACATTGGCGATCCCGCAGTCGCTGCCGGCAGTGGATGTGAAGCGCTCGCTGCTCCGCACGTCGGATGTAAAAATCGCAGAAGACAAACCTTGAGGCACTGCATTCTGCATTGAGATGGCGTCGTCAAGCACTGTGAAGGGCATGACATAGAGAATCGGCGCAAAGGTCTCGCGCTGGACGATGGGCCAATGGTTCTCCGCTTTCACGATGGCCGGTTCCACGAAATAGCCCGGCTGACCCAGTACCTGCCCCCCGTAGAGGACTTTCCCTCCTGCTTGCTTCACCTCTTCGATAGCCTTCCGATACGCCTCAACCGCAGCTCGATCGATCAGCGGACCCAGCAGCACGCCTGGCTCCAATGGATTGCCGATGCGTATCTGTCTGTATGCCGAGATAAGCTTCGTAATCACCTCATCGTAGCGAGACTCATGGACGAACAGCCGTCTGGTCGTCGTGCAACGTTGGCCGGCTGTGCCGACTGCACCGAACACGATGGCGCGAATCGCCAAGGGGAGGTCCGCCGTCTGATCCACGATGATCGCGTTGTTCCCGCTCAGTTCCAAAAGCGTCCGCCCCAGCCGTTGCGCGACGGTCGAGGCCACGGCTCGACCGACCGGCACGGACCCCGTGAACGAGATCAACGGGAATCGACGATCCTGGACCAGCGTCTCCGCGACGGTCTTCTCGGCCGTCACGATCAGTGAGAAGATCCCTCGGTGGCCCTGTTCCTCCATCACTCGGTTGCAGAGGTGCTGCACCGCAATCGCGCAGAGCGGCGCTTTTGGCGAAGGCTTCCAGACCACCGTATCTCCGGCAATCGCAGCCAGGAAGGCGTTCCAGGCCCAGACCGCTACGGGAAAATTGAAGGCCGTGATCACGCCGATCGGTCCGAGCGGATGCCATTGCTCCGACATCCGATGCTGTGCCCGCTCGGAATGCATCGTCGTTCCATACAACATGCGGGACTGGCCCACGGCGAAGTCGGCCATGTCGATCATTTCCTGAACTTCGCCGTCCCCTTCCGCTTTGACCTTGCCGACTTCGAGAGACACCAGCGAGCCAAGCAGGTTCTTGTGCTCCCGCAACGATGCGCCGATCAACCGGACAAGTTCTCCCCGCTTGGGAGCCGGGACGAGCCGCCATTGCTGAAATGCCGCAATGGACTCCCGCACGATGTGCTCATAGTCATCGGCTGAACAGGCGCGAATTTGCGCAATCATCTCGCCGGTCGCCGGATTCCGGGATTCCAGCAGCGATGTGTTCTCGCCGGAGGCCCACCAATGACTCCCAGTGCTGCCACCGGCGTTGATGGCGCTCAAGCCCAATCCCTTCAGGATCTCCGCGGTGTATATCATCGGTAGCAGGCCCCAAACCGATTCTTGAGCACGTCTTGTAACGGAAACGATTCCTGGGTCACGAATCCCCTGTACTGTTTAGGTTCCGCAAGCACGAGATCGGCTACGGCACAGAGGCTCGAGGCGGTGGTCACTTGAATGGCGGACCACAGTTTCCCTTTAATACATTGGGGATAGATCTTCTTGACGTAGTTCTCCTCGAACAAAGCGCCCTCCCTCATCCCCATAACGGAGGCATAGATCAGCACGACATCTTGCAGTGTCTGGGGAATCGCCTGTTCGAGAATTCGTTTGAGGGTCTCACGATCCTCATTCAGCTTGAGATCTTTCATCAAGAGGTGAATTTTCTCGCAATGGCCTGGATACCGCAGCGTCTTGTAGTTCATGGTCCGGACTTTCCCTGCGTAGGTATCGGCCAACGTTCCCAATCCTCCTGAGGTGTTGAACGCTTCGTACAGGAGTCCATCTACCTCGATCGTCTCATACCCTTCAAGGGGCAGGAGGGGCACCTTTCCCCCCTCCTCAATTCCGTAACAGAGGTTGCCGTACTCGTTGATCAGCCCATCGGTGGACCACGTCAGCGAATATTTCAGGGCATTACTGGGATGAACCGGCAAGGCTCCGACCCGCATCTTGACCGTATCCACCGTATCGAAATGGGTGATTAAGTCGTGCGCCGCAATGCTGATGAAACCGGGGGCCAGACCGCATTGCGGCACAAAGGCTTGCTGTGAGTCGGTGCTCAGGACTTTGACCTGATTTGTGACCTCGACGTCCTCCGTCAGGTCAAAATAGTGAAGCCGGTGTTCCCGAGCCAATCCGGCGACAACTGGGTTGCAGAAATAGGGAAGACTCGACAGGACCGCATCGAATCGGTGCGCAGTTAAGTATGCGCCGATGGCGTCGGGATGTCGGACATCGAGGAGCAGGGGGGTCACTCGCGAGAGACCGAGGTCTTCGACTAACCGCTTGCAGACGTCGAGGCTGATGTCACCCAGACAGGCCTCATAGTCCCCGCTTTCTGATAAGAGGCAGGCAACCAGGGATCCGATCTTTCCAGCACCCAGGACGAGCACACGATGCATGGCAGACCTCACGTACCATCAGTATACTCCCGACCTCGTAGGCTCCGGAAAACTTTTTTACATGCGAGTACTTCGCACGACATAGACGGGGCGAGCGAGACGGATAAGGGTTGATCTGGTTCATCTGGTCTGTCTGGTCTGTCTGGTTCAACCAAACAAACGAGATAGACCAGATAAACAACAGAGACCGGCCGGCCCTCGCGCGTCATTCGGCAAGATCCGTGGACATTGAGAAACGGGCATCGATGAGAGGAATCAAGACCCAGCCTCGCCGGAAATACTCTGAACATTCCGACAAGTGCAGGCAGCCAAGGCACCAGATTTTTAGGTGGATAAATGATCTAACATGTTGATTTTGTTAAATATATAAACCGTGAAGCGGGAGAAGAGTTTGTGATACGCTAACACAGTATCAGGAGCAGCAGTTATGTTGCGCATGCCTTCACGAGTCGTGTTTCCGTTCGGCTATCGGATCTCCGTGCGCCAACTTTCCGATGCCGACATGGACCGTCGGGACGCGAATGCCGATGGTATCTGGGACGACGCAACGAAGACCATTTACCTTCGCAAGCGCTTGCCCGTGACGAGACGGCGCTACATTCTTGCCCACGAACTTGGCCATGCTTGGCTCGACTGGCAGCACCGGCATCTGGATAACGGCAAAGCCAAAACTTAACACGATGCTGAAAAAGCTCGCCAGCTGCGTTCTCCCCTCAAAAGCATCCTCAACGTAGCCCAGAGGCTACGCCTCCGGTGCTTTCATCGGCTGCGGCCTTGCTGGACGAACTTCTTGAGCATCCTGCATGAGCGTTCCGCTAACTTGTCTTGGTCCCGGCTAACTTGAGCACCAGAGCCCATTCTGTTTCTGTCACGGGCTGGACCGAGAGACGGGAACCTTTTTGCAACAAGACCATCCCCTTTAGCTTCGGTTCCTGCCTTAATCGGTCGAGCGGCACACTGGTCTTGAACGTCTGACGATACCGGATGTCCACCATATCCCACCGTGGAGCAGAGGGAACGCTGGCTGGGTCATAGTGGTGGCTGGTCTTGTCGAACTGCGTCTGGTCTGGATAGGCCGTCCGCACGACCTCTGCAATCCCCACCACAGCCGGCGGTTCGGCATTACTATGGAAAAAAAGAACTTGGTCGCCGACGGCCATCACGCGCATGAAGTTGCGCGCCTGATAGTTCCGCACCCCATCCCAACAGGTGGTCTGCTTTGGAGATTGCGCAAGATCCTCGATCGAAAAGGCGCGTGGTTCCGACTTCATCAGCCAATGGCGGCGCCTCTGTGTCATCGCGTCACCTCTCCTGCTTGTTCATCCGGTCTGTCCGTCTGGTTGATCTGGTTTGTTTTGTTGATCTGGTTTGTTTAGTTCATCGAGTTGATCTGGTTCAACGAAACAAACCAAATAAACCAAACAAACAGACTTTGACAACCATCCTGCTACACTGAGGTTTCGAGAACGACCAGCAGGGCGCGATAGGTCAACTCTCGAACCCTGGCCTTCGACGACGGCTGGTCGCTGCTGTTCATATCCAACCACACTCGTTCCGTCACCTGGGCGCGGGCATCGTTACAAAGCCCCCACATCTGGTGGAGAAACCCGTCCGGCAATCCAACTTGCACCCCTTCGGACTCGATGCGATCATCCAGAATGGCTAACAAATCCGACAGCGCCTGATCCGACCGATAGGGAGTAGCGGAAAAGCCAAAGGAGGCATGGGCCGCCGTCTCCTGCTCCGCCTGCTCGACCAGGTCCCGCATGTACTCTTTGAGCAAGCCCACCACATGACCAGACAACGCCATGCCATTCTCCCTTGCTCACATTATGCGGCGATATCAGAGTGGGAGCAAGAACCGGCTGGTTGTTCTGGTTTATTTGGTTGATTCGGTTCATCTGGTTAGTTTCGTTCAACCAAACAAACGAGACAAACCAAATAAACCAAATAACAGTCTTCTTTTGCTGGCGGACTTTTTCAGCGTTCTGCCAGGGTTGTGCGGTTGACCAGCCATTGAACGGTTCTCTATGATGCGAGCACAACAGTACCCGAGGCGCAGGGTTGTCATGGTCGAACGATTTGAGGTGGCGCTGAACACCCCCGCCGGACGGCTGACCACGGCCATCGAGGTGCCGACGGGATTCATCCCCATCACCGCGATTGTCCCGGTCACGCGCCGCCTGGGGGAGGAAGCCGCGCAGCTGGAAGTACAGCAGGCCATCACAGCAGGCCGGACCATTTCCTGCCAGATGGGCTGCGCAGCCTGTTGCCGCATGCTGGTTCCGCTCTCCGTTCCGGAAGCGTTCGCGCTGCGAGAGTATGTAGAGCAGCTGCCGACAGATCGACGAACCCTTCTTCTGAACCGGCTCAGCGACACGAAGGATCGCTTGGAGCGAGCGGGCCTGTGGGATCGGCTCAACGACGTGGCGGAGACCTCCAGACCGGTGCCGGACGAAGAACTCGACCCGATCAACCGATCCTACTATGCGTTGAGAATCCCTTGTCCCTATTTAGAGAATGAGATGTGTTCGATCTACGAGGCACGACCAGCCGCCTGCCGGGAACTCCTCGTCACCTCGCCGGCGGAATTGTGTCAGGATATGGTGCAGAATCCTGTCACGCCCCTGCCGGTCTCGATGCGAATTGGTTCCATCCTGGGACTGGTCTGGGGAGCATTGACCAGCTCTCCCCCTCGACTGATCCCACTCCCGATGGCCTTAGAGTGGGCCGAGCGGCACGAACAAGAATCCCGGCGGACCTGGCCCGGCTCATCCCTCTTGGACCAAATCCTCGACAACATGTGGCGGTTTCTGAGCCAGGCGTTTACGAATAGGCGAGGGGCAAGGGGCAAGGGGCAAGAGGTGCCGAGTCAAAACAAACAGAACAAGAGGGAAAAGAAATGCAAAAGCCCGTCATCGTCTGTTTAGACCTCGAAGGAGTGTTGGTGCCGGAAATCTGGATCAACGTTGCACTCAAGACCGGCATCGACGAATTGAAAATCACCACGCGAGAGATGCCGGATTACGATGCCTTGATGAAACGGCGCCTGGCTATCCTGGATCAGCACAAGCTCACCATTCACGATATCCAGGGTGTCATCGACAAGATGGGCCCGCTGGAAGGGGCCGTCGACTTTGTCGCCTGGCTCCGCGAGCGATGTCAGGTAATCATTTTGTCCGATACGTTCTATCAGTTCGCCCAACCGCTGATGCGCCGGCTGGGATTCCCGACGCTCTTCTGCAACCAGTTGGAGATCGAGCGAGCCGGCCGCATCGTCAATTATCACATGCGGATGCAGAACCAGAAGAAACACTCGGTGGCGGGACTGAAGTCCCTCAACTTTCACGTCCTGGCCGCCGGCGATGCCTACAATGACACTGCTATGTTAGGAGAAGCCCACGCGGGGTTCTTTTTCTGTCCTCCGGATCACCTTCCCAAAGAATTCCCGCAGTTTCCGGTAACAAGGACCTACGGGGAACTGCAAGCATGCTTCGCACAGGCAGGGAATTTCAACTAGCTGACGGCTTCTAACAGATTCCTCCCCTTTGTAAGGGGAGGCTAGGAGGGGTAGAGACTCATGCCCAGGGCCACACGAGGACAAGGCGGCCATCTCAATCTTAAACGCCGGCTTCGTTCTAATATGACCGGCCCGGAAACGCGGTTGTGGTCAAGACTACGAGCACGACAACTTCAGGGGCTCAAGTTTCGTCGGCAACATGGCATCGGGCCATACATCGTGGATTTCTATTGCCCGGAACAGTCTCTCGTCATTGAAGTAGACGGTGACAGTCATGCGGACTCTGATCAGATCGTGAAGGATCAGCTGCGTGACAGATATTGTCAGTCCCTCGGCCTTCGCGTGATTCGATACATCAACGACGAAATCTTGAAGAACCTGGACGGGGTTCTGGAAGATTTAGCCGAGAGGTTGTCGTCAAGATCGACCTCCCCTCGCCCCTCCTTACGAAGGAGGGGGAAAGAAGACTGATCAACGGCAATTTCTGAATTGTTTCTCCCCTTTGTAAGGAGAGAGTAAGAGGGGTAGAGGCCCTAACCCCGCATCAAGCGCGAGACGCTCGCGAGCTGAGAGCTGAGAGACCTCTACTTCCCATTCACCGCTTCCAGCACTCGCCGGCCGTACCGTTCTGCCTTCAGAGCGCCGATGCCGGGAATCTCCAACAGGGCAGCGGGCGTCAAGGGCTTGTGTCCGGCAATAGCCTTCAACGTCTTGTCGTGAAAAATCACAAAGGCCGCGACGCCCTCTTCCTCGGCAAGCTCGGTGCGAAGTTGCCGGAGTCGTTCTAAGAGCTGCTGGTCCGCCGGCGATGCTCGCGGGACAATCACAAACGTGGTCTTCTCGCGGGACAGCTTCTTCACCGGTGAATCAGGCTGAGGCTCCTCTACCTTCTTCAACGCCACTGCACTGATCCCCTGCAAGACCTCTTGTCCTTTGCGCGTCACATCGAGAGTGGGATACTCCGTGCCTTCGACCTGTAGATACGCTGAGGTGATCAGATCCTTCACCAGACTAGTCATAGATAGTTTCGAACGCGCGCGACAAGTTCCATATGTCGGACAGTCTTCCGCGCCATAGGCCAGCATCGCTTTCGAACGGCTCCCACGGAGAATCTCGACGATTCGACTCGCACCGAATCGACCCATGCACCAGGACACGGTCTCCAAGATGGCCTTCGCGGAAGCAACATCATCGTGGGGGGCCTGCCTGCTCGACTGCTGCACCGGCGCGACACAGCGATCGCAGAGACCGCAGGGGCCCAAGGCCAGCTCGTTTTCATCGCTGAAGTACTCAAGAATCGCGAGCTGCCGGCAGGCCGATACCGACACGTATCCCAGCATGTCTTGGAGCAGCGTCTTCATCCGCTCGGCGCGATCTGCGCTTTCGGGATCTCTTGACGCCTGCTGAATAAAGTATTCCTGCGTGGCCAGATCCCGTTCATGGAACAGCAACCAGCAGGCGGCGGGTCGTCCGTCGCGACCGGCCCGTCCGACCTCTTGATAATAGGCCTCCAAACTTCCCGGAATGTCGAAGTGGACGACCAGCCGGACATCCGACTTGTCGATGCCCATGCCAAAGGCATTTGTCGCAGCCAGAATTCTCACAGTCCCCCGGCGAAAGTCGTCATGCACGAGTCGCCGCTCCTCATCCGAGAGACCGGCATGGTAGTAGCCGACCGACTGGTGAGACTGTCCCAGCCATTCCGCGACCTCCTCTACCGCCCGACGCGTGGCGCAATAGACCAGGATCGTGCCCCTCTCTGTCTCGCGAACCAGACGCTCCAATGCCGCCAGTTTCTCCTGGCGGGACTGACAGAGACGCACAGACAATGCGAGATTGGCCCGACGGAAGCCTGCAACCAATCGGAACGGATCGCGGAGCGACAACCGGTTGCACAGATCCGTTTGAACGCGGGCCGTGGCCGTGGCAGTCAGAGCCAGACAGGGAGGATTCGTGAGTTCCTGGCGCAGGCGGCCGATTTTGAGATAATCGGGCCTGAAATCGTGGCCCCACTGGGAAATGCAGTGCGCTTCATCGACCACCAACAACGAGACCCAGAGGGAGCGCAAGAGCTGGAGAAACCCCTCATGCTGCATCCGTTCCGGCGCCAGATACAGCAACTTCAGCCGCCGCTGACTGAGATCTTGAATCACGCGGTTCTTTTCAAACCCTGTGAGGCCGGAGTGAAACGCCGCCGCCGCGATCTTTCGCTGCTTCAAGCCGGCCACCTGATCTTGCATGAGTGCAATGAGCGGAGAAATGACCAGGGTCAACCCGGGCAAGAGGGTCGCAGGCAATTGATAGCAAAGCGACTTGCCCTGCCCGGTCGGCATGACCGCCATCGCATCGCGCCCAGCCAACACGGCGCGAATGACCTCCTCCTGGCCAGGCTGAAACTTCGCAAACCCGAACTGTTCGCTGAGCTGTCGAGTCAGATCATTCACGATGAGGTGAATCAGAAAGAAGGATGGTGGTGACGCGCGAAAGTCACCAGAGTATAGACGACTGACCCACTACGAGCAAGTCGGATGAGCCGACGGTTAGCCATCAACCCTCAGCTTCGGAAGGAAAAGATCTCGGAGGCTGAGAGTTGACGGCTTTCGAACTATTCCTCCCCTTTGTAAGGGGAGGCCAGGAGGGGTAGAGCTTCTGTTCTAGACCAACCGGTCGTTGCAGTCTAAATAGGAGCGAACTCCCCCAACCCCTCCTTACGAAGGAGGGGAGAAGAAGGCTGACAGCTGTACGCTACGAACCTAGAAATTCATCCAGAGCTGGACATACGCCCAGTCTTGATCGGCGCTGGTGCCCAGGTTCTCCGCAATATACCCGCCGGCGAACATGTGGCCATAGACCGCCTGGAAGGACAACTTGCCATCCATGAACAGGTGCGTTCACGCGAAGTCCACTTCGTCCCCGACGTGCCGCTTGTTGTTGTTCGTCTTTGAGAAGACATAGACACCCTGCGTCGCACGATACCAATTGTCCTTCGAATTGGCCAGGTTCAAGCTGGTGTCCCAAATTTCAATGTGGTCATCCTTGCTCGGACGGAACTGAAGATTCACCGAGAAACTCATCATGTTCTTCCAGGCCTGGACGTCCATGTAGCCCATATGAATGTGGTTGGTCGGGAACATGTTCTCAAACGTGTTGGCAGTCTTACAACCTGTGTCGCCACCGATCGTGCAGTTCGCCCGGCCGTCGCCTGAAGCATAGTCGAAGTTGAAGGCCAGACGCGGCTTCCAGGCGGACTCGTAATGCGTATAGCCGATCCAGTTCCTGTTCGCCCAGGCACTGATGTGGAGGTACTTTTGGTTTCCATAAGCCGCGCCATCGGGCCCATCGGTGTCGCCCATTTGGCCGAATTGCTAGATCGTTTCGTTGTTCGCATCGAAGTTGCCCTTGCGCATCTCGATTCGGCCTCCGACATTATGACGGGTCTGGTTCGAGTGCTTCGCCGTGCCGAGACCCTGCCCCCGGTTGTCCATCGAGTTGTATCGGTTGGAGTAGAGGAAGTAGTAGGGTTCGATTATGAATCCTGGCACCGATTTGATTTGGTTGTAGAAAATGAACATGTCGGAATCGATGTTCGCGCTGCCGTTATTGAGGGTTGACGGGCCAATGTTCGGGCCGAGACTCCCGGCCGGCACAGCTTGGCCGAGATCGGACTCAGAGGTACGAAACCAACCAGCGTAGCTATCCCAGGCCTTGGTGCTGTATTGCAGCATGATGCCGTCATGGGAAAATCCTGTATTGGACCAGTCGAAGGCGCCGAATAGGGACTGGTTGCCGAACACTACATATTGTCGCCAGGCCTTCACGCTCAGGCCTTGGAGCCCGGCAAAGTTCCGGACCAATATGTAGGCAGCTCGGACCCCCAATGTGCTGCAGTTGCCCCCGCCATTCCCTGTCGAACACCCGTTATGGTTCCTCGTATCGTCTTGGAGACCACCGGCACCATTAGCGCCATTTCCACCCCAGGTTCTCGAATCGATCAACTCCATGTAGAAATTTAGGTCCGGAGAGAGGTCGTAGCCGATACCCAACCGCGTCAACTGCTGGACGTAGAAGTCGTTCGCCTTACCAGGGGTGCCGTTCGGAGCTGTGCCGGTGTTGGGGGCGTTACAAGCTCCGCTAATGAGGATGTTGCTGCCGAAGCAGACGCCGTTCCGCATGACCGGCCGTACGCGGAGATCGCCGCGTACCCAGAATTTATTGAGATCGAAATTCTTACCGATCTTCGGATCGTAGAGTTCGTACTCTTCCTTCTGCGGAATCGCGCGAGGAACGACCGCGACGTTAGTGATTCTTTCACCTCCGGCAATTCCAACGCGGCTTGCGCCGGGGCCGTCACGAATGACATCCCCGCTGCCATCACGACCGCACTACAGAACGTGGCTAGACCGGCCCACCCTGCCTGTCTGATGATTCTAATACGGCTCTCCTCTATGGGGTCTACGATGCGGGGGAAAAGAATCCTTGACAGGGAAGCTTACAATACAGCTCAGCTTCAAATGTTAATTGGGACAAGAGTGTTATTTCTTGTTGAAGAAAAACTTCTCTTTTTCTTCCAAGTTTTCTACGTACGTTTGCATATCTAGCTTGAATTCTTCTTCATCAGCGTAGGCCCGTTCTGCATGTTCACTGATATCTAATCCTGCATCCTCTACCTCGGGTGACACTCTAATGCCGATTGTGACATCTAGAAATTTCATAATTATCCAGGTGCCACAAAAACCAAGAACTGTAGCGACTACGACTGCGATGGCTTGAATACCTAATTGAGCCGGATTACCAAAGAATAAACCGTCTACTCCATTCGGATTCACTAATTTACTGGCAAAGAGTCCAATGGAAAGAGAACCAATAATTCCTGCAATGCCATGGACTGAACTGACATCTAATGCATCATCTATCTTTAGTTTCTCCTTAAAGAGTATCACTCCAGAATATGAGGCAAAGCCTATTGCTATACCGATAACAAAAGCATGTTCTACGCTGACAAATCCTGATGCTGGTGTAATTCCTGCCAGACCTGCAATCGCACCGTTAACCGCAGCAATAACAGAGGGCTTGCCTGTTCTCAGCCAAGACATTCCTACCCAAATTAATGCGGAAACTGAAGAAGCCATGTGCGTGACAATAACCGTGTTTCCAGCTAGTGAACCAGAGGCTAATGCACTGCCGGCATTGAATCCAAACCAACCTAACCAAAGAAGTGCTGAACCTGTCACGGCCAAAGGTATGCTATGCGGGACTTCAATTGCCGGACCAAAGAATCTTCTGCGACCCAGTGCCAGTGCTGCCGCAAGGGCACCCATTCCAACACTCGTATGAATAACTATGCCGCCGGCAAAGTCGACTGCACCAAGTTTTCCTAACCAGCCGCCCCCCCATATCCAATGCACGAGCGGATAATAGATGAACATGGACCAAGCACCTATGAATAGGATAAATGCGTTGAATTTCATTCGTTCTGCAATAGTACCCGTCAGAAGTAAGGGTGTAATTGCAGCAAACATTAATTGGAATTTTACAAATAATACTCCAGGGATTGTCGGTGCATAAGGAAGTGCCTGGTGCCATGGAACTCCCCTGAGGAATACCCAATCCAGGTTACCGATAAAACCGGTGATATCAGGACCAAACGATAGACTAAAACCGAAGATAAACCACATGACACTCAGCAAAGCTAATCCGGTGAAGATTTGCATAAAAACAGATACGGCATTCTTCTTTCTCAATAATCCGGATTCGAAAAGACCAAGTGCAGGTATCATTAAAAGCACTAAACTTCCCGCTACCAGCATCCAGGCTGTATCCCCTGAATCTATTTTATCTATTGGCATAGTGCTCCCAAATCTTTATACTGCCGAAATTACATGACCAGTTGATTGTCAAAATCCGAAACCATTGTTAGTGGAAAACCTTTCAGGATTCTCAAATGCTAAAAATTGAGGCGATACTTATAAACAACTGTGTCATGGCAATAAGTGAAGCCTTAAGAAAAATAGAGATCGGTGGGATGACGGTTAGTAAAGTGCGAGGGAGGGGCAAGCATCCGCCAGAAAAACTACACGCGGCAAAAGGAAGTGAAATATTCCAACCTCAGTTCAGCGACAAATATATGATGACGGTAATCATTCCAGAGAGCAAAGAAGATGCGGTGGTTAGCATCCTTAAAACAAAAGGAACCGGTGGAAAGATCTTTGTGTCGCCGATATTACGCGCGATAGACATTACCTCTGGTCTCGAAGGGGAAAAAACCATCTAGCTAAAATATTCATGCCTTTCACGATTTTCCCGCCGCTCCTTCACGCCTGATTGGCTGGTCCCTTTGAATCATCCTTTTTTTCTTCCGGCGTAGTCGCAGCACTGATCTGTTCTTCCGCATCTTTGATCGAGGTCTGAAAGTCCTGCTCGACCATCTTCACTTCCTGCTGGATCATGTTGAGCTCCGGCTCCACCGACTTCCGCAAATCTTCCGCCGTTGCCTTGAACCCCTTGACCGCTTTC
>Ga0247727_10006485_pt1 | contig 22989 bp, 18 predicted proteins | sample WisWelCaveWW1625_FD_202498 | JGI IMG/M metagenome (GOLD analysis project Ga0247727, IMG submission 202498) | Biofilm microbial communities from Wishing Well Cave, Virginia, United States - WW16-25 | ecosystem: Environmental > Aquatic > Deep subsurface > Groundwater > Cave microbial mat | place...
GTGGCATGGCGAACGCTCCTCAGGAAGAGAGTCAGAAGTGTTTTCTGCATCTTCGCTGAGAAACGCGCCCGCGTCATAATTGGTTAACTTGTAGCCCTCTTTGCGCAAAAATTAGGTGTCAGGTTTCTACAGTAGTCGCGTCAAGCATCGTGTGCACGCCATACAACGCGTTCGCGTCGGGTGAAACAATCGCGTCGAAAACCTGTCAGGTCTCTCAGGCATACGCGCGTCCCGCCACCGCTTCGCGCTCGGCATCCCGCGCTTTTTGCGCGGACTTGTTGCGCTTGCCGCGTTCTTCATTGTTCAAAATCTTTTTCCGCAGACGAATGTTGAGCGGCGTCACTTCCATCAATTCATCATCAGCAATGTATTCTATCGCGTCGTCCAGCGACATGTTGCGGGGGGGGGTGAGCTGCACCGCCATGTCCGCGTTGGAGGAGCGCATATTCGTCAAATGTTTTTTCTTGGCGACATTGACGACGACATCTTCTTCGCGCGGATTTTCGCCGACGATCATGCCTTCGTACACTTCCGTGCCGGGTCCGATAAAAAGAATGCCGCGCCCTTCCGCGTTATTCAAGCCAAACGTCGTCGCCGTGCCTGCTTCATGCGCGACGAGCGAGCCGTGTGTCCGCGTCGAAATTTCGCCCGCAAGCGGATGATAGCCGCCGAATAACGCGTGGAGGATCCCCGTGCCGCGCGTCGCCGTCAAAAATTTGCTGCGGAAACCGAGCAAGCCGCGCGTCGGAACGCTGTAACGCAGGTACGCAGTGCCGTCATCGCCGTTCCGCATTTCCGTCACGAGACCGCGCCGCACGCCGAGCATTTCCATCACCGCGCCCATCGAATCTTGCGCGACCTCGACATACACATCTTCAAACGGTTCCAAGATTTCGCCGTCCGCGCCTTTTTGAAAAATCACTTCGGGTTTGGCGACTTGCATTTCGTATCCTTCGCGGCGCATCGTTTCGATCAAAATTGCCAGATGCAATTCGCCGCGCCCACTCACGATGAAGGTGTCCGCGCTATCGGTTTCTTGCACGGTCAATGAAACATTCGCTTCGAGTTCTTTGAACAAACGCTCGCGCAATTTGCGTGACGTGCTGTACTGTCCTTCGCGTCCGCCGAACGGGGATGTATTGACACCGAACGTCATGCGAACGGTTGGCGCTTCGACGCGAATGGGCGGCAATGCTTTCGGCGAGATCGAGTCGGCAATCGTTTCGCCAATATACACTTCGGGGATGCCCGTGATTGCAACAATTTCGCCCGCTTCCACTTCATCCGCGGGAATGCGATCCAGCCCTTGATGAATAAATAATTCCGCGATTTTATTTTTTTGCATGTCCCCGTGAACATCAATCCGCATCACCTCTTGCCCTTTGCGAATTTTTCCTGAGAACACGCGCCCAATCGCGATGCGTCCTTTATAATCATCATACGCCAATGTCGTCACCAACATTTGCAAGGGATCATTTGGCGCGATTTTTGGCGCGGGAATATATTCCAGAATCGTTTCAAACAATGGCTGCAAATCGCCCTCACCCCCGACCCCTCTCCCGCCGTCGGGTGAGGGGGGATTGAACGCGTGCTGCGCGAGACGGGGATCGAGCGTCGAACGTCCCGTCAGCGCGTCGGTGTACACGATTGGAAATTCGGCTTGGTCATCGGTTGCGCCGAGATCAATAAATAAATCAAACGTCGCATTCGCGACATGATTCAAACGCGCGTTCGGGCGATCCACTTTGTTGATCACCACAATCGCTTTGTGTCCCAGTTCCAACGCTTTGCGTAACACAAAACGCGTTTGCGGCATCGGTCCGTCCACCGCGTCCACCAAAAGCAAAACACCGTCCGCCATATTCAAGACGCGCTCCACTTCGCCGCCAAAGTCGGCGTGACCGGGCGTGTCAATGATATTGATTTTCGTTTCGTGATAGGTGATGGCTGTATTTTTTGCGAGAATGGTAATGCCGCGTTCACGTTCGAGATCGTTCGAATCCATGACGCGTTCCTGCACAATTTGATTGTCGCGAAAGATGTGGGATTGTTTCAACATCGCGTCCACGAGCGTTGTCTTGCCGTGATCCACGTGGGCGATGATGGCGATGTTGCGAATGTCATTGCGAGTGTTCATAAAATTAGAAGTTGGAAGTTAGAAATTGGAGGTTGGAATCTAACTTCCAACCTCCAATTTCTAGCCTCCAAAATTGGACAAACAAAAACCTCGGCGGCTGCCGAGGCATTTCATTCCTCTACAATTGCGCGGGCATTATATCAGTGACGTGGGGGGGGACAAAATTACGCCAAATGTGGACTACGAACAACGAGCATTGGTTCGCGTTCAGCATCGGCTTCAATATAGAGAATCGTCTGCGCGGGAAGTTGTGCCGACACGCGGCGGCGGAGCGCCGATAAATCCGAATCTGCATCAAGGATTTTTTCAAACGAAACCGCAACGATCTTGCCAAGATACTGATGTCGCGTCTCTTTGGGCAAACTAAACCAAAAGTCCTCTGCGCGGACCAATTCACGCTCTGCAATAGAAAGGGCTGAGAGTTCGTGTGGGCTTGGCTGTTGCTTAAGAAATGCGGCAAAATCCAAAAGCAATTCTGCTTTGTCATGGGGGAGTTGTTCCAACAGTTGCACCAAATTGTCTTTGACCTGAGTATGTGTCATAAACTAGCTTCTCCTTTCCGATGCGTTGATTATAACGGCAAAATGTTACGCGCGCGTAATTTCTTCAATCGCCGCCGATACGCGCCGCGCGACTTCTTGCGCGGAACCCGACGCATCTATCGTGCGCGCAATACCGCGCGGGCGATAAAAGTTGATTAGAGGTTCCGTCTGCGCGTGATACACGGCGAGGCGACGAATGATCACGTTGGGCAGATCATCGGGACGCTGCACCAACAAACCGCCGCGTTCGATGCAGCGCGCTACCGCGTTGTCATCGCTGATGTGAATGATTTCGTCGGGTCCGTTGTGATGACAGATGCGGCGTCCGCCTAAACGATTGACCGCTTCCGCCATACCAAGTTCCAGACTGATCACGGCGTTGAGGGGGCGACTCAATTCTGCCAAGATCGTATCCAACGCTTGCGCTTGAGAAATATTGCGCGGAAAACCATCGAGCAAAAATCCTTCGTCGGGTGATAACGCGGCAAGGCGCGCGCGCAACAGGGGGATGATGATCTCATCCGAAACCAATTCGCCGCGCGACAAAATCGCGCTCACTTGCTTACCAATCTCTGTACTCGCTGCGACTTGATCGCGCAACAGTGCGCCTGTGGAAATTGGAACGAGTCGCCATTGTTGCAGGAGCAGTTCAGTCTGTGTGCTTTTGCCAGCGCCTGGGGGTCCAAAGAGCAAGAGGTGGAGACGATTAGGATTCATCGGTGAATGATCGAGTGTTCGCAATCACCAAAAAATTTTTTTGCAAAAAAATTTTTTGGTGATTGCATAGTCTCACTCCGAAGGCGGGGGAGTTGCAGTCGGCGCTTGCGGCGTTCCTTTTTTGGGCACGGGCGTTGGTTTCACATCAAAATACTTTTCCAACACTTTGCGGAAAATCGGCGCGGCGACTTTGGAACCCTCACCACCGTTTTCCACCATCACGCACACGGCGATTTGTGGATTTTCAAACGGCGCATAGCCCGCAAACCACGCGTGCGGATCGTTCTTGCCGGGGACTTGGGAGGTGCCCGTTTTACCCGCCGTCGTGATAGGAAAGTTGTCAAAGACATACGCGGCGGTGCCGTCTTTGGACGAAGTGACGCCGCGCATCGCATCGCGCACGATTTGCAAATTCTCCGCGCTCACGGGCAAATCGCCGCGTTTTTGTGGCAAGAGATTTTCATCCGTTTGGTTCGAAGTATCACGAATTTTCGCGATCAGGTTCGGACGCCACAACGTTCCACCATTCGCAACCGCGGCGACAAAATCAACCACTTGGAGGGGTGTAACGAGAAAGGTATCCTGACCAATCGCCGTGTCCGTGCTGTCTGTCGGCTGCCATGCTTGCTTTGTCGGATCGGGAACGTTCCCAGCGACTTCTTCCAAACCAATGCCTGTTTCCGAGCCGAGACCGAACGCATAACAAAAATTGGTGAGCAGCAGCGCGTCTTTGTTGTGCAGGATCAGCCCCGTTTCATAATACGCAATGTCGCACGATTGCGTCAGCGCGTTTTTCAACGAAATGTTGCCATGCGTTTTGCCGTACGAATTGATCCAACATGCTTTGGGATAGCCGAGCGTTTTCCAAATGCCCGTGCAGCGAAATGGGGTGTGCTGTGAAAGTCCGCCGCGTTCAATCGCCGCCGCTGTCGTGATTATTTTTTGCACAGAGCCGTGCGGATACGCGCCTTGCGTCGCGCGGTTTAACATGATTTTTTGGGGGCTGGTCAAATACGCCGCGCGTTCGGGTTGGCGATCACGATCCACAAACACATTCGAGTCATAACCGGGATTGCTGTACATGCCCAACACATTTCCATTCCGCACATCCATTACGACGATGCTGCCGCGTTTCGCGCCGAGGAGCGTGGCGAGATGTTTTTGCAATTCGCCGTCCAGCGTCGCGGAAATGCTTTGGCTCTGTGCGGAAGCGCGTTCGGCAATCACATGCACTTGCGCGCCGTCGGTGTTGAGCGCAACCAATTTTCCGCCGCGCCCGCCCGCGAGATATTTTTCGCCGAGCTGTTCCAAACCCGCGCGCCCCAAAAATTCACCTTCGCGATAACCCTGTCCATACAAGTCGCCCAATTCTTCCGCGCTGATTTGACCAACATACCCCACGAGATGACCTGCCGCCGCACCCAATTCATACGTTCTTCGATGCGCGTTTTCCTCAAACAGGACTCCGGAAGATTTTAATTGCTCTGCCAGATCCAACGGTACTGGGTTAGTGACAAAGCCCACAGGGATGCGCCACTCGGGGTTTTGACCCGCATATTTGCGTTGGATCTCCGGCTGCGAAAGCCCAATGATCGGTTCCAATGCCGCTAGGACTTGCGGTTCGGCGCTTGCACGCCGCATCTGAGCGGGCCAAATAGAGACCACATAGACGCGTTCGCTCTTGGCAAGCGCACTCTCATTTCGATCCTTGATTTCGCCACGGGTAGAAGACTGGGTCAATAGTTTAAGCCGATTGTTATTTTCGAGTTGCTTAAAAATCAAACGCGGAGACCAAACGATGCCCCACGCGCCGCGTTCGCGCACGAGCGAAAATACATTGTCTTGCTCAATCACGCCCAGCAATGCGGTTTCGTATTTGACGTGATATTGCGCGGTGGCAGTGTTGCCTTCTGCGACGATGTTGGTGAGCGTGGAAATAATTTTGGTGATCGTTGCTTCTCGTACAATATCGGAATAGCGCGTGACAAAATCATCCTGCGAAATTTTTGTCTGTGTTGCGGGAGCGAGGGTGGCGTACATCCCTGCAAAATTATTTTTGTTCCACGCTTCGAGAAAAATACGCGCGGTGACATCCGCGGATTGCGGCGCGGGCGTGGCGGGGGGTGGCGGAATGGGCGTTACGGCAAGCGTGTCAGGGGGGGGGGAGGCGGTGTCGCACGCATCGAGCGCGACCATAACACCACTGAACGCCGCAATTTTGAGAAAGGCGCGGCGTGACAAATGAAAAAGCGTTGAATCGAACATGCAGTTGATTTTAGAAAATGCGGGTGACAGCCGCGATTATAACTGATACGCGCGCGAGGGCAAATGTCCGAAACGGTGAAACAAATCGCGCGCGTTTGTGACAGATTGCATGTAAAATACGCATAAAGGAGGAAACAAAATGGGACTCGAAAAGCAAGTGGCAGTCATCGCGGGCGCGACGGGCGGACTCGGGCGCGTGGTTACACAACAACTCGCGGCAAAGGGAATGAGTGTGGCGCTGCTCGGTTCCGACGCGGAACGATTGAGCGCGCTCACGCGCGAATTGAATTTGCAAGAGGGAACATTTTCGACGCACGCGTTGAATGTCGAAGATCGCGACGCGGTGTTTGCTGCCGCGCAAGCGGTACAGGAAAAATTTGGGCGCGTTGACGCGCTCTTAAATTTTGTCGGCGGGTGGATGGGCGGCAAAGATTTGATCGACATCGAACCGCAAGGGTTTACCGACATGCTGAATCAACATGTGTGGACGACGATTCATTTGACGCAAGCATTTGTGCCGCACATGCTCGTCAACAAATGGGGACGCCTCGCCACCGTCTCGCCCCCCAACTCGCTGTTCCCTGCGCCTAAACGCGCAGCGTATGCAGCAGCAAAAGCGGCGCAAGAGGCGTTGATGCTTGGGCTGGCACAAGAGTTAAAAGGCACAGGCGTCACAGCGAACATCATCGTCATTGTGGCGATTGACGCCAAACATGAACGCGATACCGCGCCGTCAGAGAAAAACGCGCAGTGGACGACGCCCGAAGAAATTGCGGCACAGTTGTTGTATCTGTTGTCTGACGAAGCGCATACGATCAATGGACAGCGGATTGTGTTATACGGCGGCTAATTAAACAGACCTCCGATGTTTGCAAAACATCGGAGGTCTGTTTTTGACTTGACAATTTTATTTCTTTGCCCTACGATGCGGTTCACATTATGAAACGATGGTTCAAAAATGCCTGCTGAGGCGTACCCTGGCACGCAAGCCGTTCAGCGCGCGCTCGCCGTCCTGAAAGCGTTCACAGACGCGCAGCCCGAATTGGGCTTGTCCGCGCTGGCGCGCGCGGTGGATTTGAACAAGGCGACAACGTATCGCCTCCTCACCGCGTTGGAAAGCGAAGGACTGATTGCGAAAAGTCGCATGGGCGATCAATATCGCCTTGGCCCTGAACTCATCGCGCTTGGCGTGCGCGCAATGCGTTCGAGCGATGTACGCGCGGTGAGTCGTCCCGAACTGGAGGCGTTGGCGCACGCGACGGGCGAAACGGCGACGCTTGAAGTGTTGGCGGGCAGTGATGTGTTGATTCTCGATGAAGTGATCGGTTCGCATCTTGTCAGCGCGACGCATTGGGTTGGCACGCGTTGGCACGCCTACGCGACTTCGACAGGCAAGGCGATGTTGGCACATTTGCCCACCACGCAGTTACGCGACGCGTTGCCCGCGCGCATGACGATTTCTGGAAAAGGGGCGCGCACGCGCACGGATTTTTATAAAGAGTTGGAAAAGATTCGCGCGCAAGGATTCGCTACCAATGTCGAAGAATTGGAGGCGGGCTTTGCCGCCGTTGGCGCGCCCGTGTTCAACCATGACGGACAGGTGATTGCGGCGATCAGCGTCGGCGGACCGCGCACGCGTTTTACGGACAAGGTGATCAAACAAATCGCGCCGCGCGTGAAACAAGCCGCCGCGCGGATTTCGCAGCAGTTGGGATTTCGCGAGTAAATGTCATTCTGAACGGAGTGAAGAATCTCTGACTGGCAAAAAGAGATTCTTCACTCCGTTCAGAATGACACTTTGATGGTTAGTCATGATCCTCCCCGGTACTCCTTTCCACCCCCGCACCTCCGCGCTCTGTCAGCCGCACAATTGGCGGCGGTGGGCAAAATATATTGTCGCGGGTTCGTATGAACTCACCCCCGAACGCGAGTACTGGGCGATTCGCAATGCAGCTGCGTTGCTCGATATTTCGCCGTTGTACAAATACACGTTTCAAGGAAAGGATGCCGCCCGTGTGTTGAATCGTATCGTCACGCGCGATGTTTCCAAATGCGCGGTGGGGCAGGTGATGTACACGCCGTGGTGCAATGAACATGGCAAGGTGATGGACGATGGCACCGTGCATCGCGTCGAAGAAAATTTGTTTTTTGTCACTTCGGCTGATCCAAACTATCGCTGGTTTTGTGAAAACGCGATGGGTTTCAAGGTGAACATTCAAGATGTATCGGACACAACGGCGGCGGTTTCGCTGCAAGGTCCGCGTTCGCGCGAAATTCTAAATTTGCTTGCGCGCGATGAAATTGACGCGCTGCGTTATTTCCATGTCATGCCGAATCATTTACGCGACATTCCTGCGAGGATTTCGCGGACGGGCTACACGGGCGATTTGGGATACGAGATTTGGGTGGAAGAAAAAGACGCGCTGCCGTTGTGGGATTTGTTGATGGACACGGGCGAAGGATACGGGATTACGCCGACAGGGATTCTCGCGCTCGATTTGGCGCGCGTGGAGGCGGGTTTGATTTTGATCGAGACCGATTACACTTCGGTTCGCAAGGCATTAATTCCCGACCAAATGTCCTCGCCGTTGGAATTGGGTTTGGGTTGGACGGTTGCGCTGGACAAGGTAGATGGCTCGACTGGCTCGCCACAGAGTTTTGTCGGCAAGCGCGCGTTGGTTCAAGAAAAAAAGCGTGAGGCGGAATGGCGTTTCGTCGGCATTGAAATAGATTGGGACTCGCTCCAAGAAATTTACGCGCGCAAAAATTTGCATCCCCAATTGCCCATGACGACGTGGCGCACAAGCACCCCGTTGTACGCGGACGATAAACAAATCGGTTACGCGTCGAGTGGCTGCTGGTCGCCCATCCTGAAAAAATATATCGCGCTCGCGCACCTGCGCGCGCCCTATTTTGAATTGGATAGTCACATCGAAATGGAAGTGACGGTGGAACACGAACGGAAACGCGCGCGGGCGGTGGTGGTAAGGACGCCGTTTTTTAATCCAAAAAGAAAGAAAGAGTAAAAAGTAAAAAGTATTACTTTTTACTTTTTACTCTTTAGAGCTCTATGACTTTGCAAGACTTGGATTGCATCATCATCGGCGGCGGACACAACGGGCTTGTGAACGCGGCGTACCTCGCGCGCGCGGGAAAAAAAGTTTTGGTGTTGGAACGACGGCATCTTGTCGGCGGCGCGGCGGTGACGGAGGAAATTTATCCGGGCTTCAAGTTCACGGAATTTTCGTATGTCGTCAGTTTGCTGCGTCCCGAAATTGTGCGCGAGTTGAATTTGCCCCCGCACGGTTTGGAAATTTTGCCGCTGCCCAGCACTTTTACGCCGATGTTGAATGGCGATTACATCGCGTTCTGGGATGACCATGAAGAGACGCGCAATGAAATTTATCGTCACTCACCGCGCGACGCGGACGCATACGAAGAATACGGACGCTTGATGTATCACATGGCAAAAGCGGTGCGCCCGATTATCAGCATGATTCCGCCCGATCCCACTTCGTTGAGTCCGAATGATTTGCGCGGCTTGCTGAATTTGGGAATGCATATGCGCGGATTAGGTGAAGAAAAATTTTATCAGTTGTATAAATTGATGACCATGAGTTCGGGCGATTATCTTGATGAATGGTTTGAGACAGACGCGTTGAAAGGGACAAAAGCGGCGAGCGGCATCATTGGAACGTTCATGGGACCGCGTTCACCGGGCACCGCGTATGTTTTGTTGCATCACTACATGGGCGAAATTGACGGCGTGTTTCGCGCGTGGGGGTTTGCCAAAGGCGGCACGGGCGGCATCAGCAACGCGATTGCGAGCGCGGCGTGTTCGCTCGGCGCAGAGATTCGCTGCAATGCAGCTGTCGCGAAAGTGATTATGAAAAATGGGCGCGCGGTGGGCGTCGCGTTGGACAATGGGGATGAACTGTATGCGAATGTGATCGTTTCTTCGCTCGATCCAAAACGAACCTTTTTGAAATTGATTGACGAAAAAGAATTGCCGACTGATTTTGTCAGCGACATTCGCCGCTACAAAACGCGCGGCTCATCGGGCAAAGTAAATCTCGCGCTCGACGCGTTGCCGAATTTTACCGCGATGCCCCAACACGCGCTCGCCGCGTTGCGCGGCGCGGTTTCCATTTCGCCGAGTGTTGAATATCTGGAACGCGCGTATGATGATGCCAAGTACGGAAATTTTTCGCAGCGTCTGTACATGGACATGATTATTCCCTCGCTGATTGACCCGGGCATGGCACCGCCGGGCAAGCACGTCATGTCAATTTTTGTGCAATACGCACCTTACAATTTGAATGGTGGTTGGAATGACGCGCAGCGCGAAGCATTTGGCGACGCGGTGATTAACACACTCTCGCAATTTGCGCCGAACTTGAAGGACATTATTTTGCATCGCCAAGTGTTGACGCCGTATGACATTGAACAAATCACGGGCTTGACCGAAGGCAACATTTTTGCAGGTGAACTCGCGCTGCATCAACTTTTCTTTTTGCGCCCCTCGCCGCAATGGTCCAACTATCGCACGCCGCTGCACAATTTTTATCAATGCGGCTCGGGGACGCATCCCGGCGGGGGGATTATGGGCGCGGGGGGACGGTTGGCGGCGTTGGAGATTTTGAAGGACACCCGATGAGAGAAACGAGAAACGAGAAATCATTTCTCGTTTCTCGTTTCTCTCACATTGAACATGACCAATTCTTTCGACACCCTCATCATCGGCGCAGGTCTCAACGGTCTCACCACCGCCGCGTATCTTGCGCGCGCGGAAAAAAAAGTTTTGGTTTTGGAACGACGCGATGTTATCGGCGGCGCGGCGGCGACGGAAGAAATTTTCGCGGGCCTCAAGTTTGATACGATGACGCACAATGTCGCGGGATTTGATTCGCGCATTGCGCGTGATTTGAGTTTGGCGCAGTATGGATTGGAATTGATCCAACCTGAGGTAAGCGTGTACGCACCACAACGCGATGGCGCGGCGATTACCGTTTGGCGTGACGACGCGAAAACGATGGATTCAATTCGCGCGTTTTCGCAGAACGACGCGAATAAATGGCGCGCGTTTCGTGCGCGTATGGCGCGGCTCGCAAGGGTGTTGGATACCATTCACGCATTGACACCGCCAAGCATTGCGACGACGAACCCGCGCGAATTATTTGATTTGGGAAAATTGGGTTTGCAAGTGCGCGGGTTGGGCAAACGCGACATGCCCGAATTTTTGCGGACATTGCCGATGCCGATTGCAGAGTTGCTGGATGATGAATTTGAAACTGATTTGTTGAAAGGCGCGCTGGCTGCGGGTGGGATTCGCGGCTTGATGTTGGGTCCGCGTGGGAGTGGAACAGCTTATAATTTTTTGCGCGGCGTGAATGAGGGCGTCGTACGCGCGACGACGTTTGTGCGCGGCGGGGTTGGAAAATTGGCAGACGCGTTGGCGATGGCGGCAAGAGCGCGCGGCGCGGAAATTCGCACGAACGCGCACGTCGTACACATTCGCGCGCGGGATCAACGCGCGTTGGGTGTGGTTCTCGCGTCGGGTGAGGAAATTAACGCGGCACAAATTGTTTCGAGCGCGGATCCTAAACAAACGTTTTTGCAAATGCTTGATCCGATGGAACTCGATCCAACTTTTTGCGCGCGCGTTCGCAATATCCGCACACGCGGCGTGGTCGCAAAAATGAATCTTGCGTTGGATGGTGTGCCGAATTTCAAAAACGCGTCAGAGGAACAGTTGCGCGGCACGATTTCGATCAGTCCCAGTGAAACATATTTGGAACGCGCGTATGATGATGCTAAATACGGGAATGTTTCGCCGCAGCCGTATTTGGAAATTACAATGCCGTCGCTGATTGATTCCACGCGCGCGCCGCAAGGGAAACAGGTGATGTCCGTGTGGATGCAGTACGCGCCGTATCAATTACGAGCGGGTGATTGGAAATTGGAAAAGGAAAAATTGGGTGATTTGGTGATTCGAACGTTAAGCGAATACGCGCCCAATCTCCAATCTCTAATTCTCCAATCTCAAGTTTTGTCTCCATGTGATTTAGAGGAAATCTACGCGCTGCCGAACGGTGACATGAATCACGGACAAACGACGCTTGATCAATTTTTGTTTATGCGCCCCGTGCCGGGGTTTTCAAATTATCGAACGCCCATCGAGGGCTTGTTCTTGTGCGGCGCGGGCGCGCATCCCGGTGGGATTCCATGCGCGGCAGGGCGGAACGCGGCGCGCGAGATGTTGAGATAAAATGCGCGCGGTGCATGGAAAATGAGATGCCACGCACTTGCAAAGTGCGTGGCATCTCATTTTCCGCAATGGTTTTGCGCCGCCGATTGACAGCCGTGATATAATGTAAGAAGATTGTAACAAAAATCACAAATAGATGTGGTGAGAAAATGATTGGGCAAACGACGATTACGGACGATCTATTACCCGCATTACGGAAAGGGCTTGAGCAAAGCGCGCGTTTGGGCAAACCGATTGTTGTGAGTGTCTCGGAGCGCGTTTCAGAATTTGATCCGATTGAAATTTTAGAATGTGCGGCACAGCTAACGACTGCCCGCGCATATTGGGCGCAGCCCGCGGGCGAGCTCACGTTCGTCAGCTTGGGCGTCGCGCGCGTCTTGAATCCCGTTGAGTCGCTGCGGTTTCGGCAAGCGGCAGCAGACTGGCGCGATTTAGCGGCGGGCGCGATTGTGGAGGGCTCACGCGGGTTGCCGGGCGTGGGTCCTCTTTTGCTCGGCGGTTTCGCGTTCGATCCAAATTTGCCCACGACGAACTTGTGGCGCAATTTTCCGCATACGCTTTTGGTGCTGCCGAAATTGCTTTATACGAAAACGAAAAATGAATGTTGGTTGACGCGCAATGTGATTGTGGATGCGGAAACGGATTGTGAATTTGAAGCGTTGATGCTCAACATTTTTGCGAGCAGCGTCACCGAACTTCTTGGGAATGAAAAACGCATAATTGCTCCGCGTATAAATCTTGATCAGATGACACAGCGCGAATTGGTGCCCGCGAACGATTGGCAAAATATTGTGGCAGAGGCGATTCAAACGATTCGCGATGCGGACTTGGAAAAAGTGGTATTGGCGCGCGCAGTGCAACTCGAATCGTCCGAAATTTTTGAAGAAGCGCGCGCGCTGCGCTATTTTTCAAAGCACGCGCCCGGCACGTATCAATTTGGCATCGTGCGCGAGGACGATTGTTTTTTGGGCGCGACGCCCGAACAATTGGTGCGTGTGCGCGCGGGCAAATTGGAAACGATGGGGCTTGCGGGTTCTGCGCCGCGCGGCGCAACGCCCGAGCAAGACGAACAATTTGGAAATGAATTGCTGGCGAGTGTCAAGGATCGGAATGAACAAGAAATTGTTGTGCGCGCGATGCGTGAAGTGTTGGGTGATACGTGTGTGCAATTGCACGCGAGCGCGACGCCGACACTGCTCAAGTTGGGCATGATTCAACATTTGATTACGCGTTTTAATGGCGCGTTAGCGCAAGGATATTCGTTGTTGGATTTGGTGGAGCGTCTGCATCCCACACCCGCGGTGGGCGGGCGTCCGCGTGCAGCCGCGCTGCAATGGATTCGTGAACGCGAAAAATTGGATCGCGGATGGTATGCGGGCGCGGTGGGCTGGATCGATCACAACATGGACGGCGAATTTGTGGTGGCGATTCGTTCCGCGCTGCTGCATGGCACGCGCGCGACGATGTTTGCGGGCTGTGGGATCGTTGCGGATTCGGAGCCCGAACGCGAGTACGCGGAATCGAATTTGAAATTGAAACCGATGTTGGCGGCGTTGAGCCAGACCACCGAATGAATTCAGTGTCTAGGTAAGGTGGAAATCGGTTAAAACCGATTTGGTGTGTAATCCCATTTAGAGACGATTGGAATGAATCTTTTGCACGAAAATGTGACGTGGTTGTACGTCCGCGCGTTTGTGGATGAACTCGCGCGCGCGGGTGTGCGCCACGTTTGTCTTTGCCCCGGTTCGCGTTCGACGCCGTTGGCGATGATGTTCGCGGACAATGACGCGTTTCGGTTGTGGATGCATTTGGATGAACGCGCGTGCGCGTTTTTTGCGTTGGGTCTAGCGAAAGCATCACGCGAACCTGTTGTCCTCGTTTGCACCTCTGGCACTGCAGCCGCGAATTTTTTTCCCGCGATCGTTGAAGCGTATCAAGCGCGTGTGCCATTGATTGTCCTCACGGCAGATCGTCCCCCCGAATTGCGTGATACGGGTGCGCCGCAAACGATTGACCAAATCAAAATGTACGGCGCGTACGCGAAATGGTTTGCGGAAATCGCGCTGCCCGAAGCGAATGTCGAAATGATGCGATACGCGCGGACGATGGCGTGTCGCGCTGTTGCAAAATCCGCAGAGAGTCCCGCGGGCGTTGTGCATTTCAACATGCCGTTCCGCGAACCCCTTGTGCCGCTGGCGACGGAAATTTCAGTGAATGATGCGGAACACGACGCGTTTTTTGGACGCGCGGATGGAAAACCGTTTGTGACGGTTGCGCGCGAAATCGGTTCGCCCGATGACATTGTGATACGTGCGCTGGCGCAACAACTTGAACAAACTGAACGCGGCTTGATTATTGCGGGGATGCAAAATGATTGCGCGTTTCCGCAAGCGGTAACGCGACTTGCGAAAGTGTTGGGGTATCCGATTCTTGCGGATCCGCTTTCACAGGTGCGCTGTGGGGAACATGAACGCGCGAATGTGATTGATTCGTATGACGCGTTTTTGCGCGATGCGTCAATCGTCAAACAACTCGCGCCCGAAAGCGTTTTGCGTTTTGGCGCGATTCCGACATCGAAACCTGTGCTGTTGTATTTGCAGCAACACGCGTTGGCGCGGCAAATTTTAGTTGGGGATGATCACGAACCCGCGCACGTTGCATCGGATATGCTTCGCGCGGATGCGACATTGTTCTGCGATGCGCTGATGAAAAAAATTCGCGTGCCGCGCGAGGATTCCGCGTGGCTAACGCAATGGCGTGACATGAACACAACAACAAAATCCGCCATCCGCGCACAAATAGATTCGTATGACGAATTGTTCGAAGGGCGCGTATTTTCCGAACTGGCAGAGTGTTTGCCCGACAGCGCGATTTGTTTTGTGAGCAGCAGTATGCCTGTGCGCGACTTGGAGACATTTTTCCCAGCGTCCGCCATGAACATTCGCTTTTTGTCGAATCGCGGGGCGAATGGAATTGATGGGGTTGTTTCGACGGCGTTGGGCGCGGGCGCGGCGAGTTCCGAGTCGTTGGTGTTGGTAATTGGCGATATTGCGTTGTATCACGACTTGAACGGTTTGCTGGCGGCGAAATTGCACAAATTGAACGCGCTGATAATTTTGATCCATAATGATGGCGGCGGGATTTTTTCATTCTTGCCACAAGCGGCACATCCCGCGCACTTTGAACCGTTGTTTGGCACACCACACGGCTTGAATTTTGAACATGCCGCGAAATTGTACGACGCGAAATTTTGCGACGCGCGTAATTGGGAGATGCTTCGCGCGGCGGTGCAAGAGGGATTGGAAACAGAGGGATTAACGATCGTGCAAGTGAAAACGGATCGGGAAAAAAATGTGACGATGCATCGCGGGGTGTGGGGAGCTGTCTCTAAAATTTTGGCGTGAGATGTGATTTGGATTATGCCCTTGGCGCGATGGTGCGAGTTTGTGGATTCGTGCGTTGTATCCAACGCGGCTTCAGCAGGTCCGTTGGGCGAGTCAAGAACCTGCTAAAGCATAAAATCCAAACCCAAATCTGCGCGGGAAAATTTTTATGCGATTGCTTGTTCGAGATGTGTATTACAACATTGCGCGCGCGGGGGAGGGCGCGCCGCTGGTTTTGCTACACGGTTTTACAGGCAGCGTGGCGTCGTGGCAATCGCACATTCCGATTTTTGCAAATCATTTTTCGATTCTTGCGCTTGATTTTTTGGGGCATGGAAAATCGGACGCGCCGACAGAACCGACGCGTTATCGAATAGAATGTTGTGTTGCGGATTTGGTGGAAATTTTAGATCAACTTGAAATTGGGCGCGCGCATGTTTTGGGTTATTCGATGGGTGGACGCGTTGCTTTGCATTTTGCCCACGCGTATCCGGGACGGATTGAAAAATTGATTTTGGAGAGCGCGTCGCCGGGGATTGAAAATGAAACGGAACGCGCGGCGCGCACGGTGAGCGATGCGCGCCGCGCGGAAAAAATCGAACGCGAAGGCGTGGAAAAATTTGTCGAGGAGTGGGCGAACCTTCCTTTGTTTGCAACACAAGCGCGTTTGCCTGAAACCGTGCGCGAAAATTTGAAACAGCAGCGTCTGCAAAATCGCGCCGATGGACTGGCGAACAGTTTGCGCGGCTTGAGTGTTGGCGCACAAGCTTCGCTGTGGGATCAACTGCCAAACATTCGCGTGCCGACGCTCTTACTGGCGGGACAACTCGATCCAAAATTTTCAGCTATCGCGCAAAGAATGGCAGATGCTATGCCCAACGCGCGTTTGGAAATTGTTCACGAGGCGGGACACACCGTTCATCTCGAACAACCTGCACGATTTGATGAATTGGTTTTGAATTTCCTCACCGAGATTTGAGATTAGAATAGGACTTGTGTGTATGTTATTTCGAGAGGAACGAGAAATCTCGATTTTAACCCAGCGAGATTTCGGCGATGATTGCATCGCGGCAAAAACCGCTCGAAATGACAGGCGTGCGAGTCCGATAGAATTGAGAACCCAATCTCTAATCTCCAATCTCTAATTTCACCATGTCAATTTTCTGGAAACCGATCCGTGAGTACACGGATATTTTGTATGAACATGCCGACGGCGAAGCGATTGCGAAAATTACAATCAATCGCCCAAAGGTTCGCAACGCGTTTCGCCCGTTGACGATTCGCGAATTGTTGGATGCGTTCACGCGCGCGCGCGATGATGGTGACACGGGTGTGATTTTGTTCACGGGCGCGGGTGATCAAGCGTTTTGTTCGGGCGGCGATCAAAGTGTGCGCGGCAAGGGCGGCTATGTGGGTGAGGACGGCGTGCCGCGTTTGAATGTGTTGGAGTTGCAGCGTTTGATTCGCACGACACCGAAACCTGTGATTGCGGTGGTGGCGGGCTATGCGATTGGCGGCGGGCATGTTTTGCATGTCGTTTGCGATTTGACGATTGCGGCAGAGAACGCGATCTTTGGACAGACGGGTCCGAAAGTTGGAAGCTTTGATGGCGGCTATGGCGCGGGCTATTTAGCTCGCATTATTGGTCACAAAAAGGCGCGCGAGATTTGGTACTTGTGCCGTCAATACAACGCGCAACAAGCGATGGACATGGGACTTGTCAATATAGTTGTGCCGCTTGAAAATTTGCATGAGGAAGCGATTCAATGGGCGCGCGAAATTTTGGAAAAGAGTCCGCTGGCAATTCGGCTGCTCAAGGCGGCGTTCAACGCGGACACCGATGGACTCGCGGGCTTGCAGCAACTCGCGGGCGATGCGACGCTGTTGTATTATTTGAGCGAAGAGGCGCAAGAAGGCAGGAACGCGTTTATGGAAAAACGGAAACCGAATTTTGGGAAATTTCCGCGTTTGCCATAGAGACCTGACGCAGTACATCACAGATTGGGTTGTCGTTGCGAGGAGCGCCCTCTGCGATGCGATGAACTCAATCGCCGCAATCTCGGCTCGACTCGCGTGTGAGATTGCTTCGCAAGAGCGCTCGCAATGACAATTGGGATGTACTGTGACGGGTTTTACGTGATTCGCGTGAGGTGTCGCGGCAGTTACAACCTATTGCAGATGCGTAACCCAAATCATTCGCGAGGGAAACCCGTCAGGTCTTGACGATGATGCAAGATTGGCTCACTCAGCGCGCGATGCGTTCACCGGAACGCATCGCGTTAATTTTTGGAAATGAGTCGTGGACGTTCCGCGAACTTGACGCGCGCGTGATGGAAACCGCGCGGCAACTTGGCGCGTTGGGCATTGAAAAAAATGAGCGCGTCGCGGTGTTGATGCGGAATTGTGATCTATATGTTGCACTCGTTCATGCGCTCGCGCGCGTGGGCGCGGTGCTTGTGCCGATCAATACGCGTTTGACGGCGAACGAAATTGAATGGCAGATAGAGAATGTGGGCGCGCAATGGTTGGTGCATGATGATGTGAACGCGGAGAGGGCGGGAGAGGTGGCGCGTGGGGTTGTGGGCTTGCGCGTGATTTCTAGCAAAAGAGAATTTTCATTGCGTAGCTCGGAGACGTTTCACCGAAACGCCTCTACGGTTTTCGATCTCGACGCGCCGCACGCGATTCTTTTTACATCAGGCACGACGGGAAAGCCGAAAGGCGCGGTGTTGACGTACGGCAATCATTGGTGGAACGCGATCGGGTCAGCTTTGAATTTGGGTTTGCACGAGGACGATGTGTGGCTCGCTTGTTTGCCGTTGTTTCATATTGGCGGATTGGCGATTTTGTTACGCGGGGTGATTTATGGAAATGCTGTGGTGTTGCACGAAGCGTTTGATACGGACGCGGTGAATCGCGCGTTGGATGAACAACGGGTGACGATTGTTTCGCTGGTGAGTACGATGCTCGCACGCGTGCTGGATGCGCGCGGGGAGAAACCATTTCCACCGACGTTACGCAGTGTGTTATTGGGCGGCGGACCCGCGCCAAAAGAGTTGTTGGAACGCTGCGCGAAATTAAATGTGCCTGTGATGCAAACGTATGGCTTGACCGAAGCAGCTTCGCAAGTTGCGACGCTTGCGCCGCAGGACGCGTTGCGAAAATTGGGGTCACCTGGGAAACCGTTGATGGGTGTTGAATTGCGAATTGAAGGGGAGGGGGGGAACGTTGGCGAGATTGTGATTCGCGGCGCGACGGTGATGCGCGAGTACGCGGAAGATTCGGAAGCCAGCGCGCACGCGTTTCGTGACGGCTGGTTTCATACGGGCGATTTGGGATATATGGACGAGGATGGTTTTTTGTACGTTGTATCTCGGCGTGACGATTTGATTGTTTCGGGTGGCGAAAATGTTTATCCTGCGGAAATTGAAGCGGTATTGAACGCGCATCTCGCGATTCAAGAGGCGGTCGTGGTTGGAGTTGCTGATGCGCGATGGGGGCAAATACCGATAGCATATGTGGTTTTGCGCGCGGGACAAAATGCGAGCGCGGAGGAATTGAAAATGTACTGTGGGGAAAAATTAGCGCGCTTCAAAATTCCAGCGCAGATTTTTTTTGTCGAGAGTTTGCCGCGTAATGTGGGGGGGAAATTGCTGCGACGCGCGTTGGGGGGAGAGAGCGGTGTCAACGAATAGGAAACGAATAAACGAATGAAAACCGCGCGATGGCACGATACAAAATTAAGACTCACCTTACGCAGAATTGTCATCCCTCAAATCCTTCGGGACAGGTTTTCGAGCCGCCCTTGTGAGAAATCTCGCGCTGCCAAAACCGAGATTTCGGCGATGGTTACATCGCATTACTCTCAAAATGACATGCGTAACATCAGTTAAGAGTCAAAGCACGCGCGCCACGATCAAGCCCAATGCGAATAAAACGGCAAAGATAAATTCCAAACGCGCGGTGTCTGCCAGTGCAGCGTTCAACGCGCGTCCGCTTTCCGTTTGCACGACGCGAACGAGACGGAGCGCAATGGGCATCGAGAGACCGGTCAAGAGAATCCAGAGGAGATCGAAATTGAGTATGACCAAGAACAATAGGATAAAGTAGGAGAGGGCAATCAATACGCGGTATTCCAGTTTTGCGTTTGCCGCGCCAAAGCGTACTGCTAATGTTTTTTTCCCTGCGACGCGATCGGTATCTATATCGCGCAAATTATTGACGACGAGAATCGTCATCGCGAGCAAGCCGATGGGAATGGCAGAAATCCATGCCAGCGTTGTGACAGTTCCCGCTTGCACATAGTAAGTTCCACACACAGCTACTAAACCAAAAAATAAAAATACGAAAATTTCGCCTAGCCCATGATAGCCGAGGGGAAAGGGTCCGCCTGTATACGCAATCGCGCAAACGATGGACAAAATCCCAATCACCAAAATAATCCAACCTCCAACGTACACCAAATACAAACCAATCAGCGCGGCGAGTCCGAGCGCGACGCACATGCCGATCAAAATTTGATTCGGCGTGAGCAAACCCATTTGTGTGACGCGCGGCGGTCCGAGACGCTCAGCTGTGTCCGCGCCTTTTTTGAAATCAAAAACATCGTTCGCCAGATTCGCGCCGATTTGCAGCAAGAGTGCGCCGAGCAATGCGGCGAGCCCGGGGAAAATTTGAAACGCGTTGTCGTAATACGCCAGCGCAGAGCCGACGAGGACGGGCGCGGCGGCGGCGGGTAAGGTGCGTGGGCGAATGGCGAGCCACCAGATTTGTATGGGGGATATTTTTATTTTTTCCCCCAATGAATCGCAATCGTCCCAAAATTCTTGCGCGCAAAACCAACGTCGTGAAATCCTGCCGCGCGCGCGCGGTCCGCCAAATCTTCTGCGCGTAAAAAATTTGCGGTGGACGCGGTGAGATAACTGTACGCGCCATCTTGTCCCGTGATGAATCGTCCGAGCGTGGGAATGATCGTTTGCAAATGAAATTGGATAAAGGGGGACAATAAATTTTTTTCGGGACGCGTCGTGTCCAGCGCGACAAAGCGCCCGTTTGGTTTCAACACGCGATATTGTTCGCGGAGCGCGCGATCTAAATCCGTCACATTGCGTAACAAAAATCCGGAAACAACGGCGTCAAACATTTCATCCGCGAACGGCAAACGCAGTGCGTCGGCGGAACTAAAGTTCAGCGCGCGCCCGCTTTGTTTTCCTGCTAGCATCATTTCAAACGTATAGTCCGCCGCGATGGTCAACGCGACCGGATGCTGTTCCGAAATTTCGCGCGCAATATCACCTGTGCCTGTGCCAATGTCCAAGACACGCACGCCGGATGACAACTCGGCGCGTTGAAGCATTTCACGCCGCCACGCCACATCCATCCCCGCCGTCATCAGGCGATTCATCAAGTCGTAACGCGGGGCGATGCGCGCAAACATGGCTTGATTGGCGCGGGCGCGTTCACTTGAAGCGGAATTTGACTTCATAACAGATGCTGTTGATTCTGATGCAAGCGACAAGATTTTGCAAATGCGCGCGAAAAAAAAGAGCAGCTCATTGCGAACTGCTCTGATTTTGAAATTCAACGATGACTCACCACCGGCGTCCCGATTGGAGCTATTCCCAATTTCTAAAGCGGATTCTAGCAAAATTGGGATTTTGAGGTTTGCTTGCTGGATCCAGTCGCGGGTTTGTGGGTTCCACAAATAGCGCTCAACGTAGCAGGGTCGTGGAGTCGCCCTTCCGTATTTCAGCTTTAGCCCTTTTTTCCAGCGCCGCCCGCGATGGTGGCTGTTCAGAACAACGCCATCAAAAAGCATCCGCAGCAAGTAATTGAAGGCATTCTTTTTGCGCTGATACAGAAACTCTATATAGGTGGGCAGGTCCTTATTGAATTTTTCGGCGAATCTCTCAACCGACTTGTGATTCACAATGCGCTGCTTGAGGCGCGCGATTTTGGCTTGTTTTTCCTCATTGTCGCGCATCAAGTTCAGATTCTGCTCACGGAGCTGCGCTGGTGCAAGCGCGCCTTCGCGCGCATACATCATCAAATTTTCGAGTTGCCGATCAATCTGTTCGATTTCTGCCCGCAGCTTGGAAATTGCGCCTTCGTCTCGTACTTGACGCTTGATGAATTCGACCGCGCTGCCGATATGCTGTTGCAAAAACTCGGTGACGATGGGCAGCAGCAAATCGCGCGCCGCGAGCTCGTGGACAATAAAACCCGGACATTCGGTTTTGCCCATTCTTTGATATGTCGGGCAAATGTATTTGTGGCTTTTGCTGCCGTGGGAATGAAGCGGTTGCAGGCAAGATGGACACAGCAGCATACTTGTAAAAGCGTATGGGGAACCAACCGTACGATGCGGAAGCTTGCCGCGCGCATCGAGAATCGCATTGTTTCGATAAAACACATCTTCACCAATAACCTGTAGATCTTGGCGGTACGCCAGCACGGGTTCGCTGTTTTTTAGATAGCGGCTCGGACGGCGCCGTCCAGTACGATACTCTAGGTCGGTATAGTTCGCCCACGGCAGACGACCAATCAACATTTTGTTGCGTATGATGCGAGTAATATCGCGCTGTGTCCACGCGCGGAATGTCTTGCCATGTTTGAGTTGGTCACGTTTCAATTTAATCGGACAAAATGGGATGCGCCCCCACTTGGCAAGCCGATTCAAAATCATTGCCCAGCGGCGCGTCGAATAGCGCGGAAAATGCTCGTGGACAAAGATTGACACTCTAATCTCCTCCAGCTCGATTTCCCAGTCGCAGGTCAGTTTGGTGCCCTTGGCGCTTTCAACCAGTTGGCGCTTGTAGCGGTAACCAATCCGCAAACGTCCGCCGGTAAATTCTCCGTCTTTTGCCTTGCGATAAAGGCCAAGCGTGGTGTTTTTGATCATTGTCCGCTTGTAGCGTTTCGCAAGGAAAAAGCCAATGTCTGCAACATCCTCATCGCCCTCATCTGACAAATCATAAATTCCTTCGGGCAGACGAATAACGGTGTCATTTTCGCGGCATGCTTTCATAATGAGGCGTCCATCTATCAAATCCTCATCGCGTGACCCTCGCGAAAATTCATGAGATAGAGCGCCCCATACTCACCAGTCTCAATCTCGCTAATGACGCGCTGTGCAATGGGGCGTTTAGCAAGGTCCTCGCCGCTCTCCCCTGCCTCCTCAAACATAACCACTTCCGTAAAGCCATCTTCACGCGCAAGCTCGACCAAATCCAGCTGATTCTTCCAACTATAATTTCCCACTTGCTCTTTGGTCGAAACACGCGGAAGAATTGCAGCTTTACGCGAGACATCAAGTTTGTTTTTCATTGGGCTCCTCCTGTTTGGATGGCATTGAGCAGATTATAAAAGGGTCATTGTCCGCCGTCAAACATTTGTTCTTTGTCGCCAAGAACTCGTCATACATTGACAAAAGAAAACTGGCGATGTGACGAGCTTGTGGATGAATTTCATTAGGCGTACCCAAAACTACAAACGCATCCATCGGGCCCTCGGGCGGACCCTCTTGCTGGCATAGAACAAGTTGACTTAGTATCTCACGTTACGCAGAGCGAACCCGAAGTGACAGAATTGACGGTTCAGATTATGTGGCGAGACGGACGGGGTTGAGGGTGCCCAATGTGGCATACGCGACTTGCAAGGCTCCCACGTAAAGTTTGG
>Ga0247727_10006486_pt1 | contig 22988 bp, 21 predicted proteins | sample WisWelCaveWW1625_FD_202498 | JGI IMG/M metagenome (GOLD analysis project Ga0247727, IMG submission 202498) | Biofilm microbial communities from Wishing Well Cave, Virginia, United States - WW16-25 | ecosystem: Environmental > Aquatic > Deep subsurface > Groundwater > Cave microbial mat | place...
ACGTGTCCACAAGCAGGTGCTCTAATTTTATTTCCGGAAAATCCTCTGCGGTTTTGTTGGCGACTGCGCGCCACAGCCGCGACGATTCCAATACATTCGCCTTGTCCACGCTCAGCACGCGTTGCCGGCGCGTCTGCGCGATTTGGCACGCGCGCGCGACGATGCGCGCGATTTCGTAATCGTAATATTCCAACGTATCCACCGCGCGCATCCCGCGCGCGGTTTGCATTTTCTCTTTTGGCTGACCGAAATACAATCCGCCGGTTAATTCGCGCACGACGATAAAATCCACGCCGCGCAATCGTTCCGCGCGTAACGGCGAAATATCCGCGAGCGCGGGATGCGGTTTCACCGGGCGCAAATTTGCATAGAGTTCCAGTCCTTTACGCAACGCGAGGAGTCCGGCTTCCGGGCGCGTCGCCGCGCGCGGATCGTCCCATTGCGGTCCGCCGACCGCGCCGAGCAAAATCGCGTCCGCGTTTTGGCAGGCGCGCAATGTTTCGGGTGGCAGAGGGTCGCCGGTTGCGTCCAGCGCGCCGCCGCCGATCAATTGCTCTTGAAATTCAAAAGTGTGCCCAAATTTTTTCGCGATGTCTTCGAGTACGCGCACGCCTTCGCGCGTAACGTCGGGACCAATGCCGTCGCCGGGCAAGACGACAATTTTAGCGCGCATGTTCCTCCGAAATGAATTGATTTGTCGGACTGTTCATTGACGTTTAGAACGGGATACGATAGAATGGCGAAAGTTTCGCTCGAGTCGTTGAGGTGAAAAGTGGAAAAGCAAGCTGATATTCAAATCACATACGAACAGACACTGGTGAGCATCGCGCGCGCCTTGCCGCCTAACCGCGCAGACGAGTTGTTGGATTTCGCGCGATTTCTCCAAAACCTTGCGACGAAAGAGTCCGACGAGGAAGAATGGGAACAGTTGCTCGCCAAACCTGAAGCGCAACGCGTAATGTTGGAAATGGCGCGCAAAGCGCGTGAGGACTTGAAGGCGAGCCGCGCAACGGAAATTACTCTCACCGACGATGGACGGCTTGCGCCTGGATGAAATCCAAAGCCGCGGCGCAATTCTGGAAACTGTATAATCGTTTGCCACGCCTGGAGCAACAACGCGCGCGCAAGGCGTACCAGATTTGGAAAGCCAAACCAAACATGCCCGGTCTTCGCTTCAAGCGTGTAAGCGAAGAAGAACCAATCTACTCGGCTCGCTTTAGCGACAGTTATCGCGTGCTCGGTCTTTTGGAAGAGGATACGGTTGTCTGGTTTTGGATTGGAAGGCACGATGAGTACGAGCGCATTTTGAAAAAGTGACTCAAACCTTGAAAAACCTTGCGAAGGCAAACACCCGTGCGAGGTTTTTGTTTTTTGTGGACACCGTTTACGGTGAACCGGCTTCATATTGCGCAATCGCGTCTTGCCGCGCGAGCAAATAGCCCAATTCGTCCACGCCTTCGACCAAACAATTTTTCGCGAACGCATCGAGCGGAAAATGCACCGCGCGGCCATCCGGCAAGGTTAGCGTTTGCGCGGCAACGTCAAGGGCAAGTTCGACCTCCGGAATTTCTTCAACGAGATCAAACAGATCGCGATGCGTCGCCTTGTCCACAACGATCGGCAGCAAGGCGTTCTTGAGCGCGTTGTTTTTGAAAATATCCGCGAACGACGTGCTGATGATCGCGCGAAAACCGAACGCCGCGAGCGCCCACGGCGCGTGCTCGCGCGAACTGCCACAGCCAAAATTATCGCCGGCGAGCAGAATGCGCGCGCCGCGCGCGCGCGGCTGATTCAACGCAAAATCCGGCTGTGCCGCGCGCCAATCCACAAAGAGCGCGTCCGCCAAGCCGGCTTTGTCGGTGATTTTCAAATAGCGCGCCGGAATAATTTGATCGGTGTCCACGTTTTCGTTCGGCAACGCGACGACGCGGCTCGTTAGATGCTTGAAAGGTTCCATTTGTTTTTGTTTCTCATTCGCGTCAGTGTCATTCTGAACGAGCGAAGCGAGTGAAGAATCTTGTTGTTCAACCGAAACCTTACTTGTTTGGGAGATTTCGCGTTCTCTCGAGACAACGAGACTCTTCGCTCACTTGCACCGCACTGCGTGCGTTGCAGTGTAGGTGTCGCTCAGAGTGACATTTTGCGCACCATCATTTTCTCATTTATTCTTCGCGTTCCGCAAATACGCGTCCGTGCCGCTGATCCAATCCTCGCGCGGCGGCGTGAAAACATCGTACGCAACCACATCTTCGACCGCCTCGGCGGAATGCACGACATTCGGTGGAATAAAGAGCAAATCGTTCGCGCCGACGAAAAATTTTTCGCCCTCCATTTCAAACTGCCATTTGCCTTTGACGACAAACGTCAACTGCGCGTTGTGATGCGAATGCGCCGGCACAAACGCGCCTTTTTTGCATTCCATCCACGAGATCATTTGCGAGCCGTCCCACGCAAGCTTGCGCAGAAATTTTTCATTCACTTGCTCGGCAGGAATTTCGTCCCAATTCATTTTTTTCATCATTCACCTTTTTGAGTTACGACGCATTTCCACAGCGCGGGGTGCTGTCAAAGTCCGTCCGAATTGTCATTTCGAGCGGAGCGAGAAATCTCGTCATTCGAATAACGAGACTTCTCGTCGCAAAGTGCGCTCCTCGAAGTGACATAATGCCAATGTGATCTCCTTTGGCGCGATTTTGAGAGCCCTATCCAAAGTGCGTCGTAACGTGCGCGCAACTTCAATCCAGAAACTCGCGCGCGTCTGCGACCGCGCCGGCAAGCGCGCTCGCGGCGGCGGTTAGCGGCGATGCGAGAAAGGTGCGCGCGCCTTTGCCTTGCCGCCCCTCAAAATTTCGATTCGACGTGCTGACGCAATATTGCCCCGCGCCCACTTCATCGCCGTTCATCGCAATGCACATACTGCATCCCGATTCGCGCCACTCGCAACCCGCTGCGCGAAAAATTTCCGCAAGCCCTTCGGCTTCGGCTTGGCGTTTGATTTGTTGCGAGCCCGGCACGACGAGCACGCGCACATTCGGCGCGACGCGCTTGCCGCGCAAAACGCTCGCCGCGAGCCGTAAATCCGAAATGCGCGCGTTCGTGCAACTGCCGATAAAGACCACGTCAATCGGATGACCGCGCAAAGTTTTTCCGGGCGTGAGGTTCATATACGCGAGCGCGTTTTTGAGACCTTCGAGGTTTGATGGGTCTGGCACGCGCGCGGAAATCGGAATACCCATTCCCGGATTCGTCCCGAACGTAATCATCGGCTCCAAATCATCCGCGCGCAACGTAATGCTCTGGTCGAATGGCGCGCCGTCATCGCCCGGCAATTTTTTCCAACGCGATAATGCCGCATCCCACGCCGCGCCCTGCGGCGCGAATTCGCGCCCGGCAAGATATTCGTACGTCGTCTCGTCCGGCGCGATCATTCCCGCGCGCGCGCCGGCTTCGATGGACATATTGCAAATGGTCATCCGCGCTTCCATATCGAGCGCGCGAATCGCGGAGCCGGTATATTCAAACACATGCCCGGTGCCGCCATTGATGCCGATGCGCGCGATCAGCGCGAGAATAATATCTTTGGCGACGACGCCGCGCGCTAATTTTCCTTCAACGCGGATTTCAAACGGACGCGGCTTGCTTTGCAACAGGCATTGCGTCGCGAGCACCTGTTCGACCTCGCTCGTGCCAATGCCGAACGCGAGCGCGCCGAACGCGCCGTGCGTGGAGGTGTGGCTGTCGCCGCACACAATTGTTTTGCCGGGTTGCGTCAAGCCAAGTTCGGGACCGATGATGTGGACGATGCCGCGCTGTTCGCTATCGCGTCCAAACAAATGGATGCCGAACTCGCGCGCGTTTTCTTCCATCTGCGCGATTTGTTTCGCCGCGAGCGCGTCCACCATCGGCAGGTCGGGCGATGTGGTGGGCAAACTGTGATCAATCGTCGCAATTGTTTTGTCGGGGCGACGCACGCGCAAACCGCGCGCGCGCAAGCCGGTGAATGCCTGCGGCGATGTAACTTCGTGGACGAGATGCAAATCAACGTAAATCATCGCCGGCGTGTCCGGCGATTGACTGACGATGTGCGTGTCCCAAATTTTTTCAAACAGTGTGCGCGGTGAGTTCAATTTACTTTCTCTAAAAATAGGACGCGGACAAACGCGGACGAACGCGGAAGAAACAAGTTCAATGGTGCGAAGACTCTTGGCTTGCCTCTGCGTCTCCGGTTAATTTCTTTTATCTGTGTCCATCCGTGTTTGTCAGTGTCCAAATAATTTTTATTCGATCGCTGCCGAACTCAACGCGACCGCGCTCGCCTCGGAATTTTCCGGCGCGCGGACGCCAACCAGCAACCGATTCAACGCCGCAAGATATGCTTTCGCGGACGCGACAATAATATCCGTGTCCGCGCCATGCCCGCCAAACGTCCGCAAATCATTGTCCGTGGCTTGAATGCGCACCGACACTTCGCCAATCGCGTCAATGCCTTCTGTTACCGCGTGCACGCTGAATTCCAATAATCGGTTCGGCGCGTTCACAATCGCATCCATCGCTTTGTACGCCGCGTCCACCGGTCCGGTACCGACCGCCGCGCGCACGTGCTTGACGCCATCCGCGCCGATGAGCCGCACCGTCGCGGTCGGCATTCCCGAGCTTCCGCATGTTACTTGAATATCGCCCAAAGTAAAAATTTCTTGCGGCTGATAAAATTCATCCGCGATCAACGCTTCGAGATCGGCGTCGGCGATAAATTTTTTCTTGTCCGCCAATTCTTTGAAACGCTTGAACGCCTGATTCAAATCCGCGTCGTTCAACTGATAGCCCAATTCTTGCAGATGCGCGTGAAACGCGTGCCGCCCGGAATGTTTGCCTAACACGAGCCGCGACGCGGACAGCCCCACTGTTTCCGGGCGCATAATTTCGTACGTCGTTTGATGCTTCAACATTCCGTCTTGATGAATGCCGGCTTCGTGCGCGAACGCGTTCGCGCCGACAATCGCCTTGTTCGGCTGAACCGGAATGCCGGTGTAATTGGCAACCATGCGCGAGGTGCGCGTGATTTGCGTCGTGTCAATGCCGGTCTGCACGCCAAAGACCGCGCGCCGCGTCTGCAATGCCATCGCGACTTCTTCGAGCGAAGTATTCCCGGCGCGTTCGCCGATACCATTCATGGTGACTTCGACTTGGCGCGCGCCGGCGCGCACGCCCGCGAGCGTGTTCGCGGTCGCCATTCCCAAATCGTCGTGGCAATGCACCGACCAAGTTACTTTGTCGCCGCCGCGCGTATTTTTGATCAGCCCTTCGATCAGAGCGCCGAATTCGGGTGGTGTGGTGTAACCGACGGTGTCCGGAATATTCAGCGTCGTCGCGCCGGCTTCAATCGCGACTTCTAACACTTCCCACAAATATTCCGGATCGGAGCGCCCCGCGTCCTCCGGCGAAAATTCCACATCCGCGCACAATGACCGCGCGTACGCGACCATCTCGCGCACGCGTTCAATCACTTGTTCGCGCGTCATCTTCAATTTATATTTGAGATGAATGTCGCTCGTCGCGAGAAACGTATGGATGCGCGGATGCGCGGCGTGCCGCACCGCGTCCCAGCATTGATCAATATCTTCTTTGCTCGCGCGCGCCAGCCCCGCAATGATCGGCGCGCGCGCGCCTTCGCGCGCATTGCCGACTTCCTGCGCAATACGCCGCACCGCTTCCCGATCGTCCGGCGATGCCGCCGGAAAACCGGCTTCGATAATGTCCACGCCCAGCCGCGCAAGTTGCCGCGCCACTTCGAGTTTCTCCACGCTCGTCAACGCCGCGCCGGGCGATTGCTCGCCGTCGCGTAAGGTCGTGTCGAAGATGCGCACATAGTCGGGGTCGCGGGTAATATCGGGATCCATATTTCTGCTCCGTGAAAGGACAAAACGCAACTTGTCATTCTGAGGAGCGGGGTTTGCGACGAAGAATCTCGTTATGCATTGGAATTACAAGACACCTGCACTTGCGTAACCGCAGGTGCAAGTGTTCTTCGCTCCGCTCAGAATGACATTTGAAAATCAACTTCAATCGAAAATCACTTTTCCAGATCCTCCACCTTCACCGGATTCAGAAACGGCATCATCGCGCGCAATTCCGCGCCGACTTTTTCAATGGGGTCCGCGCGTTCCTCTTTGCGCCGCTGATTGAACCACGGCCGCCCGGTTTCATTCTCGCCGATCCATTTGCGCGCGTACGTGCCATCCTGAATTTCGTTCAGCATCTTTTGCATTTCGCCTTGCGTTTCTTCGGTGATGATACGCGCGCCGCCGGTGTAATCGCCGTGTTCGGCAGTGTCGCTGACGGAATAGCGCATAAAATTCAAGCCGCCGCGATACATCAAGTCCACGATCAATTTCAATTCGTGCATACATTCAAAGTACGCGACCTCCGGCTGATAACCGTTTTTGACGAGCGTTTCAAAGCCGGCTTTGATCAACGCGCTGACGCCGCCGCACAACACGGCTTGCTCGCCGAACAAATCCGTTTCGGTTTCTTCCGCAAACGTCGTTTCGAGCACGCCGGCGCGCGTGCACCCCAGCGCGCGCGCGTACGCCAGCGCATTTGCTTTTGCGTTGCCACTCGCGTCTTGATGCACCGCGAGCAATGCCGGCGTTCCGCCGCCTTCCTTGAAAATTTCGCGGACGCGATGCCCCGGCGCTTTCGGCGCGATCATCGAAACGTCCACGCCGGGCGGCGGCGCGATTTGTCCAAAGCGAATGTTGAAGCCGTGCGCGAACATCAGCGTTTTGCCTGGCGTCATCGCCGGCGCGATAGATTCTTCGTACAATTTTTTCTGCCCAGTGTCCGGCGTCAGGATCATTACAAAATCCGCCGCGCGCGCGGCATCGGCAACTGATTTGACCACCAGCCCTTCCGCTTGTGCTTTCGCGCGCGATTTACTGCCTTCGTGCAAGCCGACGACCACTTGGACGCCGCTATCGCGCAAGTTGAGCGCATGCGCGTGTCCCTGACTGCCGTAGCCGATCACCGCGACGGTTTTGTCTACGAGCCGCGCGAGGTCGGCGTCTTTGTCGTAATAAATGTTTGCCATCAAATCTCCTTTTCGTTGGTTCCGTTGCTCGTGCCGCGCAGCATCGCGACGCGTCCGGTGCGCACGAGTTCGATCACGCCTTTTGTTTTCAATAGCTCGACCAATCCATCCACTTTTTCTTCATCGCCGGTTACTTCGACGATGACTGAATCCGCGGCAACGTCAACGATTTTCGCGCGAAAAATATCTGCGAGTTGCGCGATTTCGCCGCGCGTGTTCGGATCGGCGCGCACTTTGATCAGCGCGAGGTCGCGCGCGACGGTCGGCTCGTGCGTGAGATCGCGCACGTCCCGCACGTTCAGCAATTTCCGCAAATTTTTCTCGACCAATTCCGCGTCGGTGTCTTGCGCGTTGACGACAATCGTCATCCGTGCAAGCTCCGGCGATTCGGTTTGACAAACTGTGAGACTCTCGATGTTGTAATTGCGGCGGCGAAAGAGCAACGCGACGCGCGCGAGCACGCCCGGTTTATTTTCCACTAGCGCGACCATCGTATGCTTCATAAGCCCGCTGTCCTGCGTCCGGCGTCCGGTGTGCGTCGTCCGCTCTCGCCATACCGCGGATCCTCTATTACCATATCGTGAATCGTCGTTCCCGACGGAATCATCGGAAAACAATTCTCGGTTGGATCGCAGTGCACGTCCACGACGACCGGACCGTCCTTCACCGCGAGCGCGCGGCGATACACCGCTTCGATTTCTGCGGACCGCGACACGCTCAACCCCACCGCGCCGAACGCTTTTGCGACTTGCGCGAAATCCGGATTCGTGAGATGCACCGAATGATACCGCTCTTTATAAAACAATTCTTGCCACTGGCGCACCATACCGAGCGAGCCATTGTTGATAATAAAAATCTTGAGCGGCATTTTTTCTTCGACGGCGGTGATCAGCGCCTGCATCGTCATTTGAAAACAGCCATCGCCGCAGATGCCTAGCACAAGCCGGTCGGGGCGCGCGCACTGCGCGCCGAGCGCGGCGGGCAGACTGTAGCCCATCGTGCCGAGTCCGCCGGACGTGATGAAGGTGCGCGGTTCTTCGCTTTTGAAAAATTGCGCCGCCCACATTTGATGCTGACCCACGTCCACCGTCACGATCGGATTTTGCGCTTTGGTCATTTGATACAGCACATCAATCGCGAACTGCGGTTTGATGACGTCGCCGGCTTGATGATGGCGCAGAGGATATTTCGCGCGCCATTCGTTTATTTGTTTCCACCACGCTTCGGTCTCGGGCGCGGCGACGAGTGGAATCAAATCAGCAAGCACGGTCTTGGCATCGCCGAGCAACGGAAAATCGGCTTTGCGATTTTTGTGAATTTCCGCGGCGTCCACGTCAATGTGAATCACCTTCGCGTGCGGCGCGAACGCGGCCAACTTGCCGGTGACGCGATCGTCAAACCGCGCGCCGACCGCGATGATCAGATCGGTTTCGTGCATCGCATAATTCGCGTACGCCGTGCCGTGCATTCCCAACATCCCGACCGATTGCGGATGCGATTCCGGAAACGCGCCCTTGCCCATCAGCGTCGTCGTCACCGGCACGCGCGTTTTTTCCGCGAGCGTTCGCACCTCGCGCCACGCGTCGGACGAAATCGCGCCGCCGCCGACGTACAACAGCGGTCGTTTCGATTTGCCGATCGCGTCTGCCGCGCGCGCGAGCATTTGCATATCCGCGTGGCGCGGCGGCTGATAACGCGGCGTTGGAAAAAGCGCGTCCGCGTCGAAATCAATTTCTTTTTGCAACACATCGCGCGGAATGTCCACGAGCACCGGGCCTTGGCGACCGCGCGTGGCGGTGTAAAACGCGTCGTGAATCGTTGCGGAAATTTCATCCGCGTTCATCACGAGCCAATTGTGCTTCGTCACCGGCAACGTGATGCCGATAATATCCGCTTCTTGAAAACCGTCTTTGCCGATCCACGTCGTGACAATTTGCCCGGTGACGGCGACGACCGGCGTCGAGTCGAGAATTGCGTCCGCGAGACCGGTAACGAGATTCGTCGCGCCCGGTCCGGATGTGGCGGTGCAAAAGCCGGCGCGACCGGATGCGCGCGCAAAACCGGCGGCGGCGTGAATCGCGCTCTGCTCGTGCCGCATCAAAAGATGTTTGATTTCCGGAAAATCATAGAACGCGTCATAGATCGGCAACGACGCGCCGCCCGGCATGCCAAAGATATGCGTGACGCCTTCGCGCTTGAGCGATTCGACGAGCGCGTTCGCCGCGCGGATTCGACGCGGCGCGCGCGGGATTTCTTTGAGTGCCAGTGTGGGTGGGTTCATTGTCAAAGTCATTTGTTCTCCGACGTGGGACAAGTTTGTAAACTTGTCCTACAACTTATTTTTTATCCGCACACCGCGCCCTGCGACGCGGACGAAACTAATTTCGCGTACTTTGCCATCACGCCGCGCGTATAGCGCGCCGGCGGCGGCGTCCATTTTTTCAGCCGCGCGTTTATTTCCGCGTCCGATAATTCCACATCCAATTTACGCGCGGCAACATCGAACACGATCATCTCTCCATCGCGCACCGCCGCGATGGGACCGCCGCGCGCGGCTTCCGGCGCGACGTGCCCCGCCATCAAGCCGTGCGTCGCGCCGGAAAAACGTCCGTCGGTCAACAGCGCGACCGAATCGCCCAGCCCCGCGCCGACGAGCGCGGCGGTTACGCCGAGCATCTCGCGCATTCCCGGTCCGCCCACGGGTCCTTCATAACGAATCACGACGACATCGCCGGGATGAATGCGATTATTTTGCGCCGCGTCGAACGCGGCTTCTTCGGAATCAAAGACGCGCGCGGGTCCGCGATAATGCATCAAATTGTGTCCCGCGATTTTTACGACGCAACCTTCCGGCGCGAGATTGCCTTTTAGAATGACGAGCCCGCCAGTCGGTTTGATCGGATTGGAAAGCGCGCGCACCACTTCTTGCCCCGGCGTTTCCACCGCGTCGCGCGCTTCTTCGCCGATCGTTTTGCCGGTCACCGTGATTGCGTTCGCGTGAATGAGACCGGCATCCACCAAGCGTTTGACGACGAGCGAAATTCCGCCAGCGCGATAGAGATCGGTCGCGACAAATCGTCCGCCCGGTTTGAGATCAGCGATCAGCGGCGTGCGCGCGCTGATGCGATCGAAATCGTCAATGTCGAGCGGCACGTCGGCTTCGTGCGCCAGCGCGAGCAGATGCAAGACCGCGTTGGTCGAGCCGCCGGTCGCGGCGACGGACGCAATCGCGTTTTCGAGCGAAGCGCGCGTAATGATTTGGCGCGGGCGCAGATCGCGGCGCAATAAATCCATCGCGAGTTTGCCGGTTTCAAACGCGACGGCATCTTTTTGCGCGTCGAGCGCGGGCACGCTCGCACTGCCCAGCGCCGAGATGCCGAGAAATTCAAAGACGGTCGCCATTGTGTTCGCGGTGAATTGTCCGCCGCACGCGCCCGCGCCGGGACACGCGACATCTTCTAATGCTTTCAATTGCGCGTCGCTCATTTTTCCCGCCGCGTGCGCGCCGACCGCTTCAAACACATCTTGAATCGTGACGTCGCGTCCCTCAAAACTTCCTGGCGCAATCGAGCCGCCGTACAGCATCACGCCGGGCAAATTCAAGCGCGCGAGCGCCATCACCGTGCCGGGAATTGTTTTGTCGCAACCCGCGAGGCAAACGAGACCGTCGAACATATTGCCGCGCGCGACGAGTTCAATCGAATCGGCGATCACTTCGCGGCTGATGAGCGATGCTTTCATGCCTTCCGCGCCCATCGTGATGCCGTCCGAAATCGAAACGGTGTTGAATTCCATCGGCGTGCCGCCGGCGGCGCGAATGCCTTCTTTCACTTTTGCCGCCAAGCGGCGCAAATGAAAATTGCACGGCCCGATTTCGATCCACGTGTTCGCGACGCCGATGATCGGCTTGCGCAAGTCGTCGTCCGAAAAGCCGACGGCTTTGAGCATTGCGCGCGCGGGGGCGCGGCTGGGTCCGTCGGTGATATGGCGGCTTTGTTTTTTTAGATCGAGATTAGGATTCATCGGCGTATTTTTTTCGGCAAGGATCATCGGCGCGTGCATAAAAAAAGCGAGCGCCGTTTAATCGTTGTAACAATCAAACAGGCACTCGCGAGTCCATTCCTCTGCGATTTCCGCGTCCGTGCGCGGCATCGTTTCCACCGGGCGCGGAGTAGAATCCTCTGCGCGGTTGGCAAAAACGTGAAAGGTCGTCACCGCCGCGCGCGGGTCGGCAGATTTCGTCCATTGATCAATCGGTTGATTCCACATCGAGTCTCCTTGGAAAAATGAAATAAAAAACCGCCCGGTGGTTTGGGCGGTTGGTTGTTTCCTGCAATCGTCGCTCTAGCGTTGTCGCTTGCGTTGACTGACTTTAGCCCAAACCAAACTACGCGTGTTGCTAAGGACGAGCGCAACAAGCGTGCCAAGAATAATAATGCTGACGAGCAAGTTGATTTGGGCGATGGTGTGCATAAACGTTGTGGGTTGAGTATAACAGAATGGAATAGTCTATGTCTATGGACAACGTGCAAAAACATTTGGGCGATTTAGTTGTGCATTTCGCACAAATGTTCGCGCACTAGGCGCTAGGCTACGGTTTGCTCTACGCCTAAAATTCGATACGTTCTCAGCGCGAGTTGGAGCGCGAGCCGCGTTTCGGAGTTATCCAAATCGTACTTGCCGATTTCGGCGATACGTGCCATACGGTATTGCAGCGAATTACGATGCACGTGCAATGCCGCGGCGGTCTGCGTCAGATTGGCGTGATGCGCGAAATACGCCGCGAGCGTTTCGAGCAGGTTCGAATTTTGCGCGTGGTCGTATTGAATCAGCGGTCCCAAAATTTCGCGGCAGAACGCCGCCAGCTCCGGCGAATCTTCCAATTTGAAAAGCAGGCGATATACATTGAGATCGCCAAAGTAAAGCGGATCGCGTTCTCCCAAACGCGCGGCAATCGAGCGCGCTTGTTGCGCTTCGCGGTAGGATTCGCGTAACGCGGACAATTCGCGCGCGATGCGGCCGACGCCAGTCGTGAGCCGCGCGTCCGGAAATTCACTCGCGGCGAGGCGGTGAATGCGGCTCGCGAGTTTTTGCGCCGGCTCGATCCCGCGCGCCGGATCGAGCGCGATAAAAATAATAATTTCATCTTCGCGCGCGTGCGCGTACGCGCGCACGCCCTTGCCGCGTAATTCGCCCGAGACGATGGTTTCCAGCCGTCGTAGAGTGGGATGTTTGACGCTTGCCCACGCCTGCGAGAGCGCGGCGTACGCGCCGGTATTCGGAAACTGATCGCGCGAAATCCAGCGCGCGGCTTCGCCGCCGCCGAGCGTGCCGGCGAGAATGGCATCCACGAAATCGCCGCGCATCTTTTTTTCCACTTCGCGCACGGCTTTGGCTTTCGCCATTTCGAGCGCGCAGGCGGCGGCGGCGCGCTCGAGCATCCGCGCGTCCCACGCGCCGAGCGCGGCGGCGGGCGCGATCAGCGACAGAAATCCACGCGCCACATTTTTGACGATGACCGGCGCGACGAGTCGCGCATCCGCCGCGTGAATTTCTTGGCGGTGCGCGCCGGAAAAATTTGCCGCGCGTTTGCGATCGCGCAATTCTTCCGGCAGATTCGCGGCATTCGTCGTCCAACTTTCCAAAAATTCGCGCCGCGCGCTTGCCGCCGGCGCGAACCACGCCGCGAGCAGTGCGAGCCGTTTGTCTTGAATCAAAACTGTTTTGCCGGTCGTTTCACCGATCAGCGCGACCATCGCCTCCAAGCCGGCATTTTCCGCGGACAAAACGGTGAGCCGTTGATACAAATTGCCGGCGCGTTGTTCCAGCACGGTCGTGCGATCTAACAAGAGCGCGAGCGCGGCGCGTTCCAGCCGGCGCAGATCGGTTTGCGCGGGCAGAGCCAATAGCGGCGCGCCGACGCGCGCGGCAACGCGCGCGATTTCCGGCGAAACGTCGCCGATGACCGCGCTGCCGGCAATCCCGCTTTCCGCCATTTGCTCTAGACATTTCTCCCAATCGCTCGAATACGGCGGAAGCAGAAACGCGAAATCGCCCGCCGCGCCGCGCGCGCCCATATCGTCCATGGACGCGGAAATAATCCACGCGACCGGACGATTCAGAAATTCTTTGCCGGCAAGCACGCGCGTCTCGGCGGGCAAGCCGAGCGTGATGAGCTCTTGAATGGTGAGGGGTGGCGATTCAACCATATTGAAAATACTTTCAGTAATTTTTGCAAATAAAAATGCCCATCGGCAAACCACCGATAGGCACAGCCCTGTGCCCACGCTTTGCGGACACGCGCATCTGACGACGCCATTATACCGGCGATAGCGGACGCGTCAACCGGCTGGCAATCCTTTATCGTTAGGACTTTCGCTTGTCATTCCGAGCGGAGCGAGGAATCCCGTTTTTCCAATAACGAGACCCCTCGCTTCACTCGGGGTGACAATCAAAGGATGATCATTTTACTCTTGAGCGAAAGTCCTGTCTGTTTGATTCTTGAGATGCTCCAACAAACCTTCTAACGCCAACAAATAACTGTGCGCCCCAAACCCCAGCACCTGCCCCACGCACACCGGCGCGATGACCGAACGCCGCCGAAATTTTTCGCGGCGATGCACGTTCGAAAGATGCGCCTCGACCGTCGGCAACGCAATCGCGGCAATCGCGTCGCGCAGGGCGTAGCTGTAATGCGTCAGCGCGCCCGGGTTGATCACGATGCCGGCAAATCCTTCCGCTTTGGCTTGATGCAATTCGTCAATCAGCGCGCCCTCGTGATTCGATTGAACGATCCGCAATTCGATCTGCGCGCGCGCCGCGAATTCATTCACGCGCGCGTTGATGTCGGCGAGCGTCGCGTGCCCGTATACTTCTGGCTCGCGCGTGCCGAGCAAATTTAGATTCGGTCCATGCAAAATCAAAATTTTCATGCCGGCTTATGCCTCCGCCCCGATTTCTGCAAGCGCCGCCTTCACTTCACTTTCACTCACATCGTCCACGCCGACGACATCGCCCAGTGCGCGCGGCAAAATAAAACGTAGGCGGCTCCCCACGCGCTTTTTGTCGGTCTGCATCGCCGCGAGAATTTCGCCCGCCGTGAATTCCGCCGGCGCGCGCGTCGGCAAGCCGAGCGCGCGCACAAGATTCTCGACGCGCGCGGCGAGATCGCGATCGCACAGCCCGCGCCGCGCGGCAAGCCGCGCCGCGCAGACCAACCCGAGCGCGACGGCATTGCCGTGCCGCATTTGATAGTGTGCCGCCGTCTCGAACGCGTGCGCGAACGTATGCCCCAAATTTAATTGGGCGCGTTCGCCCGCTTCAAACGGATCGCGCGCGACAATCGCCACCTTCACGCGCAACGCGCGCTCCATCCAATCTCCAACTTCCATCTTCCATTCTCCAGCTTCCAATGCCCGAAACAATTCCGCATCCCCAATGATCGCGTGTTTGACGACTTCCGCCATTCCTTCGCGCAATTCCGCCGCGGGGAGCGTGGCGAGCGCGTCGAGATCTGCGATCACCGCACGCGGTTGTTTGAACGCGCCGATCAAATTCTTGCCGCGCGGATGATTGACGCCGCTTTTGCCGCCGATGCTCGCGTCCACCATCGCCAGTAGCGTCGTCGGAATTGGCACGAAGGGAACGCCGCGCAAAAACGTCGCCGCGACATAGCCGGCTAAATCGCCGACGACGCCGCCGCCGAGCGCGAAAATCGGCGAACGGCGATCCAGCCGCGCGTCAATCAGGCGATCATACACCGCGCGCGCGGTGTCGAGCGTTTTGAATTCCTCGCCGTCCGGAATTTCGATGATCTCGGGATCGAAATCGGCTTGCGCGAGCGATGCCGCGACGCGCGCGGCATATATCGCGCCGACGGTTGGATTCGTGATGATCGCACAGCGTCGCGAAAAATTCGAGTCCAGCCCGCGCGCGATTTCTCCGACCCGGGCGAGCCCGCCGCGTCCTAGAAAAATGCCATAATCGTTTTCCGGCGTCGGCACGCGCAGGCGCGGACGGATTTGCGCGCGCGTCGCGCGCGCAAACAACGCGACGATTTCTTCTGCCGCGTCCGCGATGCTCAAACCGTCGGTTTGGATGTGCGTTTCGATTTGCGCGTACGCCGCGCGCCGTTCCTGCAACAATGTTTCTATGCGCTGCCGCCGATCGCCGTTCGCCAGCAAGGGCCGATCGCGCGCGCCGGCGAGCCGCGCAAGGATCGTCTCCACCGACGCGTCGAGGCAAACAACCCACGCGTCCGCAAACGCCGCGCGATTGCGCGGGTCGCCCCACACGCCGCCGCCAGTCGCGATGACGAGATGCGCGCGCGCGGCAAGTTCGACGCACGCCGCGCGTTCGCACGCGCGGAAATATTCTTCGCCGTGCGTTTCGAAAATTTCGCGCACCGTTTTCTGCTCGCGCGTCTCGATCAACGCATCCACGTCTATGAATTCGCGGCGCAGTTGCGCGGCGACGATTCGCCCGACGGACGTTTTGCCCGCGCCCATAAATCCGGTGATCACCAGATTGGCGCTGGATTTGGATTTTTGGATTTGGTACCTCACGAGTGAAATGTTTGCACAAAAAGCAAAGATTTTTGGGACGCGGATTTACGTGGAAAGAACGGATCGAAACAATCCCTGATCTGATTTTTCCGCGTGTCTCCGCGTCCTAATTTGGTTTCGGTTTGTCCGAGTTAGGATTTCGAATGCGTCGTCTGGTTCATATCGTCTGGATCCGCGCGCGCATCTCGCGCAACGAATCGCCGCCCAATTTTTCCATCAACGCGTCGGCAAGCGTCCACGCGACCATCGCCTCGCCGATCACGCACGCGCGCGGCACGTGGCAAAAATCTGAACGCTGATATTCCGACCACGCGGCTTCGCCGGTCGCCAGATTGATCGAACGGCGCGGCGTCACCGTCGTCGAATTCGGTTTGAGCGCGGCGCGGATCACAATCGGCATTCCGTTCGTGATGCCGCCTTCCAAACCGCCGGCGCGATTCGTTTCGCGCGTCGTCAGCCGTCCGCGTTCGTGCACCGCCCATTTTGCATTTTGAATATCGGAATTTGGCGCGGCGAAAATTTCGTCCTGCACTTGGGTCCCGGTCTGGCGCGCATTCTCAAACGCGGTTCCAATCTCCACGCCCTTGACCGACGGAATACTCATCACGGCTTGCGCCAAACGCGCATCCAGCCGGCGATCCCACTGCGCGTGCGATCCCAAACCGATTGGCACATTCAGCGCAACGATTTCGATCATGCCGCCAACCGTGTCCTGGTCGCGCATCACTTGCTCGATGCGCGCGCGAATATTTGCCGCGCTCGCGTCGTCGGCAACGCTGACATCCGAATTTTGGGCGCGCGCGAAAATTTCCGCGTACGGGATTGCCGGGACGCGCGCGGCGACGCCGCCGATTTCCAAAACGTGACTGCCGATTTCCATTTCAAATTCGCCGAGCAAAATCCGCGCCAGCGCGCCGCACGCGACGCGCATCGCGGTCTCGCGCGCGCTCGCGCGTTCCGCCACCAGCCGCGCATCGTCCAAGCCGTACTTGACCGCGCCGACCAGATCGGCGTGCCCGGGCCGCGGAATCGTCTGCGGCGAAATGGATTTGCCTTTCCAATTCGGGTAATCGAGATTCGCGATTTGGAACGCGACCGGCGCGCCCATCGTCTTGCCTTGGATCACGCCGCCCAAAATTTCGACGCGATCATTTTCGATCCGCATTCGCGCGGAACGCCCGACGCCGATCTGCCGCCGCGCCAAATCGCGATGGATGCGCTCGAGATCCACCGGCAAGCCGGCGGGCAAGCCCTCGACGATGCCGACCAAGGCGGGCCCGTGCGATTCACCGGCGGTCAAAAAACGCAACATTTTTTTTCTCCGCTTGATTTTTTTCGATCGCCGCGCGCGCGGCTTGCAACATGATTTCCACCGGCGGCTCTTGTCCCGTCCACAGTCGAAACGCCGCCGCGCCTTGATGCGCGAGCATTCCCAATCCGCCGATGGCGCGCGCGCCGGCGGCCGCGGCTTGCTCGAGCAAGCGCGTGCGCGTGGGAACATAGACGAGATCGAACACGACCGCGCCGCGTGGAATGCGAAACGCACGCGGCAGCGGCGAAGCGCGCGTCCCACAAAAAAACGCGGGATCTTGTACGCGCGGCGCCATCCCGACCGATGTCGCATTCACAATCAAATCGGCATTTTCCAGCGCGCTCCAATCATTCACCGCCATCTCGAGGCGCGGAGCATACGCGCGCAAATGCCGTGCCAGCGTTTCGGCGCGCGCGCGGGTGCGATTGAGGATCGTCAGCCGCGCGATCGGCGCATCGGCGAGGGCAAAACAAACGGCACGCGCCGCGCCGCCCGCGCCGAGCGTGACCGCGCGCATCCCGCGCGGTTCCACCTGCGCCGCGTGCAACGCGCCGATGAATCCAGCGCCGTCCGTGTTCTCACCGATGAGCGAATCATTGTGTTTGACGATCGTGTTCACCGCGCCGATCTGCCGCGCGCGCGGCGCGCAGTCGTCGAGATAGGGCAAAATGTTTTCTTTGTGCGGGATCGTCACATTTGCGCCGGCGCAATCCGCTTGCCGCAATCGCGCGATGGCGGCGGGCAATTCCGCGCGCGGCGTTTCGAGCAATTCATAGCGCCAATCCAAGCCGACCGCGCGCAACGCGGCATTCTGCATCGCCGGCGAAAGCGAATGCGCGACCGGCTGCCCGATCAAAAAAACGCGCATCATCGCGTCAACCCCGCGAGCGTTTCGGCAAAATCCGGAAACGAATCCGCGATGCACTCCCAATCCGCGATGATCGTCTCGCCCTCCGCGAGCAAACCCGCGACCGCGAGCGCCAGCGCGAGCCGATGATCGCCGTGCGCCGAGACGCGCGCGCCGCGCAAACGCGTGGGACCCTGAATGGAAAACCCGTCTACGCGTTCTTCAATGCGCGCACCCATCTTCCGCAACTCTTGCGCCATCGTTGTGATGCGATCCGATTCTTTCACGCGCAATTCTTGCGCGTCGCGCACATCGGTATCGCCGCGCGCTTGCGTCGCGGCGACCGCGAAAATCGGAAACTCGTCAATCATGCGCGGCACGAGCGTGCCCGCGACGCGCGTCCCTTGCAATCCATCTGCCGCGCGCACAATTACATCCGCGACCGGCTCGCCGGATTCCGCGCGCCCGTTTTCGATTGTAACGCGCGCGCCCATTGCCGCTAACGCGTCGAGCAAGCCCGTGCGCGTCGGATTCAGCCCGACCCCGGTGAGGCAGATTTCCGAATGCGGCGTCAGCAACGCGGCAACGATGAAGAACGCGGCGGAAGAAAAATCGCCTGGAATGAAAATGGAATTTGGAGATTGGAGGTTGGAAATTGGATGAATGCGAATGGCAGAGTCGGGGTTTTCGATTTGCGCGCCAAACGCCTTGAGCATTCTTTCCGTGTGATCGCGGCTCGGCGCGGGCTCGCGCACGGTGGTCGGCGCATCGGCATACAGCCCGGCGAACAGAATCGCCGATTTCACTTGCGCGCTCGCGACCTTCATCGTGCACTCGATCCCCTGCAGACGGGACGTGCCGCGAATCGCGAACGGCGCATAACTATTTTGTTCGCGTCCCAGAATTGTCGCGCCCATCGCGCGCAATGGCTCAATCACGCGCGCCATCGGACGGCGTTGGAGCGCCGGCGTACCGTCGAGCAGCGAAAAAAAATCTTGCCCCGCGCAAATGCCGGCGAGCAAGCGCATCGTCGTGCCGGACCCCGCGCAAAAAAGCGTCTCACGCGGCTCGCGCAATTCGCGCAACCCGCGCCCGTGCACGGTGAGCGCGGGCGCGTCCGGCGCGCTGATTTCGACGCCGAGCGCGCGCAAACAGTCCAGCGTCGCGCGGGTCGTCGCGCTGTCGAGAAAATTTTCGATGCGCGTGTCGCCCTCCGCTAATGCCGCGAGCATCGCCGCGCGGTGCGAGATGGATTTGTCGGCGGGGACGCGCACGGCGCCGCGGAGCGGTCGCGTCGCGCGCGAGACTTGAAATTCTGACATAAGACTAACTCACTCACGTTACGGTGTCATTCTGAACGAGCGAAGCGAGTGAAGAATCTCGTTGTTTCAATCGAAATCTTGCTTGTTCTGGGAGATTTCGCGTTCTTTTGAGGCAACGAGACTCTTCGCTCCGCTCAGAGTGACAATTTGCGTTGCATCAGTAACTCGATAGAGATTACAGACGGCGACCCGGGCTTACATTTTGCGGCGCGCGTGCGCGGCGTTCTCCAACACCGCGCGCAACGCCGGCTCTTGGCGCGCCGAAATCATTTCGGCTAATTCGGCCGACCGGCGCGAAAAATCGCGGAGCGCCGCCGCGACATTCGCCGGGTTGGTGAGCAAAATGTCCAGCATCATCGCCGTTTCGCTCGCGGCAAGCCGCGACGTATCGCGAAAACCGGACGCCGCGAGCGCGAGCAACGCGTCGTCCGTTTCGGCAAAGGCGAGCGCCGAGTTCATCAGCGTCGCGGCGACGGCAAAGGGCAAATGACTCGTCACGGCGACGCTGCGATCGTGCCGCGCCGCGTCCAGCACGAACGGGCGCGCGCCGACGAGTTCGACGAGCGAGGTAACGCGCGCGAGCGTCTCGCGCGATGTGCGCGCGAGCGGACAGAGCGCGAAATGCGCGCCGCGAAATAAATCCGGGTCGGCCGCGGCAAATCCAAAACGCTCTTTGCCGCACAGCGGATGCGCGCCGATGGGCTGTAAATGTGCGGGCAGATTTTCCATCGCGCGGACGATTTCCGCTTTCGTCGAACCCAAATCCATCACGACTGCGCCGGCGCGCGCGGTCGCGCCGACGCGCGGCAATTGCTCTATCATCGCGCGCGCCGGCGTCGCCAAAATAATAATGTCGGCGGGCGCAATGCTTTCGATCTGCGCGCTCGTTTCATCCGCCGCGCCGACCGCGCGCGCCCGCGCCAGCGTTTCGGCATCGCGGTCTATCGCGATGATCTGCCGGCACGCGCGCTGCGCGCGCAAGGCGAGCGCGAGCGAGCCGCCCATCAGCCCCAGCCCGATGATCGCGACCGTCGAATCGCGCAACGCGTTCATACACTCCGTCCGATGGCTTGCGCGATGCGCCCCACTTCTTCAACCAGCCGCGCGAATTTTGCGGGCTTGAGCGATTGCGCGCCGTCGCTGAGCGCGCGCGGGGGATCGCAATGCACTTCCACTATCAAGCCGTCCGCGCCCGCCGCGACCGCCGCGCGCGCCACCGGCGTCACCAATTCCCATTTGCCCGTGCCGTGCGACGGATCGGCAATCACCGGCAGATGCGTGAGCGATTTCAGCACGGGGATCGCGTTGATGTCGAACGTGTTGCGCGTCGCCGTTTCGAACGTGCGAATGCCGCGCTCGCACAGCATCACGCGCGGATTGCCTTGCGCCAAAATATATTCAGCCGCCATCAAGAGTTCTTCAATCGTGGACATCATGCCGCGTTTCAGCATCGTCGGCTTTTGAATTTCGCCGACGGCGCGCAAGAGCGCGAAATTTTGCATATTGCGCGCGCCGATCTGCAAAATGTCCGCGTACTGCGCGACCAGCGTCACCTCTTGCGGCGACATCACTTCGGTAATGATCGGCAAATCAAATTCTTCGCGCGCCTCGCGCAAAAGTTCCAGCCCTTTGAGTCCGAGCCCTTGAAAGGCGTAGGGCGAGGTGCGCGGTTTGAACGCGCCGCCGCGCAGGATGTGCGCGCCGGCGGCTTTGACCGCCGCCGCGGTTTCCATGATTTGCTCGCGCGATTCGATGGAGCACGGACCCGCTAGCATGATCACTTGCGGACCGCCGATGGAGACACCGTTAATTTTGACGATTGTATCTGCCGGATGGAAATCGCGCGCGGCAAGTTTGAACGGATGCAAAATCCGCAACGCGCGTTCCACGCCGGCAAATGCCTCGAAATGTTCCGGTTCGATGGGGCGCTCGTCGCCGATCACGCCGATAATCGTGCGCTCTTCGCCGCGCGAGAGATGCGCGCGCAAGCCGAGCGTTTCAATGTGCGCGGTGATCGCCGCGATCTCTTCCGTCGTCGCGTTGTGATTCATGACAATGACCATTGGCTTATTCTCCCCTAACTCGGACAAGCCGAAACCCAATAAGGCAAATTGGGACGCGGACCCTTGCACCGCCCGCAAGGGCAGGTGTAAACGCGGAAAAATCAGATCAATAATTTATTCGATCCGTTCTTTCCGTGTAAATCCGCGTCCAAAAATCTTTGCTTTTTCTGCAAACATTTCACTCGTAAGGTACTAAAAGCGCTTTCAGCACAGTGTGAGCGCGCGGTTTTTGCTAGGAATTTTCCGTGCGCGTTTCCGGAATCGGCGCGGCGGGATAGGAGCCGAGCACTTTGAGAAACGATGCCTTGTCGAGTAACCCGCTCAGTGCCGCGCGGCACGGCGGATCGTCTCGATGTCCCTCGAAATCGAGATAGAAAACGTAATGCCACGGTCGCCGGCGGTCGGGGCGCGATTCGAGTTTGGTGAGATTGATGCCGCGCGTGGCGAGTTCGCCCAGCGATGCGTAGAGCGCGCCCGGCGTATGCCGCGTGGCAAAAATAAGCGACGTTTTCGATTGGTCCGCACGCGGCGGCTCTGCGCGCCCGATGACGAAAAAGCGCGTATAGTTCGGCGCGAGGTCTTCGATGCCGCGCGCGAGAATTTCCAAGCCGTAAATTCGCGCGGCGGTCTCACTCGCAATGACCGCGGCATCGCGATCGCGCGCGGCGGCGAGTTGCTTCGCCGCGCCGGCGGTGTCGTATGCGACGATGGCTTCGTAGCCGCGCTCTGCGATCCAACGCTGGCATTGCTCGAGCGCGGCGGCGTGCGAATAAACGCGGCGGATGTCGGCAAGCCCGGTCCCGCGCGCCGCCGCGAGCGCGTGCCGCACGCGCAAGATCACTTCGCGCGTGATCTTGAGGTCGTAATCCAAAAGCAAATCGAAAGATTGGTTGATCGAGCCCGCCGTAGAATTTTCGATGGGCAGCATTCCGAATTCCGCGCGACCCGCGTCGACCGCGCCAAAAATTTCGAGGAAGGTGCGGCAGGGCAGAGTTTGCGCGCCCGCGCCAAAGGTTTGAAAAATCGCCTCTTGCGAATACGCGCCGTTCTCGCCTTGAAACGCGATCAGGGTCATCGCTCAATCTCCTCGGCGCGGTCGGGTCGCAGTTGCCGCGCGTCGCGCAAATAGATGTGGCGGAGTTGATTCGCCGCGCGCGCGGTGTCGCAATGAATCAGCACGCGGATACAGTAGGGAAGGTCATTCGGCACGCGCGGCGCGAGCATATCGAGCAAGGCAACGTCGCGCCAGCCCAACGCGCGCGCCGCGGATGCCGGAAATGCCGCGTCCAAATCCGGCGTCACGGTGAAGATGACGCTGGCGATGTCGTCGACGCGCACAGCGTTGGCTTTCAGCAACTCTCTCAGCAATTCGTTCGCCGCGTCGAGAATCGCGGCGCGCGTATTGGCGGCGGCGGTAGTGGCGCCGCGAATTCCACGCATCGGCATCGGTGCTCCTCCGCGAGAAAATAAAAAGAGAGCGGGGGGCGAACCCCACGCTCTCTTTTTGGACAAACTCGGATAGTTCTATGGCGTGACGATTCGACCCCGCGCGGTTCGCGTGGCAAAATAATAATAGCCGTAAAAGTAAAACGCCCAAGTCGAAAATCGTTTCGTCATCGTGGGTGGCAGTTTAGCACGATTTAGCGTTTTGTCAATTCGCTGAGGAGGTTGGTGAGTTCAAGGTTGAAGTGCACCACCTAATTCAATACGATGGTGGGCATGAAACCTTATTCGCATCTAACCCAACAGGAACGCGAGTTCATCTACCTGCACACGCAACAAGCCGAGAGTTC
>Ga0247727_10006487_pt1 | contig 22979 bp, 26 predicted proteins | sample WisWelCaveWW1625_FD_202498 | JGI IMG/M metagenome (GOLD analysis project Ga0247727, IMG submission 202498) | Biofilm microbial communities from Wishing Well Cave, Virginia, United States - WW16-25 | ecosystem: Environmental > Aquatic > Deep subsurface > Groundwater > Cave microbial mat | place...
GCGTAAATTCGGAAAGGAACGTCACAAAGCCCGCGAAAGGGCAAGAGTTTTATGGCCGGTTGCAACCAATCCGGAAAGAGCGGCAGGGGAATAACCATTCCCGAAAATACGACCACGCTGGCAAAGGCCAGATTGGCGATGCCTTCACCTGAAATGGTCCATAGCAAGGAAATGCTTAACAAGGTTGAGATCGCGCTGCTCAATAGAATCGCCAGCAGGGTTGCAAACATCCATGCTGCGGCGGCCATCCAGGTCGCCGGAAGCTGAAGCCCGAAAAAAAGCCACGCGACGGTGAAGAGTGGAATGGCGCGCAATAAAGCAGGGGCCGTTCGCCAGGCCAGGGCACGGCAGAACCACAGCAGATAAAGATCCAGCGGACGAAGCAGCTCGTAGGCGACGCCGCCGGTGCGCACCATTTGCCTGATCTCAGCATCGACATTCCATGGCAACATCACCAACATGGCCTGACCGAGCCAGATGTAGGTTTCCACCTCTTCGAAGGTCATCGGCTGCGTCGCATTTGAAGAATGATAAAATGCTGCAAAGATCATAACGCGAATGAGTCCCCAAAACAACTGGGTGACAAACCCCGCGAAAGCCGCGGGGCGCGATATTGCAACAGCATGCGGAAACGCGCGCTGAGAATTGCAAGGTAAGCCGTCATCGGTGCAAGCGCATCTTTGTAAAAAAACAAATGCCCAACGGATGAAAAAGCGACCAACGGATAAAACAATTACTAATCATTTTGACTCGCTGTAAAGCCGAGCGATGATTTCCTCAATCGGAGGGTTCTCAACCAGGAGATCGCGTATGGCATGTTTGGCCGTGATGCGGCTGATGAGTGCGGCGGCCGGCGCATGGTCGGGATCGAAACCTGAGGCATACGCGATGGCCATCACGACTGATCATCGTGACGGCGGCATCGTTTACCTCGGCGTGTTCGTCCTCGAGATCGATGATGAGCCGGCGCTCCGTGGAAACCCGCGCCCGCAAATCATCCAGGCTGCCGTCAAAAAGAATTTTTCCCTGTCCGATCATGATGACGCGCGTGCAGAGCGCCTCGATGTCGTCCATATCGTGGGTCGTGAGAATCACGGTCACGCCTCGTTCACGATTCAGTTTGTGGATAAAATCGCGCACCGCTAATTTCGAAACCGCATCCAGACCGATGGTCGGCTCGTCCAGGAAAAGCAACGCCGGCGCATGCAGCAGCGCCGCGGTTAAATCGCAGCGCATGCGCTGTCCCAAACTGAGCTGGCGTACGGGAATATCCAGGAGCGCTTCGAGATCCAACCAGACGATCAGCTCGGCCAGATTTTTCCGATAGCTTTCGCGAGGCACGCGGTAGATATCCCGCAACAGATCGAAGGATTCAATCACCGGCAAATCCCACCAAAGCTGTGTGCGCTGTCCGAAGACGACGCCGATTTCGCGAACGGTGGCAATACGATTCTGCCACGGCACGCGGCCAAAAACTTCGCAATGCCCGGAGTCCGGCACCAAAATTCCGGAGAGCACTTTCACCGTGGTGGATTTCCCGGCGCCGTTGGGCCCAATATAACCCACCAGCTCGCCAGGCGCAACGGTGAATGAAATGCCGTCCAGAGCGTTGATCGTGCGATACGTGCGATGCACCACGCCCTTCAGGGCGCCCCATATACCGGGTTGGCGCTGCGCAATTTGAAAGGTTTTAACGAGATTCTCGACAGTGATCAACGGCATTTTCTGAAATTTTCCAAAAAACACGTAAAAAATTTCTGGAAAAATGTACGGATAAAAAGCGGCCAACGGATTTCATTGAGGTTTTAAGCTGCAAAATTTTTTATAAACAGAGCAAGCCTCCCCGCGGATTGAAGAAGCCCACTGATGAAAAGCTTTATCCGCGGGCTTCTTCAATCCGTGGGGAACTTCTTTCTCACAGGAAAACAAAATCAATCATTGTTTTTGTCCGAGCGTTGTTTTTATCAGGTCGACGGTGTGTTCAACTAATGGTGCGTCACCAGCTTCAAGCACATCGACCAGGAGCTTCGCTGTCACTGCATACAGCCGCAATCCGGCGATCACTTGTTCCCGCAAACTGGGCGCTCTTCCATCCGGCCCTTCAACGCCAAAGGCTGTTGAATATAACTGCGCCCATTCCGAATCAAGGCCCACTGCCCTCCGGACTTCATCATAAAAGCTGTTGTCGCTTGTGAGGAGCACCCCTTTCTGTACGGCCATGACTCTGGATAACCCCCATGAACATCCATGTCGCGCATTCAGCAGGCGCCCCACATCATTGTGACGCAGCCCCTCGAGGCCTTTATGCACTTCCTCGATCCAACCCACCATTTGCTGGCTTACCCAGCGGTTGGCTTTGCTTTGCATTTCCATATCCCACTCAAACGCCCGCGCCCGCCGCTGAATAGCCTCGAAAGTATTGTGGCGATCCAGGAGAGGTCGCGCGATGCGCACCCCTGCAATGACATTCACGGCGACTTCAGGACGTGAAAACCATTCTTCAACCTGTTGAGCGTTGACGCTGCTGACCGTCACCAGGAAATCGCCAATCAAATGACTGCCATCGTCAGGAAAGGGCGTGTGCTCCTTTCCCGCAAACCGGACGAGATCGACATCGCTAAACACGCCGGGATTGCCTCGGGAGTAACTACCCATGAGCACAATGGCATTTACTTCCGGTCGATCAAACCGTCGGACGAGTTCGTCAAAATTAGAAAAAGCTTGCATCGGTGCGTGGAATTTTTATAGAGCCACACTTACTGTTTAGCCGTAAGCTCGGCGAACCTTTTCCGCAACTGCTGCGACAGAATCGTTAAGGAAATCTATCTTGTTCTCACGCACATGTGTAAAGAAAGCAACAAGATCAATATCGGCAATGCACCCCTTTTGTCCATTCCAAGGATCACGTCCACTTCGGACGTACATTTCACGGATTGCCGCTCTGATCAATTGATCGCTTCCAAGTTGATCCAAAGCAAGTGTGGCCAAAGCTTGGGGCCATCGATTATGGCGTCTGCAGGCCATATCGACATATTTGTCGACGGCTTTGGACGCCAAATCGTGAAGGCTTTTATCACGTTCCACGTGTTCAGAATTTATAACCGAACTTTTCTTTTCGCCCACCTTACTCCAAAGTTCTGGATAGGCCGGGTTTAATTTTTTCGCCTCATTTATTGCCTTCGTAAAAAATTTTGCCATCCTTTTCCATTTATAACGACATCTCAACTCACTTGTTTTTTGAATAGCCTCGTCGGCGGATTTGAATTTTGGCATAAGAAACAAAGGCCACATAATTCCAAGCTCCTTAGCAAAATAGATATCATTACTTTTCCACTTCGCTGGTTCTCATGCCAATCGTATCACTTCTCTCTTCGCTTATGTCTTTTTCCACACGTTCAACAAATAGCTCGAAAGCTTCGTGGTCTTGTTTGCCTTTATAGGTCCCGGCGTTGGTTTGGAATTGAATTTGCTCGCTTCGCAAGAGGGCTGCAATCGCGTCATAGTTTTGCCAATGCTCACGAAAATGAAACAGCTTCTCCAGGGAAACTAAAATGGTTACGACTAAACTCAAGATAGTTGGCGCCACCCGATTTACACTAAGATTGATCAAGGCTGGAACAATCGCCGCACAAACAATCCCCACAATACTTGTGAGCTGATACCGAAACTTCATCTGGTGGCTCAACTTGGTATAAAGTTCAATTTTGTAAATTACCCGATCCACCATATAGTCTTCAGGGGAGACAGTGAGAGTTGATTTGATGTGTAGATTTTGTTTGCTCGGTTCCATTGGTCGTTTCTCCATAAAGATATTCGAGTTTACCATAAAGTTTTACATCATCAAAAACAGTGGTTGAATCAGTAAACTGGCTCACTGAACCTATTTCCGGGACAAGATGCTTGAGCTCAGCGCTTTGGATTGTTTTTCTGATGGCTTCGGCAAACCTGCCGGCAGACAACACTTGAAAAGGTCGGCTAAAGTAATTTCTAATATTCGAAGCAAGTTCATCCGTAATGCCCAGAGAATTATGTTTCTCAGCCATAATCTTGTAAGCGCGCCCCAGATATTGCTCTCGCTCTTGCCAATGAGAGGCCGCAAGAACTTGCTCTAAAAGAGATTGAATCGTGGCCCCCACATATGGTCGGTGGACATTTCATCATCAAGCCCGATCACCTCGGAGCCATAACCGATAACCCCGGCAGCATAACGCAACGATGGAAAGTTGGTGCTGAGAATGGGCTTGGCGACGTCGTTGAAGAAAGATTCACACAGGTCAAGTCCTTTCACAAACGCGGTCATTAATTCGCCTTTGTAAAATGAATTTTTCTCCCGCAAGAATACACCCACGGGGACAAGCCACAACCACCCAAAAAAAGCGCACGCAAAAACGCAAAGATTTTCTCTGTGTAGCGGCGGTGTTTGCCGTAACCAAACTTCACTACACAGACACAAAGTTTTTTCTTTGTGTGCTTTGTGCCTTCGTGGTTTAAAAAACTTTGCGAAATCTTTTAACTTACAGCAGTTTTCAATTGCATGCACAGTTTTCGTAGTCCCCGCCCCTTGTGGGCGGCTTTCTTGCGAGAGTGCCCCACAAGGGGGCAGGGCTACTTTTTCTATTCATCCATTCGAAAACCCCTATAAAACAACGAGCATCCAGCAACCAGCCACCAGCAACCAGCCTCACTTCACCATCCAGCGCTCATCCCACTCCGCAATTTCATATTGATTGGTCATCGGAAAATTGGGCGGGCGCATTTTCTCGAAGTGTTGGTCGAAACGGATGCGCGTGCCGTAACGCGGCTCGGTGGCGGTGATCGAGCCGGCGGAGAGGCTGCCGTAAATGTGCAGCGTGCCGGTCTGTCGCGTGACGGCCTCCAGCATTTCATCCGCACTCTGAAAACGCTGCGTCGGATTCCTGTCGAATGGAAGTCTCCCGGCCAGCATTTCGTAGCATGTCATGCCGATGGAATAGAGATCGTTCAGTTTGTTGGCCCTGGCCAAACCATGCACCTGCTCCGGAGGCATGTAAGCCAACGTCCCTGCGGTCTCGCCGGATCCGGTGAGATTCACTCCTTGCTGAGTTTTAGCCAAACCAAAGTCCATCACCTTTGTTAATGACTTTGCCAATCATCGTCAGAAAATTTCATTCGAGAATAAAGTCCGCGCCAGAAAATGTCCCACTGATGTCGTATTAAAATTATGTAATTTTTTGCGGAAAGCAAGGATATTTTGTAACAAATCGGGGCTTGACTTTTAACGCGCGATGTGATAAGTTAGATTAAACCATGGTGAAATCACATGAGCACAGCCAACCAGCGCCGGCCGCAAAAGCGCCGTTTTGAAACGCAGGGCAATCCGATTCCTGGCCAGCACTATCTGGTGGAGAATCGGCACATCGTCAACCAGGACGGCGTTCCCATTGAGCAACTCATTGGGCACGGGCGTTATTTTACCATCTTTGCGCCGCGCCAGATGGGGAAGACGACATTCTTTGTAGAGTTCTCGCGCGAGTTGTCGAAGAATCCGCTTTATGTTCCGATCATCCTGAGCTTTCAAACGGTGAAGGATTTCGACACGCCGCGTTTTTACAGAACGATTCAACGGGAGTTTGCGCCGCAACTGCAAACACGACTCGAAGAGGTCGATTGCGCCAAAGCCGGCGAGGTGGACATATTTTGCCGGCAATACCAGATAACCGATGATGAGAATTTTCAACTTTTTTTTGCCGGATTAAATAAAATCATACCGGAAAAAATAATCGCCGTTTTTATCGACGAATTCGACGGAATTCCCGAACACGAGCTGGGCAAGTTTCTGAATGCGTTGCGCGAAATGTATCTGTCCAATAAACGCGCCACGACTTTCTCGCTTCATTCCATCGGGCTGGTCGGCATTCGCAATTTTGCGCAGCTCAATATTACCGGAACGATTTCTCCTTTTAATATCGCCGACCAGGTGCGCATCCCGCCGTTCACTCTTGCCGAGATTGAAAATTTGTACGGCCAGTTTACGGCAGAAACCGGCCAACCGTTCGCGCCGGAAGCCTGTCGGCGCGTTCAAGAGGAGACCGGCGGCCAACCGTTTTTGTGCAATCGTCTCGGCCAGATTTTGACCAATGACGTCAAGCCCGGTGTGGTTGATCCGATTGAGGAGCCGGACGTGCAAAAGGCGCTGAAAATTTTGCACTATGAAAACAACGCGCATTTTGACAACATTGTCAATAAAGCTCGATTATATCGCCAAACCTTAGCACACATCGTGCTGTCCGGTGATGTGAATTACAATTTGCGGCAGGAGGATGTCGCCGAACTCGATCTATTCGGTCTAATCAAACGCGGGCCGCAAGGCGTGGCGCAGGCGGCGAATCCGATTTACCAGCGCATTTTCCTCGACGTTTTTGAGCTGGACAAAACGCAACAAAACATTCGGCCGGAATTTGTGGTGGCCGATTATATCCTTGATGACGGCCGTCTCGACATGGTTGCGGTGTTGCACTCTTTCAGCGAATTTATTCAGCGGCTGGGCGTGAATCTCTTCGCGATTTTTCCCGGCGCGCCGCAGGAAGCCATCGGCCAATATTTGCTGCTGGCGTACGTCGATCTCATCGTCAAATCGGCCAACGGCGACAGCAATGCCGAAGTGCTCACCGGCAACGGTTACGCCGATATCAAGCTGCTGTTTCACGGCCAAAAATTTTGTTTGGAAATGAAAATGTGGCAGGGCCCGGCCGCATTTGCGCAACAGGATAAAAAACAAATCGCCGATTATGTGGCCAGCGAGAGCTTAAACGAAGGCTATCTCGTGTATTTTGACAATCGCCGGATACCGGCGCCGATTACTGATACGCCGTATGTTGAGCAAGATGGCAAACGGATTTATGTTTTTCAAGTCCCGATTGCGGGAAGGCGTTAGATTTTTTTAAGCGGGCGTTCAACAGGAATCAGGACTTGACTTTTATCTTATAAAACAATAATTTTAGTAGCCGGCTAAATTTTACATATTTTAGTAAGGGAGTGTGACCATGACTTCATCTGCCGAAATTCGTGTGCAAAATCTCACCTTGACGTTGCCAGCTCAAATCGTCAAGGAAGCCGATGCACTGTTTCCACACGGCGATCTTAGCGCACTCGCTTTAATGCTATTGGAAAAATATGTGCGATATCAAAAGCGCAAATTATTAGCACAACAGTACCAACAATACTACCAGGCACTTACAAACGCCGATCAAACCGAAGAGAAGCAAGTATTGGCTGAATTTGCTGCGCTTGAAAATGAAGTGAATGCGTTTATTGAAGCGGAGGAGGAAGTGAATGGAGGTTCATGAAGGAGAAGTCTTTTGGGCGAATTTGGATCCAACTGTTGGAGTAGAAATCAAGAAAAACGTCCAGTCCTCATCGTTTCAAATGACTGGATCAATAAGTTTAGCCAATTGGTCGTTGTTATTCCAGTTACAACTTCTACGCAGAAAGTTTCGCCCAGCCATATTCTTATTCCACAAGGACAAGGCGGCTTGCATGATTTGTCAAAAGCGTTGACGGAACAGATTCGTGCAATAGATAAATCACGGCTGCTTCAAAAACTGGGGCGCCTGGATAAAATCTATATGACGAAGCTTCACGACGCTATTCGCAATACTTTAAATATGGCTTGATCCGCAACCGGTTAGCGCGAGATTAATCTGCTCATCTTGAATTAAGATTCATGAAGCTTCGCGTCCCGCACACCTACGTTCTACTCTTTTCTTTGCTCATCATCGCCGCGGTTTCCACGCATTTCATTCCCGCCGGTGAATACGATCGTTTTGAAAAAGACGGCCGCAAGCTGGTCGATCCCAATTCTTATCATCTCGTCGCGCCGAATTCGGCGGGAATTGACGACGTGTTCATGGCGTTTCCGAACGGGTTAATGGAAGTCGCGCACATCGTTTTTTATATTTTCATCGTCGGCGGCGCCTTCGGGGTGATTACGGCAACCGGCGCGATTGAAGCGGGCATCAATCTGGTCGTGCGGCGCGTCGGGCAATATCGCGGCGCGGTGGTGCCGGTGCTCACGCTGGTGTTTGCGATTGGCGGCGGCTCGTTCGGCATGGCCGAAGAAACGCTGCCGTTTTTGCCGGCGCCATCGCGCTCGCCGGCGCCAATGCCGGATTTGGCGCGGCGGTGCTCAATCCTTTTACCATCGGCGTGGCGCAGGGCATTGCCGGATTGCCTCTATTTTCTGGCTTCGAATTTCGCTTCGTTGTCTGGATCATCATCACCGCCGTTACCGTAATTTATGTTTCGCGTTATGCGGCGCGGATTAAAAAGTTTCCGGAGCGCAGTCCGGTTTATGAAATTGATCGGCAAAGAACGCCGCTGCAAACGGATTTTACGCAAGCCCGATTATCCCGCCGGCAGGCGACGGTGTTGCTGTTTTCCGCTCTGGCATTTGGTTTTCTTATTTGGGGCGCAATGAAGTGGGACTGGGGCATCAACGAGCTTTCCGGGCTTTTTTTAGCGTTGGCGATTTGGGCAGGGCCGCTAGGCGGGCTCTCGTTGAATGCAACCGCGGAAAAATTTATCGAAGGCGCGGCCTCGCTCACCGGCGGCGCGCTGGTGGTCGGCTTGGCGCGGGGAACGTTGGTGGTGTTGTCCAATGCGCGCGTCATCGATACCATCATGATGACGCTTGCCAATTTAGTGAAACAGCTGCCCTCGGAAGTGAGCGTGATCGGAATTTATCTCGCCCAGGTTCTCTTGAGCATCATCGTTCCCTCCGGCGGCGGGCAGGCGGCGCTGTCAATTCCGATTCTCGCGCCGCTGTCGGATTTGCTCGGGGTGACGAAACAGACGATGGTGCTGGCGTATCAATTCGGCGACGGCTTCACGAATATTTTCACGCCGACACAGGGCTACTTCATGGCGGGACTGGCGCTGCTCAAAATTCCGTGGAATATCTGGGCGCGGTGGCTCTTGCCGCTGTTGTGCATTTGGTGGGGAATCGGGCTGGCGGCGCTGTTGGTCGCGCACGCGATCAAGTGGGGGCCGTTTTAATGGAGCACTTATGGGTTGGGATAATTTTCGAAGTATGTTTCTTTGCATTCAGTTTCAATAATGGCAAGATCGGCAAGCGCTGCTTCACAATCTTTATTTGTCATTTGAAACTTCCTGTCAATCATATAGCGAGCCTGACATGACCGCACATACAATGTCCGGTAAGCGTTTAAAAATTTTTGGTCAATAGCCGGCAACCGCTTTCTTAATTTTTCCTCGCGTTCGCTGTGTGACGTTGTGTGCAAGCCGACTTCCTGACAAAGAATAGCCTCAACGCCATGTAGAGATATATAAAATGAGACTGTAGCAAACCAGTCAGGGAATTGCGTGGTTTTAGCATCTCCCAAATGGTTAAGCATATTTTTATTGCTCCGAACTTTGGCAAGATGCTGTTCGACATTCGGCATTTTAGAATAGGCGTCGGATACGATTAGCGCTTTGCATTGCTTCCAAATCCACCGGGTTTATTCGAAAATGAAACGAGATATGCCAAAATTCATCTTCCACCTCGTATTGAGCGTCAAAAATAGAATGCAAAGTAGCATTGCTAAAGTCGTTTACAATAACATAAACATAGAATGTCTTGCCCAAATCTTCAAGCCAGGCCGATTCAACACCCGCGATGGGCATTAATTTCTCTTTAATCCGAAAAGCCGGTTGCTCGTTCTCAACACCGTTGCTTTGCCCAGGCGCTTCGGGCAGATCAAGCGTCATCTCATCAGCGTGAGGAATAGTTTCAATCATTGCAAACCTCGTGAAGAGTAAGCATGAAGTCAGGTTGTTATAATTCGCCCCGTAAATCATCCCAGTAAGCTTTCACACCTTAATTTAATAGAGTGCGGCAATAAGTCAAGGAATTTTTCAGAAGAGTTTTTGAATTCGATTCAACGTTTGTAATTGTTCCCAGTCCACCGGATTTACCAAAAAATGAAACGTTTTATGCGCATATTCGGATTCAAGATCATACTGGGCGCCAAACACCGGATACAGGGTGGCGTTGCGAACATTGTTTGTCTCGATATAGACATTTATTATTTCACCCAGATCCTCAAATATTGCCGCTTCAACGCCGGCAACAGGCCTCAAGCGTTCTCGGAGCTGCGCGGCAATTTGCTCGCTTTGCGAAAGTTTGATATCTCTAAGCTTTTGAGACTCGCCAAACTTGATCGCGGCGGCTTGGGAGCTGATGTCGATCATTTGAAACCTCGTAAAGAAGTCAACTACGATAACGATTTGCGCCTTTTAACAGGGGAAACGATATATGTGCAATTCGTAAAAAGTCCGAAATTCAAAATGCCATACAATATGTTGAGATCGAATCAGATCAAAATAACAACATATTGTATGAAATTGAAAAACTTTTCAAAAACATCGACTTTTTACGGAAGCCTCATATATCCTTCAATTTAATTTTTCCGGCGGAAAAATCAAGCTGATTTTTTAAAAAAAAGGCAAGCTTTTGATTCAATCGTGCCTTTAAAACTTCACCGAAACCAACGGCATTTTAATCGTCCGCACGGGTTTCGTCCAGCGCACTTCGAAGGCCGTTTGCCAGTACGGCTGACCTAAAATACCGAAACGCTCGTTACCATTAAAATGAAAAGCGCGATCATAATTTTTAGTCGCGGCACTGCCGATGAGCAGTCCCGCGATACTGCCGCCGCCCATCATCACAAAAGCCGCCTGCTCATTATCCACTTCGGCAAGAACGGCCGCGCCGAGTCCAAACACCGTTCCCACGACGCCGGCAATATTAATAAGCCGCGCCCGCCCGCGGCTCATTTGCGTGTTCTTCGCCGCGATGGCGGTGGTGAGAATGCCGATATCGCCGCCGGCGGCAATGAAGCCAAATTCGGTTTCCTCGCCCTGCACCTCGGCAATCTCTGCGGCGCAGAGTGCGAACCACGTGCCCCAGATGCCGCCGAAATTAATCAGCGTCGCATAGCCTGGGCGAATATTTTTATTGGCCGTTAACGCAACGGCAGTGCCAATCCCGGCGAGACCGCCGATGACGGCGCCGGTCACGATATTGCGTCCGCCCTCCGCGCCGAAAGCATTGCTCCACGCGATGCCCTGCCACGTGCCAAACCAGCCGCCGAAATTAATCAGCGAAGCCCGGCCGTCGGAGATCGGATGATTTTGGGTTGCATTCAATGAAACCACCAATCCGGTGATGGATCCGGCCATCATGCTCGCGACAAACGCTTTCGGATCGTCGGCTTCGGCAATGATGGGCACGGCGACGCCGAGCCAGGTGCCGTACAATGTGCTGAACACCACAACACCGACGCGTCCGCTTCGATCCTGCGCAGGCGGCAACGTCATGAGACTGTCGCGCAACGCCTGCGCTTTTTGCGCCGCTGCCGTTCCGGGATAATATTGCGCCAATTTTTCGAGAACGGGCAGCGCGAGTTGCACGTCTTTCTGCGCAATCAAGCGGCGCGCGAAACTGAGCACGCTCTCGGCTTGCTGCTCCGGCGTCAACTCCTGGCTCCAGAGATTGGAGATCAGCAGGAGCATGACAATTCCCAAAAATCGCCGGACAAATATCATTTGACGCATCGTTTTATTTTAAGGAAATTTCTTTAACTTCGGAATCTGGCGTTCGGTTTTTTAACGGCAGGTCAAGTGTATGCACAACGTCATGACCCAAATCACGCAAGCGATGGGCGAGTCGGCGGGGCAGTTGCGCATCAACTAAAAAGTTCATACCAAAGCCGCTTGCATTCGTTTTACCTGACTCAGCCGAGTTGCAAATGCCAAAGCAGCAAGGATATCCTCGCGTTCGAGATCTTCATAATCGGCCAAAATCTCGTCAACCGTCATCCCCGAACTCAGCAATTCCAGGATCATTTCAACCGGATAACGCAGGCCTCGTATGCAGGGTTTCCCGTGGCAGATTTCAGGATTGATAGTAATGCGTTCGACGGGCAACTTCGAATAATTTAGATTTTGTTGATTCATAAGTCAAATCTGTTTGGTCAAAATCAAATGCCTTTAAGTATTCATCTTTGAATATAGTACAAAATTGGAATGATGCAATTTTTATTTTCCTTAACAGTGTTAGGCTGCATTGTAAGGGTATTACACAGCTACCTCGTGCAGTGAAACTGATAACGCGTACTCGAACAATCGAATGTCTGGAATACGCGCGCATGCCAGCCGTAAATCGTCCGACACTTCCTTTGCAACGATTACGCCACGGACTCGTTGTCCTGGCTCCGCATGATGCTTTTCAATCCATCCGATGTATCTCAACAATTGGCCTACTACGCGGTCGTAACCACGCGATACCTTCAACTCAATGACGACGTAACCACCTGCAGAATCGACTGCGAGAATGTCAACGAAGCGGCCGCCAACGGGGAACTCGATGCCGGAAACGCCTTCATCGGTGTAGAGAACAAGTCCTGGCTCAACGAGGTGGAGATTTTGTGCAAGATAATCCCGAAGATCATCTTCGTACGCAAACTCAGAGTCGTTTCTATTTTGCTCATCGGTTAGCTGGGAGGATGTGGGCCCCTGAATTATTCCGCCCTTATGAATTGGTGCGGCATCGCTTCCAGGTTCATATAAACGGAAACGGCTGCTATTAAGTTTGAAGAAGACATCTTCAGTGCCGTCATCTGGAAGGCTGTGGTGCAGACGGTTCTTGTCGTTCGTTGAGAGTCGAATGAGGTTCCCTGCTATTGTACCTTCTTTGACAAGTGGATAGTTCGTTTTGAACCAATTGAGCGCTTCATCCTTCGTGAAGACACGACCAGGCATAAGCCCAAGCGCATCCACCATATCACGCATCAAGATGCGAACTGGCTTATCCTAAAGTGGCAAAGTAAACTCTCCGTCAAATATTTAGTGGCTATTTCGTCTAGCGCGGTTTATCCCCGATATTACCTTACCTCGTGCTATGCACTTTGCAGACCTACTGCTTGAAAATCGGCTCCAGATGACGCACCGAGCACGGGTGGCCGCCGTTTTGATAATCGCAGTCGCCCCAGTAGAAACATTTGATCGAGCAAATCGGCGCCTGCTGGTGCAGGTTGATTTCGGGATATTCGGCGCGTTGCTCCATGAGCTGCCGGCGCAGCTTGCGTTTTTCAAAGAAGCTGTTGATCGACGACTGGCCGAGAATTTTGACGCTGATCAGTTTGCTGAGATCCCGCGAGGCCGGCGACTGCGGGTTTTGCAGCAAAAACGGCTTCAATTCGCGCACGGCGCTGCGCACGTTTTGATCGTAGGTGATAAAACCGAGATACTCGACATCAATCGACAGCAATTCCGCGGCCGCGGCCTGAATGGCGATGCCTTCTTTGATATCATCCTTTTGCATCACCATATTGAGAATCAACTTCGGCCGATTCGCGGCGAGAACTTCTTCCATCATGCCGGCGGCGCTGTTGTCGATCTCGCGAACTTTTTTCAACACCTCCGTCATCGGAATGTGAATGCGGCCGGGGCGATTGAGCTCGTCGCTTTCGAGAATCGCCATCACGCGCTCGTTGCTGCGAAACGCGAGCTGCAAGCGGCGCAGCAGGCAAATCTTGATGAAATTGAAACACTCCTGAATCGCCATCGGCTCGGGATTGGTGACGACGATGCCGTCATCCGCCGCGAGAAAAAAATCAATCACATTAAAAGATGAGCCGGCGCCGAGATCGAGCAAAATAAAATCGGCGTCAATCGTGCGCAACTGGCGAATGAATTTGAGTTTTTGTTGATATTTCGGATTCGCCAGGCCCAGCGTGCCGCAGGCGCCGCTGATCAATTTCAACCTGTCCACCGGCGTGGGCAACACGATATCGTTAATGTCTTCCACCGCCATCGTGTAAAAATCAAAGAACGTGTATTTCGGTTCGAGAATTCCCATGACCGTGTGCAGGTTCGCGCCGCCGAGATCGGCATCCACCATCACCACCTCTTTGCCCAGACTCGCCAAGCCGACGCCGATGGACGAGGTGAGCACGGTTTTGCCGACGCCACCCTTGCCGCCGCCGACAGCGATCACGCGTTTGGGGCGCTGCTCCGCGGCGTCACTGTTCGGCAGCATGTAACGCACCGCATTGAAATCCGTCGCCGCGACCCACTGATCCTGATCTTCACTCCAGATTAAATCGTCTTTGCCGAACCTGCCTTTATCAATCATCGCCCGCAATTCGCGCGGTGAAAACGGGCCGTACTGCTTTTCATTCACCCGCACAAAAACGCTGTCCAGCGAAGCTATCCTTGCCATACTCATCCTGGTTGAAGTGCAACGTTGCCAATCATCCTGAACACGAAAAAGCAAAAAAAAATTCCGGCTCACGGAAATGGAACGGCCCACGGAAAAAACTCCGTGAGCTGTTCCACTTCCGTGAACAATTCATTTTTGGGTCGCGGCTTGTCCTCGTTATGAATTTAATGCCGGCCGCCATCTCCAATAGTGCAGAATAACACGCGACAGTTGATAATAGCGCGCGATCAGCCAGTGGCCGCCGGGCAGCGGCGCCAGCGCGCGATCGCGCATAAAATAAAACAGCGCCAGCACGGTCGCGCTGCGGCCGAAGATCCGGCTCAACAAACACGACGATTCGGGCGGCGCCTCCGGCTCGTCGCGTGGTTTGCCACCGGTAATCGCGGCGTACGCATCGATGCGGCCTTCGCCTTCGACATTATCGTTGCCGGTTTTTAAATCCAGCGCCGTATTTTCCAGCGCCGTTTTGATTGCATCGGGCGTCAAATCTCTTTTCGCCTCCAGCATCAGCAAAGCGATACCGGCGGCAAAAGGCGTGGCCATGCTCGTGCCGGAAAGCTCGACATAATAATTGTCAATCACGCGGCCGAGCGCGGTGTTTTTGGAGCGCCCGGCGATGATGTTGACGCCCGGCGCCACTACATCGGGTTTTTCGAAGCCATCAACCGTCGGGCCGCGGCTGCTAAAATTCGCGACTTTGTCAGCATCATCCGACGCGCCAACCGTAATGACCTTCGTGGAAACGCCCGGCGTGGCAATCGTGCGTTCACCCGGCCCGCTGTTGCCCGCGGCGCAAAATATGACAACACCCGCCTCCACCGCGGCCTCGCATGTCACCTGTAAAATATCTTTAACATTTGGCTGCGCCGTTCCACCCAGACTGAGGCTAATGGCGTGCACTCCTCGCTCATGTAACCATTCTATACCGTCAGCGATGGAAGATGCGGAGCCCTGCCCGGCAGAATCGAGGCCTTTCGCCATATATATTTTCGCTTTCGGCGCGGCGCCGCGATATTTGCCATTCGAGCGGCTGCCATCGCCGACCGCAATCGTCGCGCAATGTGTGCCGTGGCCGTTGCCGTCAAAATCACCTTCGCCGGTGAAATCCGCGGTGCCGAGAATTCTTCCCGCTAAATCGCCGTGCGTGACGTCAACGCCAGTGTCGCAAATGCCGATGATCGTGCCCTCGCCTTCGTTCTTCAAACGTTTCCACACGAGATCGACACTCGTGCGCGGCACGGCCTGATCGAGCAGAGCTTTCACCGGAAAATCGTCATACACTTCGGTGACGGTCAAACCCTGAACGGCGTTCTGCAAACTCTGTTTGGAGACTTTCGCCAGCGTCGGATGATCGTCCGGAACCTCAACTTTGAAAATGCCGGTGAGCTTGTATTTCCTGAGAACCGTGACGCCGCTGTTTTCCAGGGCTTTGGCCATTTCCTCAAACTCGGCTTCTTCGGCGCATTTGATAAATTTGATCATGGAGGTTTTACGTTTGGTTTAAATATCCAATTCGGACATCTTAATCTCTATCAACCGCTTCCCGCACTCGTGAAAAGTGAATTGAAAGTTTAAAGAGGAAAAGATAAAAACCATAGTTGCTCAATGTGAATAGCCTTTTTTGCGTTAGGTTTTGTCGCAAAATACTGTCATTGTCGCAACTATTGATTTTGTCAAAAAATATAAATGCATCAGACGACATTTTGCCGCCTTTAGGCAGGAAGAATATCTGACTAATCTTCTGCCTTCTGACAGATTCGGCAAACTGTCTAATTCTCTCGGGCGAGGCAATTTGTCTGGCTTCCAGCTTTTGAATGTATTTGCCGAGGTCGAACATGGGAGAATAGCAAAGCGAAGAAAAATGCAGGCGAAAATTATTGAGGTCGATGTCACAGGTATTGGAAAGAACCACAACTTTGGTTTCTTTTATGGTTCTGTCTGGCAGGTTGATGACCAAAAATCCTTCAATCCCATCTCCTTGAAAAATAACTTCGTCATCAAGATGGCGTGTGGTATACATGCGCGCATCGAGGTTTTGTGGAAAATCTTTGAGATTCTCAAAAAGATCTTGCTCGGAACTTTCAGAAAGATATTTGGGAAGATAAAGCTTGATTTCATTCAGGTCGATCATACGATTTCCCAGAAGTCCTCATTAAGTATTTTAGCAAATTCATCGGGAATATCTTCAGACTCTTGCAGCCAATTCACGGCAAACTGGTAGATTCTTTCCAGCTTACCGTGATCATCAATTAAAGTTTTGGGGAGGTATTGCTCTTCCCAAGGCCTTGCAACGAAATACGGTAATGCATGATATTCGCGCGGGATCTGATTGGGGCCGGTTATTGGTGCAACGTGCAGCGCGGAGGTAAGAGTGGTTGGAATTGAGTATTTCGAGATATTCAGGGCGATATCCAACATTTTAGTTTTCCTTTCAATATTCAGGATCAAGTTTCTGGAGAAAGCTTTCTTGCAAAAGCCCAAAAAAAAGGCGTTTTTCTTCTAAATGTCCCGCTTCGAGCAAAGATTTGATATCTGAAAAGTCGATTGCTTTTTCGTCTTCGATATACGTGTCAATATCGATTAGCGAGCCTGATTTTGAAATGTTATTTGTTGTAATATTTCCATTATTGATGATGTGCAGATTTGACAGGAATTTTCCCGTAGCCAGTGTGCTGCGAAATGTAATCTGTTCGGCAACAAAAGGTTGATCAGATAACGTAAATTTGAGATTGATGTTTTCATAGATGTCGAATTCAAAAAAGTTAATATATCTGATCCCCAATCTATTGGCTTTTGCTACTAACCCCAGTTTATTGACCCGCGAAAATGTCTCCAATATTCTCAGAGCGAAATCCGGCCATCCAACATATTGATTTGCGTTAACAACAGAAAGGACATTAGGCCCGATTTGCAAAATAAAGTTATCCTGTAGCAATTTGTAATTCGGTTGAAACCTAAGGTTTGGATCATTAGTTCTCACAAATTCCGGAAGCTGCAGAATTGGCAGTCTCTCAACCTTTTTGTAATCTGACTTAAACTCATTATAAAGAATACCAAAGACGGCATCGGGAGGGGTTTCGGACTCAAAGCGGATTTCACCAATGGCTTCGATAATTGGACATGGGTTGATTTTTTTTGGAATTTTCATTGGGCTTAATTCATAAATGTGCTTTGCGGACAATTAGAAACTTAGTCATACAAATTTAATGAATTTAAATCGCAAAATCAATCACCAAAATTAGAGAGCATTTGAAAAGTAGACTGACCGGTCACTTAAAGTGGTTGAAATATGGAACATTTTGTGTGTAAAAGTGACCGGTCAGTGGCTTAGAGTAATTAGCCGCATGGCTTCAACGTGGCCCTGGTCCATAATACCGTTTGAGCCAGCGGCTCAAGCCGTCGAGTCCGGGAAACAGCATCCGCTCCGTAACGTTATCCTGATCGAGCTTGTCGCGAACTTCCCATTTTATTTCCCTGGGAATGATGATGCGACGGTAGAGTCTGGGATGGCTCTGCAGAAATTCGCTCAGGATAAGCATGGCCCCGGGCATCACGGACATGATGGCGCCCTGATTAACGATGCGGGCGTCCAGCGACGGCGGCTCGAAGAACAGGGCAAAGCTGCCTTGTTCGGACAGGCTATCAAACTCCTCGAGTGACCGTATGAACTCCAGCATTTCGACCGAGAACAAAAACGCATACTCCCGGTCCAGCACATTACGAAGCACGTCCGGAAGGAGAGATCGTGCCTCGCTCACATTGATACACCAAATCGCGGCGTCTTTGTCGTAATGTTCATCCTCTGCGGTCGCGAAATGTACTGCAACTTTGGGAGAGACCGTCCAATCGAGGAGGCGAGTCGGCAAACCATGGTGTTGAGCGACCGCCAGCCGAACCCAAATCGTCTCAGCCGGTATTGAGCCGGGTTCGGCATATTTTCGAAAACTTCGCAGCAGCGGCTTCTCGACGTTGATGTAATCTCCGCCAAGCCGCCTCAGGCTGGTTTCCAGTCCCCACGCCTGGTCCGCTACACCGCGGTAAACGAAAGCCGATCGATGTCTTTGGTAAGAGGTCATCGGAAAATCATACAACTCCTGCATCAACTCCATCCAGCTATTGACTCTATGATCGTTCATAGCTTTCTCCACAATAAAGCCGGCGAAAGAAATCTGCAATATTATCGAACCAGCTCGACTGCGCTTCCGGCATACGATTTTTCCTTTTTTGTTCACAACGGTTTTAAAATATAGCGCTGTTTTGGGCGGCAAGCAAGCATTTTTTCGGCGCACAATAAAAGCTATCACGACAGCCGCGAATACACCGCGATTTCGCAAAAATTTTAAGCGCCCGCGCAACAGACAAAAACAAAAGCTTTTAGCAAAATAATTGTGGCAAGATCATTTAAAGCCGTTTTTAGCGGTGTTTCGCGTGCGGATGCGTTTCCGCGAAGTCGCCGATGCCGTCGGCGATGGCGCGGGCGAGATGGTCCTGATTCGCCGGCGCCGCGAGAAATTCGAGCTGGATGGGATTCGAAATAAATTCAGTTTCGAGCTGGCAGGCGGGCATTTGCGCATGCCGCAGGATGAACAAATCTTTCGGCTTGACGCCGCGGTTGACATGATCGGCGAACGTCGACACCACTGAGTCCTGAATCGTGCGCGCCAGCTTTTCGCTCAGCGGCGAGTCGGGATAATACAAAGTTTCAATGCCCTCCGGATTGGGATCGGAATACGCATTGCAATGCAGGCTGATAAAAACATCCGCTTTGTTTTCATTCGCGCAGGCGATGCGTTTGAGCAGGTCGGCGCGAACGTTTTCATCCAGATGGGCGTCCTCATGGCGCGTGTAAATAATGTGATGGCCGTTTTGTTTCAACAGCTTGCCGATTTTTAAAACCAGCGCGAGCATGACGTCCTTTTCGCGAAGCTCAAACGGATTAACGCCGATGGCGCCGGGAAAAATGCCGCCGTGTCCCGGATCGAGTGCGATTTTCATAGAATTCCTCACGAATCTCCAAAAGTTGTTTGACCAAAGTTGTTGATAAACGACGTCCGTTAGAATATGGATTTCCAAAAAAAATGTGCGCGGTAAAATAAAAAACCCGGTCAACTGCTTTAAACTCGCCGCGGTCGCGGCAAGCTTTCAACATGATCCGGGCACAAGGAAAACCCCTGTTGCCTGATATCGGCGAAGTTAAGCTAAAGAACAAAACTGATGTTAATATTTCGTCATAAATATACGAGAATGCGGCTAATTAGTCAAGCAAAAATTTTGGGGCTTTTTTCTTTTATCGCCTCCGGTAGACGGAACGATTACGCAGACGAATCGGTGTGAGGTACTTTTCATGAACATAGCTTCACTTGTTTTGCCGTTATATCTTCTGGTCATTCATATTGCAATTACTTTCAGGACGAATGATGAACCGCATTTCCTTTTCCTGCCTGCTGATATTTGTGGCGCTGGCCGGCGCGACGATCATGCCGCAACGCTTTCTCACATCACCTTCAGAGCAGCAGGAGACCTCTCTCGCTACCGCTAGCCCGGAAAATGGCCAACGCTGGGTTTTTACGCTGCAATATCTCGCGGGTGATTATGATCGCGCCGTGCAAAATGGGCATATCGTCGACTCGCTCGAATACAACGAGATGCAACGCTTCGCCAACAATCTTTTGACGGCTTATCAATCCAGCCCGGGCGCCAAAAAACAAACATGGCAGGAGCTGCAAAAGCTGGAACGTTTGATCGCCGGAAAAGCCGCACTGCAACAGATTCGCGCGCTCTGCCACGGATTGATCGCCGTTTTCATTAAAGAAATGAATCTGCTGGTTTTCCCGCGCCTGGGGCCGGATCCGGCCAACGGCGAAAGATTATTCGAGGAGAATTGCGTTTCCTGTCATGGCCCGCGCGGCGCCGGCGACGGACCTTCCGCCGATACGCTGAATCCGAAACCACGCGACTTTACCGATCCGGAGCGCCTGAATCATTACGCGCCGTATCAGTTTTTTCAGGCCATCAGCTTCGGCGTGGACGGCACGGCGATGGCGTCATTTGGCGAAGCCTTTACCAATGAGGAAATTTGGGATCTCGCTTTTTATTTGATGACGCTGCGCCGCGATTTTAACGCGCCGGAACCGGCGGAGCAAAAAATCACGCTGCAGCAACTGGCGACCAAAAACAACAAAGAGCTGATTGCACTGTTGACGCAACAAAATCGGCAGAAACCGGCGCCGGACTTCAGGGCGCTCGTCGATTATTGCCGGCAAAATCCGCCGCAACCGACTGCGGAGGAATATATCGCCATCGCCGAGAGATTGCTCAAACAAAGCCTCGCCGCTTACGCGCGCGGAGATTCGGCAATGGCCAATCAGTTTTCTTATGACGCGTACTGGCAGGGTTTTGAGATGATCGAACGGCGGCTGCAGTTTCCGCTTTACCGCAGGTTTGAAATCATCCTCGGCGATTATAACCTGTGTGTTGAAACGCCGGGGCAACACGAGGAAGCGCGCCGGCACATGAAGATGATGCTGGAGATTTTGCAGCACATTCGGAAGGGCAAAGGCTGGCGGTCGTGAAACAGTTAGCCTATTACAATTGAAATCTTTGTCGCAGACAACGCGCCACGCGGTGCAGAAAAAGCAAAAACTTTCTGGCTCACGGAAATGAACTCTCACGGAAAAAAATTCCGTGAGCCGTTCCATTTCCGTGAGCCATTCATCCTTATGGCAAGAGCAGAATTTTCGCCGTGTGCGTTTGCACGCCGGCCTGCAGGCGATAAAAGTACGCGCCGCTCGCGATCGTCACGCCATTCGTGCCGCGGCCGTTCCATTTTAAAATATGGCGGCCCGGCCTCAACAGCTCGCCGTTGCTCAGGCTCGCCACTTCGCGTCCGGTCAAATCATACACCGCCGCATAAACCGGCAGCGCCTGCGACATTTCAAACACGATATTCAAACCCTCGGTCGATTCATTGGGACGAAACGGATTCGGATAATTCAACACGTATTGCATCGGCCGCTGCGCCGGATCGTTGATATCGACGCGCGTCGTCTCGTCTTTCTTCGTCATCGTGAAAATATCGACGATGCTGCCGTCTTTTTTCATGTATTTGCCGCGCAGCGTGTCGCCGTTGACGTAGACAATCTCAAAACCCGCGGCTTTGCCCTGTTTAAACGCCATGAGTTTATGCTGGCCATCAAGATTATCGTTTTTGCCGCCGCTGCCCGCCACGACATAAACCGTGCCCACGTCATCCATGCCTTTTTTGGGATAAAAGTTCAGATCGGTATTGACGATCTTGTTGTTATTCAACAGAAATGAGCGTTCGGCAACGTGTGAATGGCCGCAGAGCACGAGATCGACGCCGGCTTTTTCCAGCTCCGGCACAAACGTCTTTTTGGTAAAATCATCATCGTCGTGCGTGCCAAAAGTATACGGCGGCCGGTGAAACATCACGATCAGCCAGTGCTGGCCGCGCTTTTTGGCGTCGGCCAGATCCTGCCGCAACCAGTCAAGCTGTTTGGTCAGCGCCGCGCCGGAAACGAGCAGCTCGTCATCCAGACAAATGAGGTGGGCGTTCGCATAATCAAACGAATAATAATTTTCCACGCCCTCCGGGTTGTTGGTCGGCGCATAAAAAAATTCGAAGTACGGCGCGGCTTTGGAGGTTTTAATGTCGTGATTGCCCAGCGCCGGGAAAACGCAAAAATTCCGGATCAGGTTTTTATAATGTGGAAAATAGTATTTGAGATATTCATTGCGCGTGCCGCTGCTGTAAACAATGTCGCCCAGAAAGAGCGCAAATTCGTGATTCGCCCGTTCGGTGATCATCCGCGCCGCCACGTCTTTCTGATGTGAGGAGCCGTCGGCCAAATCGCCGGCGGCAATGAAAGTGAACGGCACGCGCGCGCCGGCCGGAACATGCGTTTCAAAATAATAATCCTCGCCGGTAGCCAGCGTCGTGTCGCCGTCGGAAACTTCATAAAAATATTTCGTCTTCGGTTTCAATCCGGTCACTTCGGCGGCATGCACGGTTCCCGGCGGCGCCTCGATGCTGCCGAGCCACTCGCCGCTCGTCGTGCCATACTTGAGCACGCCAGGCGTTTCATTATCGGTATACCAGACGACCGTCGCGCGATCCGTCGATACGCGCTGCACATACGGCCCAATACTGATCTGGGCCAGGCCAATTTGCGTCCACCACAACATCGCCGCCACACCCATCTGAAGCTTACGAACATTCATCACGGAATTCCTTTCACAGAAGCAAATATGTAATTCGTAGTTTGATGGATTACAAAAAAGAGCGTGTCACACCGCCACGACAGCTTTCTAACTGCTGAAATTGCCGCGCGCCGCGAAACGGACATCGCCAATCACGCAATTCCTGTGCCGAGAGGAGAATCCTTTAGGAGAAAATCAACGCGCTCTTTAAGAAATTAAAATACCTTCAAATCGGCGCGATTGAAGAGAATAAATTCTTGTAGAGGCGAAAGTTTTTCCATAAAAGACGGGACGACGCAATGATAAATTGAATTTCAAGGGCTTTATGCCATTACTCTGAAAAAACTATCATCCCGCCGCGGCGGGACGAAGTTTTTTTCACCACGAGATACTATGTCAAAAGTCAAGAGAAAAATTCAGGATGATAAAGATTTTTTGGCTTGAAACGGTTGTTGCTTTTTGAGCATGGTGTAAACGATCACCACCAATTTCCGCA
>Ga0247727_10006488_pt1 | contig 22978 bp, 26 predicted proteins | sample WisWelCaveWW1625_FD_202498 | JGI IMG/M metagenome (GOLD analysis project Ga0247727, IMG submission 202498) | Biofilm microbial communities from Wishing Well Cave, Virginia, United States - WW16-25 | ecosystem: Environmental > Aquatic > Deep subsurface > Groundwater > Cave microbial mat | place...
CAAATCGTGCAACGCGATCGACATGCGGAGTATCTTAATACCATCGCTCTCATCGGCGCGTCGCTGGAAAAATTCGCCGTTGAAATTCGCAGCTTGCAGCGCACCGAAATTCTCGAAGCCGAAGAGCCATTTAGTAAAGGCCAAAAAGGCTCGTCGGCGATGCCGCACAAACGCAATCCGATCACCTGCGAGCGCATCACCGGACTGGCGCGTTTGCTGCGCGCCAATGCGATGACGGGATTGGAAAATGTGGCGCTGTGGCATGAGCGCGACATCAGCCACAGCTCGACCGAGCGCATCATTCTGCCGGACAGCACGATTCTGCTCGATTACATGTTGCACCAATTCACCCGCATCGTGCGCGACCTGCAAGTCTATCCGGAAAACATGCGGCGCAACCTCGAGCGCACCGGCGGCTTGATCTTTTCGCAGCAAGTGCTGCTGGCGCTGGCGCAAAAAGGCATGACGCGCGAAGAGGCTTATCGCCACGTGCAGGAACATGCAATGGCGGTGTGGAGTGATTTGAGCGAGCACGGCAAGCCCGCGAATTTTTTGGAACGTTTGCTCAGTGATAAAACGATTCGGCAATATATGAATGAACACGAAATTCGCCAGTGTTTTGATTTGAATAAAAATCTTCGCCACGTCGAAACCATTTATCAGCGGCTCGGTTTGCGCGAGTCCTGATGCAGCTAATAATTTAACGCGGCGGGCAATTCAATTGCCCGTCATCATGCCTTCAATCCTGTTATAGCGAAGGAGAGAGAATGGCGATCAAAAAGAAAAAAAAGATCTTCGAAGGAAAATCGAAAATTCTCTATGAAACGGAGAACCCCGAGCAAATCGTGATGGAATTCAAGGACGATACCATTTCGCTAAACGGCTCGAAAAAGAGCAAGCCGATCAAACGGAGTGCGATCAACAATCAGGTTTCGGCGCATCTCTTTCGCTATCTCGAAAGCTTCAACGTGCCGACGCATTTCATGTCGCAGGTGAGCGAAGCCAGCATGCTGGTGCGCAAACTGCAAATTTTGCCGCTCGAAGTCATGGTGCGCAACATCGCCACCGGCAGTTTTGCCAAACGGTACGGCTTGAAAGAAGGCGAAATTCTGGAGAAGCCTATTGTCGAATATTATTTGAAACATAACACCAAAGATGATCCGATGGTGAATCAGCATCACATCGTGGCATTCGGTTTGGCGACGGCGGATGAGCTGAAGATCGTCGATCGTTACATCACCAAAGCTAATGCGGTGTTGAAAGCGTTTTTCATTCGCCGCGGCATGAAGCTGGTGGATTTCAAGCTGGAATTTGGCCGTTACAAATCGCACCTACTCGTCGGCGACGAGCTCTCGCCGGAAAATTGCCGTTTGTGGGATGCTGAAACCGGCGAAAAATTTGAGGTCGAGCGTTATCGCCATGATCCCAGCGGCATTGAAAAAGTTTACGAAGAAGTGCGCCGCCGCGTCTTTATCGAATTGGAAGGAGAGAAGGTCTGATTCCCGTGCATCGTGAGGGCTATGGGCTGTTGAGTATTTTGGCGGGGTTGGCTGCTTTGCTCACGCTGGTTTATTTGGGCTATCGTGAGCCGGGCGGTGCTATCGCGTCGGCGCTGCGAATCGTGAGTATTCTTCTCTGGCTGCTGGTTGCATTCACCGTATTTTTCTTTCGCGATCCAGAGCGCGACATTCCGACCGATCTCGGTTTAGTCGTTTCGCCGGCAGATGGGACGGTGATCGGCATCGATGAAATCGACGAACCGAATTTTATTCACGCGCGAACCCGGCGAGTCATCATTTTTCTATCGCCCTTCAACGTGCATGTGAATCGCGCGCCGCATGATGGAGAGGTGAAATTTTTCCGTTATCAAAAGGGCCGATTTCTCGTGGCCTCGAAGCCTGCCGCTTCCACGGAAAATGAGCAATCCATCATCGGCCTCGAAACGCCGGACGGCAAAATTTTGTTCAAGCAAATTGCCGGAATTTTAGCGCGGCGGATCGTGTGCGAAATCCGCGAAGGGCATCGCGTTCGGCGCGGCGAACGCTTTGGCATTATCAAATTCGGCTCGCGCATGGAAGTTTTCATGCCGTTAAACACGGAAATCAAAGTTCGCCTGCGCGAAAAGGTCAGGGCAGGTGAGAGTATATTAGGAGAAATCAAGCATGCTACATAAACGACAGGTTGCGCCAAATCTATTTACCGTTTTCAATCTTTTTCTCGGATTCTTTGCGATCGTTTCATCCACGCAGGGGCGTTATGTCACCGCCGCGTGGTTGATCATCGTTGCTACCGTCTGCGATGTGCTCGACGGCAAAATCGCGCGGGCGATGCGCACCTCATCCAACTTCGGCGTCGAGTTCGACTCGCTGGCCGACGTCGTTTCATTCGGCGTGGCGCCGGCGCTGATGATTTATTTGTCGCAGCTCAAACATCTCGGCGCCCTTGGCTTGATCATCAGCTTCACGCTGCTGGCCGCCGGCGCGATTCGGTTGGCGCGTTTCAATTCACACGTGAGCGGCTTCACCAAAAGCCGTTTCTTCGAAGGCATGCCGATTCCCTCCGGCGCCACGCTGATCAGCTCGTTCGTGCTGTTCAGCTTTCATCATTGGGATGCCATGCGCCTGCCCGGCATCTCGGTGTTGCTGCTGCTCATGGCCTCGGTGCTGATGGTTTCCACGATTGAATTCGATTCCCTGCCGGCTTTTTCATTTCGTCACGGTAAGCGCAACACCGCGCAAATGCTGCTGGTCGCGGCCGGCATCACGCTGGCTTTAATTTTTCGCGGCCAGGTGTTATTTCCATTGACGCTGCTTTTTATCTTCGTGCAGCTCGCGCGCACCGTCATTCATTATCTGCGCGAAGAAGATGAAGAACCTTTGCCGGACATTTCGGTGAGCAAACAGTGAAAGCGACAATTCACATCACACTCAAAAACGGCATTCTCGATCCACAGGGCAAAACCATTCATCATGGTTTGGAAATGTTGGGATTCACCGGAATACACGAAGTGCGTACCGGAAAATTGATCGAAATTTTTTTCGAAGGCATCAGTCGCGAACAAGCACAACAGACCACTGAAAATGCCTGCAAAAAATTGTTGGCCAACCCGGTTATTGAGAATTACGACTTCATTATTGTAGAAGAAGAGGAGGAGTGATGGAGTACTGGATTGTTGGAGTATTGGATTTTTGGAGTAAAACAAAAACCCAACAATCCATCAATCCAGCAATCCAATGATCCAACACTCCAACAATCCAAAGAGGTGTATGCGTTTCGGCGTCGTCGTTTTTCCCGGCTCGAATTGCGAGCATGATTGTTATTACATGCTCAAATATGTCGCCAATCAGACCGTGCGTTTCGTCTGGCATAAAGAGCGCGATTTGAGCGAGCTTGACGCCGTCATTCTTCCCGGCGGTTTTTCGTACGGCGATTATCTGCGCACCGGCGCCATCGCCCGTTTTTCGCCGGTGATGGATGAAGTGATCAAATTTGCACGGCGCGGCGGCATCGTCGTCGGCATTTGCAACGGCTTTCAAATTCTTTGCGAAGCCGGTTTGCTGCCTGGCGCGCTCGTGCGCAATGCCGGCGTTCGCTTCGTGGCCAAATCGGTTTATCTCAAAGTGGAAAATGACGAAACGCTTTTCACCAAGCGCTGTACGGATCGCGTGTTAAAAATGCCGCTGGCGCACGGCGATGGCAATTACTATGCTGATCCTGCCACGTTGCAGCAATTGCGCGAACAAAACCGCATTCTGTTTCGCTATTGCACCGGCGCCGGTGACGTCACGCCGAAAGCCAATCCCAACGGCGCGCTCGATAATATTGCCGGCATCATGAACGAAGCCGGCAACGTCATGGGCCTAATGCCGCATCCCGAACGCGCTTGTGAACAAGTGATCGCTTCCAATCAAGGCTTGCAGATTTTTCAGTCAATCGTTGCATCGGCATGAGCATTTCATCATTGATTGACCGGTCGCTTAAATCGGTTTGTCCAGTTTAAAAGCATCGGTAACAGCGACCGGTCAATACGTTATTGAGCATTTGATGATTGAGATTGTGACCGGTCGCTTAAATCGGTTTGTCCAGTTTAAAAGCATCAGTAACAGCGACCGGTCAATAGTTATCGAAAGTTCTACCTAGGAGATTTTGTGCAATCAAAACGTTCGCTGTGGTTTATTACAATGGTTTTGTTTTTAGGCGCCATTCTGGGAACGTTGCTTGGTCAACTGATCGGTTTGGTGCTGCCGGATGGAGTGGTCAAAAACTTTTTTATGAATGGCCCAGTTCTCGGTTTTGATCCGGTGAAACTCGATTTGGTTTTATTCAGTATCACTCTTGGTATGACCTTCAAAGTAAACGTCGTCGGCGCCATTGGAATTTTCGTCGCCGTATATTTGTTGCGATGGGTATTGAATTGACTTGTTGCTGGTTGCTCGTAAAAACGAACGTACAGCCAGCAACCAGGAACCAGAATATGTTTGGCAATATTGGCATGACCGAGCTGATGGTCATCTTGATCGTCGTGCTGCTGCTCTTCGGCCCCAAAAAACTGCCGGAACTGGCGCGCGGCCTCAGCCGCGGTATTCAAGAATTCAAGAAAGCCGCGGACGATGTAAAAAAAGAATTGAACGTCACCGACGAGATCAAGCCCAGATAAGTTGTACCCGCCTTATAACCGTGCCATGCTGGAAGCATCTTTTTCCAAATCATGGATGGTGCTTGATTGTAAAAGGATTCCTCCGGAACGACAGTTTTTTTGGAGCATTGAAGTGAATTCTCAAATTGAAAGGAGATTGTAGTCACATGCCAAATATCGGAATGAGTGAGCTGCTGATTATTCTCTTTATCGTCGTGTTGCTGTTCGGCGCAAAGAAACTGCCGGAATTGGCTCGCGGGCTTGGACAAGGCATTCGCGAATTCAAAAAATCAGCGCGCGATGCGGAGAACAATGTCCCTTCGGATGAGCCCAAAGCGCAGCCGAAAGTTTGAGTCAATTCAGTTGATATGCATATGGGTTTCGCGCAGTTTTAAAATTTCCGCTTTTAGCCAACGGAAAAAAAGTTGCCAACTGTTTAAATCCTGAGCCATGAGTATTTTGCCAGCAATCGTTTTTATCCGTTGGCCGCTTCTCATCTGTTGGGGTAATGTTTTTTAACCCACACATTTCTCAATCCACTTTTTAATAAATGAATTTCCCTCCAAAAACAATTCACCAAATTCAGGAAGCGTTGCGCCGCGGCGAAACTTCATGTGCAAAATTAGTCGACGGCTATCTCGCGCGAATTGAATCGGCGAAATCACTCAATGCTTTTCTCGCCGTCTTTACAAATCCAGCGCGAGCTCGAGCCAAAGAAATTGACGCCAAAATCAAAAACGGCACCGCCGGAAAATTGGCCGGCGCCGTCATTGCCGTCAAAGATATTTTGGCGATGAAAGGCGAGCGGCTCACCTGCGGCTCGCGAATTTTGGAGAATTTCGTTTCGCCGTATGATGCAACTGTCATCAAAAAGCTTGAAGATGCCGATGCCATTATCATCGGCAAAACCAACATGGACGAGTTTGCGATGGGCAGTTCCACCGAAAACTCCGCATTCGGCGCGGTGAAAAATCCGAAGAATTCCGAATACGTGCCCGGCGGTTCTTCCGGCGGCTCGGCGGCAGCGGTTGCAGCAAATTTAGCGATGGTCGCGCTCGGCACTGACACCGGTGGCTCGATTCGTCAACCGGCCGCGTTGTGCGGCGTCGTCGGTATGAAACCAACTTATGGCCGCGTCTCGCGTTTCGGACTTGTCGCGTTTGCCTCATCGCTCGATCAGATCGGCCCACTCGCCAATTCAGTTGAAGATATTTCTCGCATTCTCGAAGTGATTTGCGGGCACGATGAGCGCGACTCGACTTCGGCGCCGGTTCCTGTCGACGAGTTTTCAAAATTTCTCGATAGCGATATGAAAGGCAAAGTTGTTGGCTTGCCCAAAGAATATCTCTCGGACGGCGTGCAAAAAGAAATTCGCGATGCCGTTGCCAATGCCAAAGATTATTTGCAAAAGGTCGGCGCGATCATCAAAGAAATTTCATTGCCACACACCAAATACGCGATTGCCACTTACTACATTATTTGCACCGCCGAAGCCTCTTCCAATCTCGCGCGATTCGACGGCGCGCGTTACGGCCATCGCGCCAGAGACGCCAAATCGTTGGAAGAAATGTATGTGAAAAGTCGCAGCGAAGGTTTTGGCCCCGAAGTCAAGCGCCGCATCATGCTTGGCACGTACGTGCTCTCCGCCGGCTATTACGACGCCTATTATCGCCGCGCCCAAAAAGTCCGCACGCTTATTCGCCGCGATTTTGAAAATGCGTTCAAAGCATGTGATGTTTTGTTGACGCCGACTGCGCCAACCACGGCATTCAAACTCGGCGAGAAAACTGCCGACCCGCTCACGATGTATCTCTCGGATATTTTTACCGTCTCCGCCAACCTTGCCGGCGTGCCGGCTATTTCAATTCCATTTGGCCTCGATGCCAAAGGCTTGCCGATTGGCTTGCAAATCATCGGCAAAGCATTTGATGAGAAAAATGTTTTGCAGTCGGCGCATTTTCTTGAACAGGAAACCTCATGCCAGACCCTCGCGTAACCAGGCTTGCCAAAGTCCTCGTCAATTATTCGCTTGAAATAAAGCCAGGCCAACAGATGGAACTGCGCACCAGCCCGCTTGCGGACGAGCTTTCATTGGCCGTTTACGCGGAGGCCGTCAAAGCCGGCGCGCACGTCGTTATCAGCAACAACCTTCTCGGCGCCGAAGAAATTTTTTATAAATATGCTTCCGAAGCGCAGCTCGATTACGTTTCGCCGCTTTACAAATTGACCATCGAAGCATTCGACGCCGTTTTATACATCGAAGCCGAGCATAATACCCGCTCGTTGAGCGGCGTTGATCCGAGTCGCCTCGCGCGTTCACGCCAGGCCCGTGCGCCAATTAGCAAAACCTTTCTTGAGCGCTCGGCTCGCAGCGAGCTGCGCTGGTGTTACACCATTTATCCCACGCCGGCGATGGCGCAGGAAGCCGACATGAGTTTAATCGATTATCAGGATTTTGTTTATAACGCCGGTTTGTTGAACGAACCGGATCCGGTTGCGGCCTGGCAAAAAGACCTCCGGCGGCAACGCGAATTGATGGCGTGGCTGGATGGCAAAAATCATGTAACGCTAAAGGGCGCAAATATCGATCTCACCCTTTCAATCAAAGGACGCCGCTTCATAGAATCCGCCGGCAAATTCAATTTTCCTGACGGCGAAATTTTTACCGGCCCGGTCGAAGAATCGGCCAATGGCTGGGTGCGCTTTCGTTATCCAGCCATCTACGATGGACAAGAAGTGACTGACATTGAATTATGGTTTGCCGGCGGCAAGATTGTCAAAGAGAAAGCGAACAAAGGGCAAGAATTGCTGACGGCATTACTGAACACCGATGTGGGCGCGCGTTATCTGGGCGAATGGGGAATCGGCACGAATTATCATATTCAACGCTTCACCAAAAACATGCTTTTTGATGAAAAGATCGGCGGCACGATTCACCTTGCCGTTGGCGCGAGCTATCCGGAAACCGGCGGCAAAAATGAATCTGGTTTGCACTGGGACATGCTTTGCGATATGACAGAAAGCGAAATCACTATTGACGGGGAACTGTTCTACCGAAATGGCAAGCCAGTAGTTTGAGTTCGTAACTCTTTTTCCTGCGCGTACTCGCTTTTGAAAATTTTGACGCGAGTAAGAGTATGAGTACGAGAAAGAGTATGAGCAGGTTCGCAAATTGCTCGATGGCGAAAAAATCTCCAACGATTTTGTCAACGATAATCTAAATTCAGAAGGAGAAAGGGATGAAAGTCCTCACCATTATTCTCGCCATTCTAACCCTGGCTGTCGCTGCTCTGGCTGGTTATTTTTTTAATCTTTCTCGTTTGGCGCGGCAGGAATTGGGAACGCTTAACAACGAGAGAACCGAGCTCGCGACGCGCGTGCAAACTCTTGAGGCGCAGGTTGCCGAGCTTTCCAAGCAGCTTGCCGACACGCTGGCGAAATCTTCCAAAGAAAAAGAAGAAGAGATTCAACGATTAAACAGCGCGCATGATCAACTTGTCAACGAGCTGCAAACCGAAATTCAGAACAAAGAAATTCAAATTACGCAGCTTGCCGATCGCCTTTCGGTCAGCCTGGTTGATAAAATTCTTTTTCCCTCCGGCGAAGCGGAGATCACTCCTGCCGGTTTGAAAATATTGGAACGTGTCGGCAATATTATTAAGAACGTTCAAGACAAAATCATTCGCATCGAAGGCCACACCGATAACGTGCCCATCCATCCGCGTTTGCAAAAGCAATTTCCCACCAATTGGGAACTTTCCACCGCACGCGCGACCAACGTCGTTCGATTCATGCAAGACAAAATCGGCATGGAGGCGATTCGCCTTCATGCGGTTGGACTCTCCGAATATCATCCCCTCGCCAGCAATGAAACGCCTGCCGGTCGCAGCCAAAACCGCCGTATCGAAATCGCCCTGTTGCCGATGGCGAGTGTGCCGGTTCCTGAGTGACGCCTCATTGATGAGGGTAGAGCGCGGCCCATCACACGATGGCCTCAACCGATTACCGCCTGATATAAAACTTATAAGGAAAGGATGAAAAACGATGCCACCAATCGATAAGCTCGTCATTATTTTTGCCGGAAATTCGATTGAGGCCGGTTTTGTCAAAAGCCTGTTGGAAGAATATGGCATTCAAACGGTTCTGCAGGATGCAATGATGGGCGTGATTGCGCCGTATATCGCTCCGGGCGGCGTCGGCGCCGTTAAAGTTCTGATTGCGCGCAGCGATTATGAAAGAGCCCGGGCGATCATCGATGAATTTCATGATGTTGACGATTTTTGAATTCGGCGAATATGGGTATCAAGCCCTGGTGCGTGAATTTCGCGAAGAACTTGATGCAGAGATCAATGAAGTACATTATTTTGGCACACTCGAAAATATTTTTACCTACAAAAACGAAAGGGGCCATGAGATTGTTTTGCTTTATCACGTGAAGTTTGTCGAGCCGGTCTTCTATAAAAAAGAAGAGACGAGGGGCCGTGAAGACGGAGGCGAACCCTTCAAAGCCGTGTGGAAATCTCTTGTCGATTTTCAAAACGGCAAAGCCATACTTTATCCCACTGGTTTGCTCGAACTGCTGATGGACCAAAGCTAATTTCTCATCGTCTCAGTTACAACTGCGGAGCAATGACCTGCGCTGCTTCTGCAGACGCACGCACCGGCATGATCTCGAACTCGACGAGATCCTTCCATGCATTTATCCATTCAGCGAAAAGTGATGCATCGTCGGTGCGCATCAGTTGATAGCAAGTCTTGAACTCAAGATCGACCCAACTGGAAACGTACTCCAAACCATCCGGCATCATCCGGCCTTTATCGCGAGCCCGACGATAGATCGCCGGCGCTGCTTCTTCCTTGAAACGCTCGATGATCATGTAAAGCATAGCATAAATTTTAAAAGATACAATGATCAACCTTCCGTCTCTTGCTCTTTTTCAGCCCGCTCCACTAAAATCATCGCCGCCAATTCCAAACCAAGATGGTGGGAAGTTTCATTGATGCGAATGTGCATCGGGCCGTTGAACGGCGCTTTTTCAATCACGTCGATTTCAATATTCGGAAAGAGGCCGATCTTGCCAAGATAGCGCAACTTCTCGGCGTCGCGATCGGAAACCATGCGCACCACGACGCGATCGCCGGCTTTGGCCTCTGAAAGTGAGAAACCTTGAAACGTTGGCATTTGGCCGTCTTTGGTGGGAATCGGCGCGCCGTGGGGATCCGCGGTCGGCCGGCCGAGAAACTCATCGATTTTATCTTCAAACTCTTCAGAGATCACATGCTCGAGCTTCTCGGCTTCATCATGAACTTTATCCCAACTGTAACCCATCGCCTCCGCCAAATAAAGCTCAAGCAGACGATGATGGCGAATAATCTCAAGCGCGATTTTTTCGCCGGTCGGTGTGAGCTCGACGCCTTGATACGGCGAGTGTTCGACGAGCTTCATCTCCGCCATTTTTTTGATCATGCCGGTCACCGAAGCTTGCGCCACGCCCAGCCGCTCGGCAATCGCCGACGTGGAAACCTTTTTATCGGTAATTTGCAAAAAGTGAATGGCCTTCAAATAATCTTCGATGGCCTGGCTTAACACCGGTTCGCGCATTTTTTAAAAAATGATTTTAATTATTTCTCGACTCGTCATTTGCCCTGCGACAAATTAGCATCTTGCCGTCTAACAAGCAAGCAAAATTTTCCGTGAAAAAGTTTGAAGATCAACCAATCTTTGTTATATTGTCATAGAATCATCGAACTGGGAGCATTACGTGATTTTTAATTCAAGCCATCCGAATCAAAAGTGCGGGCTTGAAAAAAGTGAAACTTTGTTTACCGTGTGCGTGATTTTAAAAAACACGTAATGCACCCATCGAACTCTTGGCTGTTTCAGTCGTCTCATATTTTCAGAGGCTGAAGGGGTTTTGATCTGCAAATTTTAAAGCGTCTTTCCGAGCCATATTAATGCCTGCTAAAAACATAAAGTAATTTTCCGGAGCGTCTTTCATGAAAAAAAATTATATCATCCTATTCGGCATTCTTGCCGCTGCTCTTGCCGGCGCTTATTTTTTCTGGCCGCGTAAACCGGCAGAAAAACCAACGATGATGGCCGGCATGTCGCAGCGCACCGCCGCCGTCAAACGCGGTGATCTGGCGGCGCTGGTTTCGGCGACCGGCAAAGTCGAGCCGATTCAAAAAGTCGAAGTTAAAAGCAAAGCCTCCGGACAAATTCTTGCGATGCCGATCGAAGAAGGTGACCGCGTACAAAAAGGCACGCTGATCGCCCGCATCGATGAAACCGATTTGCGCAACGCCTACGAACAGGCAGTTGCCGATCTCGAAGTTGCGAAAGCAACTGTGGCGCAAACTGCCGGCAATGTCAATCGCCAAACAGAATTGTTTAAGCGTGGATTGTTGTCGCAAGCCGAGCTCGATCAAATCAAGCTGGATGAAGTCCGCGCCAAAGCCCAACAAATTAAAGCCGAAACCGAACTCACCACCACCGAAATCCGCTTAAAAGATGCCGTGGTGCGGTCGCCCATTACTGGAATTATTTTGCAGAAGAATGTTCAAGCCGGACAGATTATTTCATCGGGAACCAATTCCGTCAGCGGCGGCACGTTGATCGCCACCGTTGCCAATATGGACAGCGTTTATATTTTTGCGGAAGTCGATGAAGTTGATATCGGGCAAGTTCATATCGATCAGAAGGCCAAAGTTGTCGCGGATGCATTTCCCGAGGAAATTTTTTATGGCTACGTGCTGCGCGTGGCGCCGCTGGCCAAGATCGAGCAAAATGTCACGACGTTTAACGTGACGATCATCGTCCGCAATCCTGAAAGCAAATTGAAAGCCGGCATGAATTCAACGGTTGATTTGACGGTGGCGGATCGACAGGATATTTTGTTGGCGCCTAAACAAGCGGTGAAGGATTTCCATGAGATTGCCGCGCAACTGGCGGTCATGTACGGCGATGACTCGACGATGGCCGGACAACCGCGGCGCAATTTTCCGGATTCCGCGCGGGCTGGATTGCGGCAGACCTCTGCCGGCAGTGGCGGCGCTGATGGCCGCATGCCCGCTGCCAACGGCGCTAACGCCGCAAGTAATGGACAAGGCGCAAGAAAATTTGTGTTAGTAAAAAATGAAAATCGTTTTGTGCCGCGCCGCGTGCAAATCGGTGTCAGCGATTTTGATTACGCCGAGATCATTAGCGGCTTGCAAGAAAGTGACAGCGTGCTCGTATTTACCAGCAGCCGCGCTGCCGCCGATCGCCAAAGAATGATGGAACGCATGCGCAACATGAGCGGCTTCGGCGGTTTCAGCAGCGGCGGACAACGCCCGAGCGGTGGCAATCGATAACTTAACTGTTAGCCGGTTCGCCAGTTGGCCGGTTTGCCTGTTGAGCGGTTAGCTGAGTAACGGGCAAACCGGATAACCGGCAAACGGGCCAACTGGCAAACATTATAAGGATTTATTATGGATCTGCGAGAAGGTTTCAGCGTCGCTTTGGATTCCGTGCTGGCGAATAAAATGCGCGCCAGCCTCACCATGCTCGGCATTATCATCGGCGTCGGCGCCGTCATCACGATGGTCGCGCTCGGCGAAGGCGCGCAAAAAGCCGTGACCGAACGCATTCAAGCGTTGGGCTCCAATTTGCTTTTTGTCGAATCGGGGTCTTCGCGCTCGGGGCCGGTGGTGGCGGCGGTAGGTTCCAGCACCAAATTGACCCGCAAAGATGTCGAAGCCGTGCAAGCACAGTCTGAACAAATCATTGCCATCGTACCGGAGTTTCGGCGCGGCGCTCAAGTCAAATATGGCAACAAAAATTGGAACACACGCATTGTTGGCACGACTCCAAACTACGGCGAAGTTCGCAACGTCAATACCGTTGCCGGACGTTATTTTACGGCGCAAGAAGAAGCGGCGCGCGCTCGTGTTTGTTTGATCGGCTCGACCGTGCGCGATAATTTGTTTGATCCGAATGACGATCCGATTGGCAAAACCTTGCGCATCAGCCGGATGAATTTCCAGATCATCGGCGTGCTCGAAACCAAAGGCCAATCCGGCGGCTGGTCGAATCCCGACGATCAGGTTTTGATTCCCTTGTCAACCGCGCAAATGCGCTTGTTCGGCGTGGATTATATCAACAACGCGGCGTTGCAAGTGGCCGATGCTGCGCTCATGGAAAACGCTTTTTACGAAGTCGAGCGCGTGCTGCGCCGCGAGCACCGTTTGCGCGACAATCAGGAAAATGATTTCAGCATCCGCAATCAGGCCGACATTATTTCCACTTTTCAGGAAACTTCAAAAACATTTACGACGTTGCTCGCCGGTATTGCCGGCGTGTCGCTGGCCGTTGGCGGCATCGGCATCATGAACATCATGCTGGTTTCGGTGACCGAACGCACGCGCGAGATCGGCGTGCGCAAAGCCATCGGCGCGAAACGCCGCGACATCATGATTCAGTTTTTAATGGAAGCATTGACGCTGTCGCTCACCGGCGGTTTGCTCGGCGTGCTGCTCGGCGTCGGCGTTTCGTTTCTCATGGCGCGCTTTGCCGGATGGAACACCGTGATTTCTCCGGAATCAATCGCCGTAAGTTTTATTTTTTCTGCCGGCATTGGCATCATCTTCGGGCTTTATCCGGCGCGCCGCGCGGCGCGGCAGGATACGATTGTGGCGCTGCGGTATGAATAATAAATTTTTGTGAGGCTATCATGAGTCACGAAACGATGATCGAAAATATTAAAGCTGGATTATTTTTGTTTTCATAATTTTCATATGACGAAAGAAGTCTCCCGCAGAAAATTTTTGCGTCGTGCCGGTTCCGTTGCACTCGGCACGGTGGCATCGCCATTCAATGAAGCCATTGCCGAACCCACAACGGCAACGCAGCATTTGCATTGCGCATCTCACTGATGTTCACGTTCAGCCGGAACAATCCGCGCCGGAAGGTATGGCCAAAGCGCTGCGGCATGCGCAAAGCTCGAGCGACAAACCGGAGATCATCTTCAACGGCGGCGACGCGATTATGGATGCGCTCGGCGCCGATAAAGCCCGCACCGAATGCAATGGCAAATCTGGCAAAGCGTATAGAAAAACGAATGTTCGCTGCCCATCGTGTATTGCACCGGCAATCACGACGTTTGGGGCTGGAACAAGAAAACACCAGCCGGCAAACATGACAAGCTTTACGGCAAGCAATGGGTGATGGATGAATTTGTTTTGTAGTCGCTGGTTTTGCAAAACCCCCCAAAATTCCTATTCTATAATCTAAACCACAAAGACACGAAGACACGAAGTAAATTCTTTTGGTGTCTTTGTGTCTTGGTGGTAAAAAATCTTTGCTTTTTTGCACAAATCTTACTTTTATAGACAGTAAAAATTCACTTCGGTGAAACTCGATGACCTCGGTGTTGTTCGGCGAGTCATTTCCACCGAAATTTGCCGAAGCCACCGAGCGTCGCCGGAATCATCAAAACTGCCGACTGCAAATTTAACATAAAAAATTATTTCATGCACGCCTGCTTCATTTGTGATGATACAGCAAATGTCGAACCTTACGCCCATGTCGACTCGCAAGCCTATCTGCGCTGCTGGCGCTGCGACCTCATTTTTGTCGATCACATCAAACCGCCGGACAAGCTTTATCATGCCTACGACGGCGGCAATTTGAAAGCATGGCGTCGCAAGCTCGTTGCGCCGTTTCGCGGCTTCGCGCAGGTTCGCAACTTCGACAAATCGATGGCGCGTGCCAATCGCATTTTTGAGTTTGTCGCTTCGCTTTACAAAAGGCATGACAAAAATCCAACGTGGCTCGATATCGGCTGCAACAAAGGCTTTTTGCTCGCGGCGGCAATTGCGCAGGGTTGGCAGGTTTACGGCGTCGAACTGGTGCCGGAATTGATGAGGCCATTTCAAAGAAAATTTAAACAATTTGCCGATAACATTTTTTCAAAAAGATTTATCGATGTACAAACGCATTTTCAGGATAACACCTTCGATGTCATTTCTGCTATCGATGTCATCGAGCATTTTGAAGAACCGCGCCGCGATATGAGCAGTATCTATCGCATTCTCAAAACCGATGGCCTGTTCGTCGCGCAAACGCCGGACGGCGCCGCGCCGCAAGCGCGCGAGTTGAAAGAACGCTGGGGCGCATTGAAACCGCTGGAACATTTGCACATTTTTAATTCCACCAATCTCGAAATGTTTGCCAAACAACTCGGCTTCGCCGAAATAAAATTTTTCCCGCCGTTTGAAGAAGCCGATGGAAATCTGATGGCGATAATGAAAAAGTAAAGGAATTTCAAGAAAAAAGGCCGCGGTGAATTTTGTCACAACGGCCTTTTCTATATTTACGCTAAGAATTTTAAGCTATGGCTCCAGCTCAAAAGTTATCGTCGCTTCACCGTAATTCAATTTGATCTGCGTCAACACCGGTGATTGAATGTAGCGCCGAAATTTTTCCGCTTCGAGTTTGGCCTCGTCCGGCTTCGTGATCACAAACGGCTCGCCCATGAGGGACAGGATATTTTGAATTACCGTCTCGCCGGCGGCGATGGCTCGTTTTCCAATGATCGCTTATTTTACGGCGTTTTGAAATTGTCGAGCCGCGCACGAACTTTTTGTCGGTCGCGTGCAAAAAGATTTCAACAAAGGCGTGTCGGCAATTGGCGGCATGTTTACGGCAACGCATCGTGATTTGAGCGGTTCCCGGCTTAACTATTTGAATCGCGCCGCATATTCCGGCGGCATCGATTTCAGGCATCAATGGCGCAATCGAACTTATTATGCGGAATGATCTGGGTTTTGTCCGGCAGGCGGATCGCGTTATGCAGAGCGCGTGGGCCGGTTATCGCATCACCAAACCATTGGCGATTTTCAACCGGCTGCATATCAATTTGAATCAGTGGTGGGGCTGGAATTTCGGCCGCGAGTCGGTGTTCAAAGGCGGCAACATCAACGGCGGACGAAGGCAATAGCGGCTTTCATGAAATCGGCTTGAGCTCATCTTTCCGTCCGTTCAAGGCGTTGTCATTTCGGATCAATCCTTTCTATAACACCAATGAAGAAGATTTGCAATATATCAACACGCTTGATCGGAGCGTGGCCTTTTCTTTAGATCGAAAAGCCGTGAAAATAATTCGAGCAAAATATGGGAAAAGAATGTGAGTGCCTACAGTATATGAAGTCGTTTCAATGCACTTCGTGCTTTCCTATCTGTGAACTCCGTTGTCTCCGTGTGAGTCTTTTGTTTGGTTGCGGCTCTGCCGCGCTGCGGTCTCCGAGTCTCCGTGTTTAAAGGATCTTCAAAACTCCAGCGCCATTGATTTTTCCGGCTTTGAGCAATTGCAAAGCGCGATTGGCTTCGATCAAATTAAAGATTTCCGTTTCAGTTTGAATTGGAATTTGCGCCGCCAGTTGGAGCAATTCTCGCACATCATCACGCGTGCTGTTGGCGACGCTGCGCAGCGTGCGCTCGTGATAAATCAGCGAATAATTCATTTCCGGAATCGGGCTTATGTGAATTCCGGCCAATGCCACCGTACCGCCTTTTTGCAAATTGCGCAGCGCGGCGTGAACGATCCATCCGGCCGGCGCGAAAATAATCGCGCTGTCGAGTTTCGCCGGCGGCGTTTCTTCAGCGCTTCCCGTCCAAATGGCGCCAAGTTTTTCAGCTAACTGGCGATGCGCAACGCCGCGCGAGAAAACATAAATCTCACAATTTCGATATCGCGCGATTTGAAGGACGAGATGTGCGGAAGCGCCGAAGCCAAACAACCCGAGACGTTGCCCATTTTGAATTTCGCTCAAGCGCAGCGCGCGATAGCCGATCACACCGGCGCACAACAACGGCGCGGCGGCGATATCGGAAAAGCTTGCGGGAATTGGACAGGCAAAATCTTCCTGCACAACAATATATTCGGCAAAGCCGCCATCGATGTGATAACCGGTAAATTTCGCCGCGGCGCAGAGATTTTCTTTGCCGCGTTGACAAAAAGCGCATTTTCCGCAGGTCCAATTCAACCACGGCACACCGGCACGGTCGCCGATTTTGAAATGTTGGACATCACGTCCAATCGCCTCGACAACACCGACGATTTGATGCCCCGGAATAATCGGCTGCTTTTGCGGCGGCAAATCGCCTTCGACGACGTGCAAATCCGTATGGCAAATTCCGCAGGCCCGAATCTGCAAACGCATTTCATGGGTATCGAGCGCCGGCAATGGAACTTCTACGAGCGCCAACGGGTTTTGATTCACCGGCTGCGGGAATTGACAGGTCATCGCGCGCATGGCAACATCGCTTTCGTTTAACAAAAATTACAGTGATTAAATATACCATCTCATGACAAGAAAAGCAAATCGGAAAATTTGATTTGGAATGAGGGCTTGCATTTGGCCGGGCGTTTCTATAAATTTAATATGAAAGGAATGTGCGAGATAAAAAGCCAAACGTCGATGTGAATTTATGGCGGCTTACTTTTTGTTTTCCGACGCGCATCTCGGCGCGCCCGATCGTGATGACGAGAAGCTGCGCCAGCGCCGAGTGATTGAATTTCTCGATCATGTCAAAAATCACGGCGCCGGCTTGTTTATCGTCGGTGATTTATTCGATTTTTGGTTTGAATATCGCCACGCGATTCCCAACCGCAATTTTGCCGTGCTGGCGAAACTGCACGAGCTGCGCGCCGCCGGTCTGCCGATTGATTATATTGCCGGCAATCATGATTTGTGGATGGGCGATTTTTTGCGAAATGAAGTCGGCCTGGTTCTGCATGAAAATCATATCATCCGCCGTTTATGTGGCTATAGTTGTTATATCATTCACGGCGACGGTGTGGCAAAAAATGATGGCGGCTATCGTTTGATGAAACGCATCTTTAAAAACCCGATCAATATCAAATTATATCGTTGGGTGCATCCGGATGTCGGCATTCCATTCGCCAAACTCGTGTCGCACACCAGCCGGTCCGTCAAAGACCATCCCAACACCTGGGAACGAGATTATCGCAGCTACGCCGAAGCGCGATTCGCCGAAGGGCATGACGTCGTGATCATGGGACATACGCATCAGCCGTTGTTCGAATCCATCGGCCAAAAACTTTTCATCAATCTCGGCGATTGGATGGAACATTTTACGTATTGCCAATTCGATGACAACGGTCCGCGATTGCTGACGTGGCCGGAGCAGAAGCCGTATTTTCTTGAGATGGCAACGAGTCAACGGGAATCTCAAACGTTTGTGCAGGCGTTATAATGATGAAAAGATTCTTTGAAGGACAAAATTATGAATTTCTCATCTGATACACTCAAATCAAAAAGAACCTGGGCAATTTTCAGCGTGCTGCTCGGGCTTATCGGCATTCCGGTGCTGGGCTATATTTATTATCTCAGCCAGGATTTGCCCTCGCTCACGCAGCTCGAAGATTATCGCCCCAAGCTCGTTTCAAAAGTTTATTCCGCCGACGGCAAAGTCATTAAAGAATTTTTTGAAGAGCGGCGCTCCTACGTTCCGCTCGAGAGAATTCCTCAACATCTCAAAGAGGCGCTGCTGGCGACGGAGGATCGCAATTTCTATCATCATTGGGGATTCACGCCGGTGCGGTTTACGCAGGCCATGTTCATCGACGTGATTCACCTGGAAAAACGCCAGGGCGCCAGCACGATTACACAGCAGTTGGCGCGCGTGCTGTATTTTAGCACCGAAAAGACGGTCACCCGCAAAATTCGCGAGCTGCTCACCGCCATCCAAATCGAGCGGACGTACACGAAAAATGAAATTCTGGAAATGTATTTGAATCAGGTTTATCTCGGGCACGGCACGCACGGGGTGCAAATGGCGGCGCAAAAATATTTCGGCAAAGACGTCGAGCAATTGCAGCCGCAGGAATCGGCAATGCTGGTGGCGATCGTGCAGCGGCCGGAAACGCTTTCGCCGCTGCGCAATTCGGCGGCCTGTTCGACGCGCCGCAATCTGGTGCTCGCCAACATGTTCTTGACCGGTAAAATGTCGCGGCGGGATTACGATACTTATAAGATCATGCCGCTGGGCGCGCTGGAGCGCCCGGCCAACGAGCATTACGGTCTGGCGCCCTATTTTACCGAATACATCCGGCAACTGCTCTGGCAGAAATACGGCGAGCGCATATTGACTGAGGGGCTGCAGATTTATACGACGCTGGATTCGCGCGCGCAAAATTTGGCGGAAAAATATGTCGCCAAACAATTGCAAGAGATGCAGCGCCGGGTCAACAAACGGTTGATCGCCGATAAAGAGCATTTGCAAATTTTTACGCCGGCGACGCTCGATACGCTCGGCAAAACGCTGAAAGAAGTTATGGCGGACTCCGCGCTTCTGCACGGCATGTTGAGCAAAAGGCGTCCGGTGCAGGCGGCGCTGGTTTGCCTTGAAAATCGCACCGGCTACATTCGCGCCATGGTGGGCGGCCGCGATTTTCAGGAGAATAAATTCAACCGCGCGGTGCAGGCCCAGCGCCAGCCCGGTTCGGCGTTCAAGCCTTTCGTCTATACTACGGTCATTGACAATGGCTATTCGCCAACGCATGAAGTTCCCAATCAACCGGTCGTCGTGCCGATGGTCGACGGGACCGAATGGCGGCCGCACAATTATGACAATTCCATCAGCGGCCCGGTGACCCTGCGCGAGGCATTGGCGCGCTCGCTGAATTTACCGACGGTCCGGCTGGTGCGGGATATCGTCAAGCCCGCCGTCGTTGTCGAGTATGCTCATCGCATGGGATTGACGACCAATATTCCGGCGTATGATGCTGTCGCGCTTGGCGCCGGCGAAGTCATTCCGCTCGAAATTACCTCGGCTTTTTCTTCGTTTCCCAATCTCGGCGTGCGCATGGAGCCGCTGGCCATTTTGCGGATCGAAGATAAAGAAGGAAATGTGTTGGAAGAAAATCATCCCGGCGGCAAGGAAGTGTTGAACAAAGAAACGGCTTACATTATGACGGATATGCTGCGTTCGGTGATCGATTATGGCCGCGGCACGGCTGCCGGAACGCGCTCGAAATATCAATTTTATCGCGCTGCCGCCGGCAAAACCGGAACCACCAATGATTATCGCGATGCCTGGTTTATCGGTTTCACGCCGCAGCTAACCGCCGGCGTGTGGGTGGGTTTTGATCGGCAGGATATGGCGTTTGAAAGAGGCGAAACCGGCGGAGCCGTGGCTTTGCCGATCTGGGCGCCCTTTATGAAAGCGACGCATGATTCACTTGGCTTGCCGGATGAAGAGTTTGCGAGCCCAGGAACCATCGTTCGTCTCGAATTGTGCACTGAAAGCAAGCGTCTGGCCACCGATGAATGTCCGGCGGTGTATTATGACATTTTTAAAAACAGCGATGTGCCGAACCGCCATTGCAGCTTGCACGGTGGGAATGTGAGGGAGCGCCGGCGACCACGATCATAAATCCTCCGGAGGGTTGGAGTCATGGATTGCCGGATTAATGGTATTGGAAGCTGCATCACTCCAATGATCCCAAAATCCCTCAATCTAACATTCCACTTTATTTAATCAGCCTGGACACTTCTTTAAACTCGTCGGTGTCGGCGCGCCCCATCAATTCAAACAGCGCGGATTCCGCCGTGGTGATAATCGCGCCGGCTTGCATCAATCTTTGCAGCGCCGTCTGATGATCCAACTCGTTTCGTGAAGACACCGCATCACGCGACACGTGCACCTGAAAATGATTCGCCAGCAAATCGAGCGCGGTTTGCAGCACGCAAACGTGCGTCTCGATTCCCACCGAAACGATTTGCCTGATTTCTTTCTCTTTGAGCGCCGTCATCAGTTCCTCGCTGCCGCAGCAACTGAACGTCATTTTTTGCAGCGGCAGCGCGGTTTGCAACGCATATCGAATCGGCGCAATCGTGTGGCCGAGTCCTCGGGGATATTGCTCGGTCAAAAAAATCGGCACGTGCAAAAGCTGGCAGCCGCGAATCAACTTCAAGGCATTGGCTTCCACCGCTTCGCGATAACGCATCACGGCGTGGACGCGCTCTTGAATGTCAATGACCAGCAACGCGGTGTGCTGGCGATCGAGAATGGTTGCATGTCTCATGTTGCTCTCATCAAAATTGTTATTGCCGTTCTACAAAAAACGATTTGACCGGCGAGCAATCATCCAGAGCTGATGTGCTCGTGCACCAGTTTCCAGCCATCCGACACTCGCACCCAGACGCGCGTCACTTTGCCGACGCCCTGCGTGTATAAATCGCCTAATTTCGTTTGCGTCATGAAATGATAAGTGATGACGACGGTCTGATCATACAGTTTGGCGTCGTTCTCCACAATGCTGGTGGCGCCGGAGCCCGCCGCTTCCATCTCCGTTTTCACCCACTTGAGCACCTCGACGGGGCCTTTAATGCGATAAGGCAGCCGGGGCTGATAACGCGAGGCATCGATATGGAGCAAACTCTTGTAATCATCTTCTTTTTTCTTTTGAATCGCTTCGTCCAGTTGTTTGTTGTAATTCAAGGCGTTTTTCTTCCAGATCTCCTTTTCGTCCTTCCTGGGCATGACTCTGAACCGGCTTTTCGCCAGATAAGCGCCGCCCGCCAAAATCAGCGCAATCAACAAAATATTAATGATGATATAAGTCGCATTCATGCTTTTCACACTCCTAAAATTCGCGCCTGTTTTATAGAGAAAAGTGCGATAAAATAACAAGTTCGGATGTAAAGAGCAAGTGTTTTTTATTGATATGTATTTCTCGAATTCGCCGGCAAGTCGGCTGCTCCGGCGATGGAAGTATTTTCATGGTTTTTTCGCAAAATAAATGCTTGTATTATGTATCACAATTGTGTACCTTTTTGTTGCACAAAAAATATTAAAATCGAGCACAATTTGTCCCATCGAAAAAATGAGGCACGACATGCGTTTTATGACCATCCGTGAGATGCGCTCGGCATCGCGCGAGCTTTGGAATCAGCTAAAAAATGATGGGGAAATCATTCTTACTTCGAACGGCAAGCCGATCGCCATTCTGGCGGGGGCATCAGAAAAAAATCTGGAACAACTGCTCAAAGCTTTTCGCCGGGCAAAGGCGATGATGGCAGTCGAAGAAATGCAGAGAACTGCATTACGCACGGGTGCCGATAAAATGACTGCACGCGAGATGGAAACGGAGATCAAGGCGGCGCGGCGGGATCGACGAAAATGATTATTGTGCTGGATACAAACGTTCTGGTTTCATCACAGCTCCAGCCGCACGGCAAGCCCGCAGCGGTATTGCGTTTATTGCTTACCGGTCAAATACAGCTTGCTTATGACAGCCGAATTTTGATAGAGTATCGAGATGTGCTGCGCCGTCCTAAATTTCAGTTTGCCGATGAGCAGATCGACGCGCTGCTTGATTTTTTTGAAAAAGATGGAGTTCCGGTTATGGCGTTGCCTTTGCCGAAACCTCTTCCCGATCCTGACGATGACCCCTTTCTTGAAGTGGCTCTTGGCGGGAATGTCGATGCTATTGTGACCGGCAACAAGCGCCATTTTCCGGCAGCGTCTGCGAGGCCAATCAAAATTTTTACGCCGGCTGAGTTTCTGAGTTATTTTTATCATTTATCTTAAAATTCTTCCTTATCTCGATCCATTTCCCAACCAATAAGAAAATTTCCTGCTCACTTTTTTAATTGACATTGTCCTTATTTTTCTTATATATCTCTCTACATTCCGTGCCTTAAAACAGAGTGAGAATGATATGACCACCAACGAATTAATCAAAACGCTCGCGGTGCGCTTGAAAATTACCCAACAGGAAGCGCGCCTGCATCTACGCAATATGTTTGCCGCCATCTCGACAGGCCTGCAAAAAGGTGAAACGGTGGTCATGGGAAATTTGGGCTCGCTCAACGCCGCTCCCGGAAAATCGCTCCGCACTTACGACAATGCCACGCGGGAATTCGTTCCACAGCCTGCCCAAATTGAATTCTTCTTTCGGCCGTACAAGCGTTTCAAAGAACGCCTCAAAGAATGGAAACAATCATGAACGCGCCCATTCGTGCATCATCTTCACCTCCTGTCAGGAAAACATTGACCGGGAAAGAAGAGATCAAAAATCTCGCGCAGATGAGCGGCGTCACGACGGCATTCATGCGCAAATTCGTCAAAGAAACTATTGCGGTGATCGAGGCCGGCCTACTGCGGGATGGCATCGTCAAAGTTCACAATTTCGGCACGTTTCGCCTGACTTTGCCGGCGGCAAACAAAAACTCGCTCACCCCGGCGGTGCCGCAGGTGATTTTTCAACCGGCCAAAAATATTCGCGAGCTGGTTATCCGCGCTTTCGGCCCGAGCGTTCATGCCGGCAGCCG
>Ga0247727_10006489_pt1 | contig 22977 bp, 25 predicted proteins | sample WisWelCaveWW1625_FD_202498 | JGI IMG/M metagenome (GOLD analysis project Ga0247727, IMG submission 202498) | Biofilm microbial communities from Wishing Well Cave, Virginia, United States - WW16-25 | ecosystem: Environmental > Aquatic > Deep subsurface > Groundwater > Cave microbial mat | place...
GATCATAACGCGATGCTTCATGCTTCATCCATATTCGACGGCTGGGGTCCCGGTAAACGCAATCTTCAATGCTTCAATTTCAATCTGAAATCTGAAATCCCTCTAGAGTTCCCAGTCGCTTCTTGCCTTGATGCCGTCCGTTGTGGTCAACGAATGAACAACATTACCTTTTTCTTTGCAGTCATTCAGCAGAACCGGCAACGAAGCGGGTCCCAGATAGCTGTGAAATTCTGAGTCTCCGAACCGTTCATGAAATGGTTCGTTTCGATTCGGATCGTATTCAATCTCAAGACCGTGCAATCTGATCGCGGCACTTTCAGAATAACGTTGCAAGCACAGAAAACCCGCAGCATCAATCAGGTTTACGTGCGACAATCCGGGCGTTCGGGAAAAATGATGTTGCACCAGAAAGTTATTTTGATCCGCTACTCCGCCAACGAGCGCGAAATCAACCTGGTATGATTGCAACGCAAAACAGGCTTGCTCCAGAGCTAAATAGAACTGACCCGGACCCGGATATGTGATGAAGTAAGGACCCTGAATGCCCAGATTCAACGAAACGTGAAAAATCGGCATGTTGGGAAGGCAACGAAAAGTGAGTAGCGGGTTTACCTGATCGAACCCGGCGGTCGAAAATCGTTCCATCGAGAATTCGCCGTTAAGAATCGAGTTCCTCGCAATCGCCTCAATGTCTTCTCGTTCAAACGGAATGTAGCCGACGCACAGGTAGACTCCCGTTTTGTGCTGCAGTTCATTTTCGCTCAGGCCGGCTTTTTGTGCTGCGAGTCCTGCTGCGATGACGGCCAGCTGGTCCTGCAAACCCATGAACTTTCGCGTCTTGCGCGAACGTAGCCAGGGAAGCACATCCGGCTGCGGTGAGCGTGAGGCGGGAGAAATCACGACAGATCCGATCCCGGTTACCACTATCGGATCGGGAAATCCAGTTTCAGATGACGTGTCCATTGACTGTACAGAGCGCGGCGCTGTTGATGAACTCGAACAGAATCTACTTTCCACAGCACAAATGTCAGGATAGCGGATGCCGTTCGTTTCCCATTGATTCGTGCTTCGCCTTTCACTTGAGCCGCGCCTTCCAGTGTGGATGACAGCTCGCAGAGCAATTCAACCTGATCGCCGGGTGTGGCCGGCTCATAAAATCGGGCTCGATCCACCTGAGCCAGAACGGCCCTTCGCAGATTATCATCGCTTTGATTAAAACTCGTTTCAACAAGAAACCCACCCAGTTGTGCCAGCGCTTCGACTATCAGATTGCCGGGATAGATCGGATGATCCGGAAAGTGGTCCTCCAGGAAATCTTCGTTGACCGTAATATTTTTGGTCCCGCGCGCCGATTCCCCAGGTTTTATTTCATCTACACGATCTACAAAAAAGAATCTCATGAGCGACTAACGGAGCAACCTCGAATTCTGAGGTTGCCGCTGTGAGTGGAGGTTTGTTTGATCGTTGGTGTTAAGTACCAAAGCAATGAGTAATGAGTGCCGAGCTACAAATCTGAAATCTGGAATTAGATCGCCTTGAATCCGCCGGTCAACTCTCTAATTGCAATGGGTCTTGAGTGCGAAAAGCGCGGATCCCTTTCCCGATAAAGAACGTTATACGAACAGGTGGGTGTGTTGGTGCCGTCCTGAGCAGGCACACCAACACAGCACTGCCGGACTCTGTCTACATCGAAGTTTTCTTCATCCATGTGCGAATGAATATAAATGGTCTTGGCCGATCTTTCGGAAATGACCTGTTGTTCTTCATATGTAATCGGGCGCTGTGGAAACAGTCTTTGTATCAATTTCTTCAATACTCTCAGTGTTTTTTCCGCTGTTTCGCCGGGAAGATCCGTCGTCCACAGATCGTTGATGACATCCTGTAAAACGCTTTCCATTTTTTCTCCAGGTTCCATATAAAGGTTGTCGGTCAGCAATTCCCGGATCTGTCCCGTATTCATGAAGCGTCTGAACGGCTGATAGGAGCCGTTTTCCATATGAAGCAAATAGCAGGTTTGATAGCAGAGTGGATGGGCGCAGGGCGAAGGCACAAAATCATCAATCCGAAGAGCGCCTCCGGTGGAGCGTTCTATTTCTTCGAGTACTTCGCAGGCGGTCATGCGTCCGGCTCCGTCAAACCCTGCTCCTCCCTGTCCGGTGAAAGTCATTGTGTGGATCTCAAGGCTTCGGATGAAATCACGTTCCAGTGCGAGTTGAATAAGCCGGCCGATTTCATGATTGTTGTAACCAAGCGCAATCACCGGAATCAGCGTTGTATCAACATTGTATTTCTCGAGTTGCTCCAGCACTTTCATTTTTGCATGATGAAGTTTCGCTCCCACCATTTTCTTGTTCGTTTCTTCATCAAATGAATCGAACGAAAGCACGATTCTTGCCTGTAGCTCCGCTAGTTGCTCCAGCAGCGATTCGTCTTTTACAAAGGCAAGGCCATGGGTGCTTATGGTTACGCGATGGATCCCCGCATCATGACAGAGGCGGATGATTTCGATGAGCTGCGGATGCATCGTCGGCTCGCCGCCCGTCAGGTTAATGATCTTCATCTCAGGATCGTTCCTTCGGATGACTTCGAGCGTTCGCGCAAATTCGTCCGTGGACATGTGAAACGGCCCTTCGTTTTTGTTGATCGTGTAGCAGATCGGGCAATCCAGATTGCAGGCGCTTGTGATTGGAATGACCGGCAAATACACTTTTTGCTGGTGGCTCGGACACGCGCCGCAATCAAACGGACATCCCGCCTCTACCTTTTTCATTACTGTTGCGGGCGCTTTTAAAACGGCCGGATAGGCCATGATGCTGTGATACCACTGCGCATTTGAGGCTAGCAACACATCGCGTATTCCATGCTCACTGCACGTTTTTCGCATCCAGATCCTGCCGTTCGATTCGTGTATCTCAGCAGGGATCCCCTGTTTGCAATGAGAACAAAGGCTTATAGTGTCATGCAGTTTCCGCTCTGAATTTTCCATAACTTTCCTTTTGAGATCCGGGGAATATTCTGTTGAGTATCAAACTCAGAAGCCATAACCCCGTGAATGAGATGAGCGCGATGAAAGTCCAGTATTTCCAGTAAACTTGAAAAAGACCGTGCCATCCGGAAAACATGTCAAAGGCAACGTTGATATTGAGTTCAGGCGGCGTGAAAAAACGGCAAATCATCTGCAGCGTGATTCCGTAAATCCATGCGTACAGCCACATCATGCGTTCGGCTTTGATTTGCGATAATGCGATCAAACCGACGGTCATTCCTCCCAGATGCGAAAGAAAAGTTGAAACCGGGTTTTCCCCTGTCGCCAGCATGTCGATCAGCCACAGTGGAACTCCGGGAATCAGCCAGAGAACCGCGATTCGAACCAGAACCGGCAGATTGAAGAACAGGCCGGTTGCCATCACCAGATTGGATGTATTGCACAACCAGAGAATATGCTCCGGATTCCCCTGACTCGAGTGATAGGAAAAATGCGCCAGGAAAAAAGAGAGCGGCAGGAATCCCATCCATCGCAACCACTGCTTCCCGTTTGATCGCATCCTGCTCAGTTTACAACCCTCCATCCAGAATCAAAACCTGCCCTGTGATGTACGTATTCTCCAGGGCCATCCATGCGGCAAACTCGGCCGCCTCTTCCGGTTTCCCGAAACGCGCCAGCGAACAGTGTTTTAGATACGCATCGGTTACTTCATGGCTCAACTTGCGGGAAGCGCCCCCTTCCAGAATTCCAAGCGCCAGTATATTCACTCTAATATTATAGTTGCCAAGCTCTTTTGCCATTGCATCCATCATGCCCTTGGCGGCTCCTGTGCTGCTCGCAAAGTGGATCGGGGAAGGCACGGGTTTGATGCCGTCAATGGATCGAATGAACAGGATATTTCCGCCTGCGTTCTCCCGCATGGAAACAGCGGCTGCGCGACAGGCAGCCAGAGTTCCCCGCGTATTCACAGCCATCATTTCATCGAATGCGTTCTGATCAATCTGCTGGAGTTTATCGTAATTTCCCGGCGCCGCGCATTTCCAGAAGCGATCGTCACCGGACGTCCCGGCTGCCTGAACGAGAGCATCCAGTCCGCCCAGAGTCTCAGCAGCGCGCGTGACAACGCTCATCGTTCCGTTGAAGTCCTCCAGGTTGCATCGCAACGCGATACTTTCCGGCAGCTCCTTTGTTAACGCTTCCGCCGCCGCTTCGTTGCGGTACCAGGTGAATGCCACCCGTGCGCCTTCGCGTGCCAGTGCGCGGCAGAGCGCAGAGCCGACTGTTCCTGATCCACCCAGAACGAGACATCGCTGTTTCACGCGACCATTCCCAACTGCTGCTTAAGATCGGGCGTTCTGCTGAATCGCCAGATCTTTTGATCCAGATAATAATGATGGAATAGAACACCCCACCAGATGCAAAACGCAGCAGGTATAAATGCCGGAGTCAGTAATCGTCCGGTCAATGAAGGGTACTCAGTCGAGGACCACGCAGTTGCAACATAAAGCGAGGAGAAGATCAACGCCACTGTTCCGTAAACAGGAAAATTGCGGTTCAATCGCTGTGCCCAGCCGTAAGATTCATCCCTGTATTTTTTCCGGTTGTAGTGCCAGACAATCGCGTGATACTGAATGTTGTGAAACAAAGTCATCATGATTGCAAGCAGCATAAAGCTTTGCACCACGCTGTGAGCTCCGGCCCAGAAAGGCTCCCGCGGCGCAATACCGTAAAAGATTAGAGAGTAGAGCAGAATGCACGTGCCGGTGAAAGAGGATGCCGGAGTGAACAGGGAGTTTGTTGCTTGCGTGACCGCAGCGGGTTCCTGGTTTGAATTTTTACCGGCTTTCATAAATGACAATATGAATGCGATTGCCGAAAGGAAGATTGCAGCTACGGTCACTGCCTGATGAAACGATTGTTCTAAAGGTGGAAGTCCTGCAACATTTCGATTGATGGGATGAGTCGCAATAAAGTACAGGTACGGAATCCACAGACCCGAATACAAAGCCCACTTGTGCAGCAGGTGCGTCTCTCGTGAACTGCCGGCCTTTCGATCGTACAACGATACGAAGCCATAATGCTGCCGCACGAGATGATAGTAGGCCCACCCCTGCGCAAAAACGAGAAAGATTTCGATGGGTTTCATCGATCCGGATAACTGCTGCAAAACAACTGCGCTCAGCGGTAATAGAAATACGAGTGGACTTGCTATCAGCAATGGTTTGTTCGTTCTCCAGAATTGTCGATCGATGTAGGTTCGACTGTACGCTGCCCAGAGATGGGTTCCGTCAAAGACCAGCAGCCAGATCCAGAACAGGATCGGCAGCAGTCCCGGATTCCACATCACAAGAAACGGCACTGCCAGACTGGCAGTCGCTCCGCCAAAAATAAAAGTGAGATCAAATCTCTTGCTGACTATGTACATAAATCCCTACAGTCCTCCATCAATAATGACTGTGGCGCCGTTCATGTAGCTGTTGCGGTCCGAGACCAGAAAGGCGGCGAATCTTGCGACTTCATCCAGAGTTCCTTTTCGATGAAGGGCAACGTGTTTCAAGTACTCACGCAAACGATGTTCCGGAAGATTCTGAGCCACTCCTTCTTCCAGCAAACCCGGAGCGAGACAGTTCACACGGATGTTATATCGTGCTACTTCTTTTGAAAGCGCTTCTGTGAATCCCTTGACTGCAGCTTTGCTTGCCGAGTAGTGAATGGGGGCTTCCAGCAAACGCAATCCTGCAAGCGATCCAATATTCAGGATGCAACCGCCTTTTCTACGGATCATCCCGCGCAGTACAGCTCGCGCCGTGAGGAACTGTCCTTTAATATTGATATCCATAACAGAATCCCAGTCCGATTCCTCCATCAGAGCAATCGGCAACGGCTGGCTGATACCGGCGTTGTTAATCAGAATATCGATCCCGCCCCATGCCTGCTCTATTTCCTTCGCCATTTGATTCAGACCGTTCGCATCGGTTACCGATACCTGAAAGCTCAGCGCACTGGTTTCACATTGTTCGAGCATCCGGAGGGTTTCCGCGGCGCCGTCAGAATCGGATGAATAGTTAAATGCGACGTTCGCGCCTTGCAATGCAAGGTGCTTGCAGAGGACGCGACCGAGTCCACGGGATCCTCCCGTGACCAGCGCTCTGTTTTGTTCAAGCAGTTTCATTGATTATTTGCGTGAATCCAGTCGAGCTCTTCGCGCAACGCATCGACAAATTCAAGGCACTGCGTTTCGCTCACAGTAAGAGGCGGCTCAATTCGGAGAGTGCTCCAATCGTGAGCGCAGATCTGAGTGAGAAACCTTCGGCGATACATGCGGTGAACCAGCAGCGGTCCGGTTATCGGGCGCCCCTCGAAAGCTTCGAGACCCAGGTGTTTCCACGAAAACCACGGATGATCCACGTCATGCAGGGTAATTCCGCCAAGCAGACCGCACATCTTTATTCTGGAAACCATTGGATGATTGTGAAGTTTCGAATGAATCGACTGCGACAGGAGCTCTGCACGATTTCGTACTTCCCGCAGGAAATCTTCATTCGCAATCCGGCTGAGTACTTCCTGAGCAACACGGCAGGAAAGGGCATTTCCACCAAAGGTCGAATTATTGATTTCACAGGACAGGTAGTTACCATAGGCCTGACGGAACAATCCTTCGCGAAATAGAGTCGCTCCGATTGGAAGAAGACCTCCGCCAAGAGACTTCCCCAGCACAAGTATGTCCGGCAATGTGGTCGTTTGCTGGAACGCAAAGAGCGTTCCAGTTCGACCCATTCCGGTTTGAACCTCGTCCAGAATCATCAGAGCGCCGTAATCGTGACAGAGTGAAGCTGCCTGGCGCAAATAATCGGAAGCCGGGATTCTGACTCCTGATTCCATTTGCACAGGCTCAAGTATGAATGCCGCCGGCGAGTGTTTTTCCAATGCATGTTGAAGCTCTGCTACATTATTAACAGGAATAGAATGGTAGGGCAAAAGCGGTTCAAACGGTTTGCGATACATGTTGTCGCTCATCAGAGATAGAGCTCCGAGAGTCGTTCCGTGATACGCGCCCGATGCCGAAAGAATGCTTTTCCTGCCTGTTGCCGCAATGGCTGTTTTTATGGCGGCTTCCACCGCCTCGCTTCCACTGTTGGAAAAGTAGCATGTTTCAAACGAACGACCGGCCGCCCGCACAAGATCCGCTGCCAGTTGTCCGGAGAAGGGATTCAGACTCTCCGGGAACAAATTCGGCGGATTGCCCGAAAGGTGATTGCGTATGCATTCCAGCAGCCAGTCCGGGTTGTGCCCCGTGTTGGCGCTTCCGAATCCGCAAATCCAATCCGCATAACGATCTCCATCCTCCGTAATCAGCGAACACCCTTCCGCTCGCACAAAACGATCATCCCTGCCGGACAGCGCAAGAAACTCCGCCAGCACCGGATTCACATGACGACCGTAACTCTGATATCCGTCCATTTCGTCTTTCCCGTTCACGGGCCGAGGTCTGCAACCAGTTCCCGAACATGAGCCAGTACTTTGTAGGCTCCTTTAAAGTTGCTGGAGCGGGTCAGGTCGGTCGGAACGATGTAGCATCGCAGTCCTGCCGCCACAGCGGACTGAAGTCCGCGGAGTGAATCTTCTACAGCGATGCAGTCCGCGGGCTCGAAACCTGTTTTTCGAACGGCGATCCGGTAAGGTTCTGCATCCGGTTTGTGTTTCGAGTAGTCGCCCGAAGCAAGCACAAAATCAAAGTATTGCAGCAGCCCGCTCGAACGATGGATGACTTCGAAGTGTTCTTTGAGACTGCTCGTTACGATCCCCATTTTGTACTTTCCGTGAAGACGCGCCAGAACCTCCTGAACGCCTTCGATTACAAGATGCTCTGCGTGCAAATACTCGTTGTAAAGATCGTTTCGTTCCTGTCGAAGTCGTTCCACTTCATCGGCAGAATACCCCTTTTCCAGAGCGAAATGCCAGGCCCCGCGAGATTCAACGAGAAAAAGATCGATGAAGTGTTTTTGCGTGAGGTCGATTCCGATCGATGCAAGTACAACCTGGGTAGCACGAAAGTACAGTCGCTCCGTATCTACGAGAACGCCGTCGTTATCCCAAAGAATCGCCTTGATCAAGCAGGGTCTCTGTTTTGAAACGGATTTCGTCCCCATTCCGGAGTCGGTGTATTTGGCCCTTTTGCGGCGCCACGGTGAAACATGTTGAATCCGCATGCAGGAATGATGCGCCCATCGATTTGCGGATAGTGATGGCAGCATTTCATCAATCGTTCCAGGTCGAAATCATGCCGGTCCATGTAATGATGAATAAAAATGGTCTTGGCCTGCCGTTCGGCGAGTCCGATCAGTTCCTGTCTGCTGACTTTTTTTGACGGGAACATCTCAAGCAATGCGCGGCGCAGAGCTTTGATGATTTTATCGCTGTCCGGGATTTCGCCTGATGCGCTCCACAAATCATTGATGGCTCCCTGCAGGGCATTTTCAGTCTGGCGGCCTGGCTCCAGAGTTGCGGTTTGCTGAAAGAGATCCAGGTGCTTTTTCAAATCCACAAAGCGAGGAAAGGGAAGATAGCTTCCATCATCCATTTTCAGCAAATACGTGAGTGATACGCACAGGGGATGCGAGCAGGGAAGCGGGATAAAATCTTCACGAGCGACCATTCCATTCGTTTGTTCATCGATGGCCCGGATCACTCCTGGAATGGTGAGCCTGTCCATGGGATCGGTCGGGAAAACACCTCCTCCGTGACCTGTACGTGCGAGAGGCTGAATCAACAGCGACAAAATGTGATCGCGCGAAAGCATCAGACGCACAGCTTCGCCAAGTTGATGTTCGTTGACTCCGCGCGCCGGAACAAACGCAATCTGAGTTGAGATCCCGAATTCGGCGAGATGCTCCAACGCTTTCCATTTAATCTCCATCAGGGGTACGCCGCGAATTGTCGTTTGCACCTCGTCATCAAACCCGTCCATCTGGAGAATCACATAAACATTCTTTTGCTTCAGTGTTTCACAAAACTCTTTCGATCTGGCGATCCGGATGCCGTTGGTAACAACCGAAACGCGTCCGATCTCCGGGCGTGACGCAAGATCGACGAGCTCAATAAATTCAGGATGCGACGTCGGTTCTCCTCCGCTCAAGGTGATCGTCTCCAGCGTTCCTTCCGCCTTCAACAACAAATCAATGATGCCCTGGAATTCTTCGCGCGTTACGTGATTGGCGTAGCGGTTATCTACGATGCAAATGGGACATTCCAGATTGCAGTGATCGGTGATTTCGACAATCGGCAAACAGGTATGCTGTTGATGGGACGGACAAAGTCCGCAATCCGTAGGGCACCCTTCCTTTACGGCAGTGGAAAAATGCTTTGGAACACTTCCCGGCCGGATGAACGTGAAGGCGCGTTGATAATACTCCGCGTCTTCACTGACTAAAGCTTTGCTGTGTCCGTGTTCAGGACAGTATTTCAGAAAATACACCTTGTTGTCCTCAAACACCACTTGCGCCTGGATAACTTTAAGACACTCCGGACATGTGCTCATTGTCATCTTGAAAAAAGTGTACGGCCGGTTTCCTCTTTCTGTGATTATTTCCATTTTGGTCCCTCCCGTAGCTCCGCCCTGTCGGTTACAACTTGATGTTATTTGAACACAACTTGTAATGTCAAAACGCAGCGGGAGCGGCCTGAGGCTGGAATTTGTACGTTATTGCCCGAAAAATTGCATTCGTTTATAGTTACTATTTAATTGCGGGTACCCGCCTCAAAGAAGCAATGAGATTCGAATACACCGAAGAGCAGCAGATGGTTCGCGATATGGTTCGCGATTTTGCGGAGTCCGAGATTCGTCCACGACAGCAGTCCATTGATTATGAAGGCATTTTTCCGAAGGATCTTGTCGGCAAGATGGGTGAGCTCGGACTGATGGGGCTGGCAATTCCGGAGGAATACGGCGGGGCCGGCGCGGATCAAATTTCCTACAGTCTGGCGATTGAGGAGCTGGCGCGTGTTTCTGCGAGTGTCGCAATCACGATGAGCGTAAACAATTCGGTCTGCTGCTACCCGATTCTTGCTTTCGGCAACGAGGCGCAAAAAAAGAAGTATCTGGTCCCGTGTGCGAAAGGTGAAATCCTGGGCGGATTCGCGTTGACGGAACCTGACGCAGGTTCGGATGCGACCGCGCAAAAATCCACAGCGGTGCGCAACGGTGATTCGTACATTTTGAACGGGACCAAAAACTGGGTCACGAACGGACAGGAAGCAGGCATACTGATTGCTCAGGCTATGACGGATCCCGGAGCCGGTGCCCGCGGCATCAGCACCTTTATCGTAGAAACAGGCTGGAACGGGGTCCGGATGGGTAGAAACGAGCCCAAAATGGGATTAAAGGGCTCAGTCACCAACCAGGTCATATTTGAAGATGTGGCGGTGCCGGTGGAAAATCGTTTAGGCGATGAAGGTATCGGATTCAAAATTGCGATGGCTTCGCTGGATGGCGGCCGCATCGGCGTTGCATCACAGGCCTGCGGCATTGCCCAGGGCGCGTTGGATGAGTCTCTAAAGTATTCGAAGGAACGAAGCGCGTTCGGGCAGCATCTCGCCGAATTTCAGGCGATTCAGTTCATGCTGGCCGACATGGCAACCGGGCTGGAAGCTTCGCGCCTGCTCACGCATTACGCAGCGGACCTTCGTCAAAAAGGGAAGCCGTTCACAAAGGCGGCCGCGATGGCCAAAGTCTTTGCTTCCGAAATGGCAAACAAAGTGACCTACCAGGCGATTCAGATCCACGGCGGATACGGATACTCGCAGGAATATGCTGTGGAACGATACTATCGCGACGCGCGTGTTACGACTCTTTATGAAGGAACTTCTGAAATACAGCGCATTGTCATTGCGCGACATCTTTTGAAGTGAGGAAATTATGAAGGATGAAAAAACTGCTGTGCTGAACGGAGCAGAGGAAATCACGGAACGAAAACGCTGGGAAAGTGAGACACATGATCCATCACTGAAAAAGATGCCGGAAAGGAACACTCCTTTCACCACAGTCTCCGGAATGCCGATCCGCAATCTTTATACGCCTGCAGACGTGAGCGAAATCGATTTCACCAACGACATTGGATGGCCCGGAGAATATCCGTATACCCGCGGAATTCATCCGACCATGTACCGCTCGAAACTCTGGACGATGCGCCAGTTCACAGGATTCGGCACTGCAGCTCAAACGAATGAACGATTGCGATATCTCGTGGCCAACGGCGGCACCGGATTGAGCATCGCGTTCCATTTGCCGACACTGATGGGGCACGATTCCGATCATCCGAATTCACGGGGCGAAGTCGGAAAGTGCGGTGTGACGATTGATTCGCTTCAGGACATGGAGACGCTGTTTCAGGGAATTCCGCTGGATCATGTCACCACGAGCATGACCACCAACGCTCCGGCTGCCGTGCTGCTTTCCATGTACAGAGCCGCTGCCGAAAAGCAGGGCTGCAACGCGCACGATCTTTCAGGAACGATTCAAAACGATATTCTAAAAGAGTACCTTGCTCAAAAAACTTACATCTATCCTCCGCGCCCATCAATGCGTTTAATCGTGAATACATTTCAATATTGCGCAAAGGAGATGCCGCGGTGGAACAGCATCAGCATCAGCGGCTATCACATTCGTGAAGCCGGCTCTACAGCGGTCCAGGAGCTCGCTTTCACGCTGTACGACGGTATTGAGTACGTGCGCTGGGCCCTGGAAGCCGGTATGGACGTGGACGACTTTGCGCCGCGACTCTCCTTTTTCTTTAATGCCCACAATGATTTGTTTGAGGAAGCGGCAAAATACCGCGCCGCCCGCAAAATCTGGGCCCGTGTGATGAAGGAGCGGTTTCACGCAAAGAATCAGCGTTCCTGGCTGCTGCGATTCCATACTCAGACCGCCGGTTGTTCTCTGACCGCGCAGCAACCGTACAACAACGTGGTGCGCGTCACGATTCAGGCCCTCGCAGCGGTACTGGGCGGCACGCAGTCGCTCCATACAAATTCGCTGGATGAGACGCTGGCGCTTCCCACGGAAGAAGCCGTGACGATTTCGCTTCGCACACAGCAGATTATTGCGCATGAGAGCGGTGTTGCTAATACGGTAGATCCACTTGCCGGGTCCTATTTTGTGGAGCGATTGACCCGGGACATGGAAGAGGGCTGTTACGCCTATTTCGACAAGCTCGATTCGATGGGCGGCATGGTGAACGCAATTGAGCGCGGTTATCCGCAAAAAGAAATTGCCGACGCATCGTATGAGTATTCGCGAGCCTGTGAAAGGAACGACAAGGTGATCGTGGGTGTCAATCAGTTTACTACGGAGCATGAGAAGAGTCCCGACACACTCTACATCGATGAAAGCATTGAAAGGGAACAGATCGCGCGGGTCCAGGAGCTGCGGCGTACGCGGGACCAGGATGCCGTTTTACGCGCGCTGGACCGTGTTCGCGATGCGGCCCGCGGCACTGAAAACATGATGGGTCCGATTTACGATGCAGTCCGTGTCTATGCTACACTTGGCGAAATCTGCGATGCCATGAGAGACGTGTTTGGCGAATACAGAGAACCGGAAATAGTTTAATCTATGGCAAGACTGCGAAAAATCAGAGTGCTCGTTGCAAAGCCCGGTCTGGATGGCCACGATCGTGGCGCCAAGGTCATTGTCCGGGCCTTGCGGGATGCCGGCATGGAAGCGATCTATACCGGATTGCGGCAGACACCGGAGCAAATTGTCCAGGCGGCGTTGCAGGAGGACGTGGACGCGATCGGTGTGAGCATCCTTTCAGGCGCTCATAACTACGTCATGCCCAGGATCATGGAGCTCGTTCAGGAAAACAAGATGGATGATGTGCTGGTTTTCATGGGCGGAATCGTTCCGGACCAGGATATTTCAAACCTGAAGAATATCGGAGTCAAAGGCGTCTTTCTTCCGGGTAGTTCGCTCGATGAAATCGTCAATTTTGTGAAAAACAACATACGTGAAGATGCCTGATCTCACCGCGACCGGTGAATCCGGAACACTTTACGCAGTCATTCTTGCCGGCGGAAAAGGCGAACGATTCTGGCCACTCAGCACTCCGGAAACCCCTAAACCTTTTCTGCGTTTCTTTTCAGATCGTTCCTTGCTTCAACAAACGTTCGATCGTGCTCTGCGTTTTGTTTCTGTTGATCGCGTGGTGCTCGTTGCTGGTGAACAACACGAAAAAGTGTCGCGAGAACAACTCCCCGAACTTCCAGCATCGCAGATTCTGCTTGAACCGTCAGGACGCGATACTGCTGCAGCCATCGGCTATGCTGCGATGCAATTACCGGTTGATGCAATAATGCTGGTGCTTCCCGCAGATCATTTGATTCCGGATCAGGAACTCTTTGCGGCTGATGTCCGGACCGCAGCTTCGTTTGTGCGCGAGCACGGTGGTCCGTGCACTTTCGGAATCCGGCCGGACCGCCCTGAAACCGGTTACGGTTATATTGAGGTTGGACCGGAAGCGCTGGTTCCTGGAATCTATCCTGCAAAAACGTTCGTGGAAAAACCGGATCGCGCCCGCGCAGAAGAGTACGTACGACACGGATCGTACTTCTGGAATAGCGGCATCTTTCTATGGAAAGTGTCACGGATACGTGAGTTGATTGCGCGCCATCTTCCGGAGTTGTGGGAAGGATTGCACGGCATGGCTGTCCATGGCGGGCAGGGACGCCCGTCTTCCGAGGAGGATTTTCGTTCGCGCTACGAGGCGTTGCCGCGAATCAGTATCGATTTCGGGGTCATGCAAAAGGCCGATCGTGTGCTGGTTATGCCGGCTTCCTTCCGGTGGGATGACGTCGGTTCCTGGAATTCACTGACACGAGTCTTACCCTTGAATGACGACGGAAATCTTATCTGGGGCGAGCACACAGGACTGGAAACCTTTGATTGCATCCTCTACGGGGAAAGCCTTACAATGGTAACTGCAGGAGTGCGCGATCTCGTAGTCGTCCAGAAGGGGAGGCACTTACTCATCTGCCACAGGGACTATGCGGATCGATTGAAGGAGCTTCTTGCCGGACTGACGAAATGAAAGAGCAACTTGCAAAACAGCGGGAAGCAGACCGCTACAAAACTCTTCTCGAAATCGGACAGTCTCTCGTTACGATTACAGATCTCGATCAATTGCTCAGACAAATCATCGATGTTTTGGCCAAAGAGATTCAGGCGGAACGCGCTTTGATCATTCTTCGCCATCCGATCACCGATGAAATGCGAATCGCCAATTCAACCGCAAACGTTGATACTTCTACATTGGAAGACGCTATTTTATTCAGCAAAACAATCGTCAGCGATGTTGTCAACAAAGGCAAATCTATTTTCAGTCGCGATGTGATCAAAGACGCAACGTACTCAAAAAGCGACAGCGTCATGAATCTCAAGATCCGCAGCCTCATGTGTGTTCCGCTCATCGCCAAACAGAACGGAGACATCATCGGCACAGTTTACGTTGACAACAGATCGGTTGGGAATATTTTCTCCAAAGAAGATCTGACATTGCTGGAATCCTTTGCCAATCTGGCCGGTATGGCCATTGAGAATGCTCATCTTTATGAGCTGGCCATCATGGATGAGCTTACGAAATGCTACGTGAGGCGGTATTTTGAACAACGCGTCCGTGAAGAATTTTCAAGGGCCGAAAGACAGGCGAGTCAACTCTCGCTTCTGATGATTGATGTGGATCAATTCAAGGAGATCAACGATCGTTACGGCCATCCGGTCGGCGACATGGTTTTGAAAGAAATTGCCTCCACGGTGAAACGGAATCTGCGTACCTATGATTTGCTGGCCCGCCTGGGTGGTGATGAATTTGCCATCATCCTTCCTGAGGTCGGTTTTCAGGATGCTTACCGCGTTTCCGAAAAGATTCGAACTGCCTGCGCGCAACTAACCTTTCCCGGCGTTCAAAGCCGGACGACCGTAAGCATCGGCATCGCATGTTTTCCGTTACACCACGTCAACAATGTTGAATCGCTTTTGAAGAAAGCCGATGTAGCGCTCTATAAGGCCAAACAAATGGGACGCAACACGTGTTTCTTTTACGGGCAACAGGAAATGCTTGAACTTTTCGGTCAAATTGCGGTGGAAGGCACAGTTCCCGCAAACCTGAGTATTGCCTCATTGCTGGAAAGGATGGAAGATCAAAATCGGGGAGATGTATCGGAGGAAATTGATTTCATCATCGGGAAATCAATCGATATACTGAAAGATCTTTGCGAGCAGGTAAATCATCTCAAGATCATGGCCGTGCAGATGAATAATCAAATCATTCAGCTCGATTCGACGTCTAATAAGACAGTTGAAGTCAGTCTCTTACTGCAACGACTTGTTTTGCGTCAGGAGGAACTGGACCAGGTCCTTCAGGATTATGCCGGTATGCTGAAAAACTTGCCGTTGATGAAAGCGAGCGTCAGGCAATGATCAGAGCCTGTGGTTTTATCCTTCTGTTTTTGTTCCTCTTTATCTCAGCGGGAGAGGCTGCGGATACCGGATGCTTTTTCCTTCGTGAAAATTCGCAATTATCTCAAATCAAACCGAATGCAGCCCTTTTACCCGTTCGTTCAGGCGACTTTCTCATCTACGCCATGGATCCGGAATCCATTCTTCGACACAGGAAAATCCTGGAACGCTCGCGGCATTTTCTCGAGACCGAGCTCGGTTGGAAATTTCCCGCAACCCGGCGCGAATTGAATCAGCCCGTGCTCGAAATTCATGTTGTTTCCGGGCCGCGTGAATTTACCGCCACCGTTCGTCCCGGACCTGTTATTTTCTTGAACGAGACCGTGACTGCGTCACCTGATTTTGCTGCAATCTGGATCCATCAGCTTGCGCATGCCGCTCAAATGGCTTACCGGCATCAGGGAGAGTACTGGTTTTATGAGGCAACGGCGGGTTGGATGGAGACTCAATTCGGTTCCATTTCCCGGCAGACAAAGCTTGCTCAAGCGATACGCCTTAAGCGCCCGGATGTTTCCATCAATCACAACGATCCGGTTCTGGCCCTCGGAGTCTCACGCTTTCTGGAGATCCTGTCGAATCCTTATCGTGATGTGGTCCGTCAGGTGTGGGAGCAGTGGAAATATTCACAAAATGAATCCGTTCTCGATGTGTTCCGCCGCGTTCTAGCCTTAAATCATTTGCCCGCGCTGGAATCCTATTTGCTGAACTACTACCTGCGATCCGTTTCGGAGCGCCCCTGGTATCTGTGTACTACAGACTTAGTTCTATCTCCGTATTCAGCCGCCGTGTTTGAAGGAAAACCGAACCGTAAAACGGGCGGCATGCATGTTTCGTTTCAGCCTGCCGGCGCGGTTGCCTATTCCGGCTGGCTTGTTCACTATTCGGATAGCGAAAACGAAGGCACAGTAGCCATCAAACAAAATGCGCGTGATCCGTGGCAGTTGCGAGTGCCCTGCGTGGGGATGTCCCGTTTCAAACTCGTGATCGTGAATCCGTCCCCCGGAGAGCTGCGCGGATCGGTGCAGCAATCCTTTGATTCCACCATTCCAGCGGTGCTTGAGTATTTTCATGCAACTCCTGGAGAAGCGGGAGTGCAGCTCGAATGGAAAACCGCAAAAGAAAATGGTGTGGCTTTCTGGAATCTCTACCGCATTCAGCAGGGAACCCGGGAAAAGATGAACAGCTTTCCGATTCCTGCCAGTATAGATTCCACCACCGGCGTTTATTACATGTATGTGGATTCGGCGAACGGGGCATTTTATTCTCTGGAGGCCATAACGAGCGAAGGATTCCCCGGTTCGGCAGCAACGACCGAATTGTCTCAATGAAATCGGAATCCTCGCGTTCGTGCTTCGGAACTCTGATACTGACGGTCATTTCACTGGCCCTCATCCGGTACACACTTCCGGCAATCTGGAAAATTCTTGCAGGATTCTTTACGGGAGCGTTGTATCTGGGACTCTTCCTGATTGTCGCCCTGGTGATTGTCCTGGGTTACTTTACTTACAGGAACCTGACGGGCAACCGCCGGAACTGGGGAGTAAAACAGGTTGCCCGCGTTACAAGAGTCGAAGAGCTCCATCAGACACTGATTGAACGTTTGCAGAATGACTTAACTTTAAATCAGGTCAGCGCTGAGGAGTATCTTCAATCTGAAATTCTGATGAAAGAGCGACTTGTCGCCATTCGGGATGAGCTGATTCGATTGAAGGACTTCGCTTCACAACGCAACCAGAAAGAAGTGAGCAAACAGATTCATGAGTATCAGCAGCAGTTACGCGAAACAAAGGATTCAGGGGCCAGGGAAATCACTGAAGAGAACCTCCGGTTGCTGCAGGAAAAACAGGGCCGTTTCGCGCAGGCACTGGAAGAGATCCGGGAAAAAGAAGGTCTCATGGATCTCGTATACCACAGCCTTTTGTCCGTTGATGAGGACCTGAGGTTCGGAAGGCCGGTCATCCGTCTTTTTCCCGATGATGTCTACCGGCGATTTGATTTGAGCCCTCCCCAGCAGGCGCTGCTTCCACCGTTGGCGGATCGCAGTCATGAATGAATCGACAGAATCAAGTGTCAATATTACAGAGCGCCTGCTTTCGTATCACCATCGACTGGAAGCAAGAAGCACCGCCGAATTGAATCTGATCGTCATTCATTGCTCGGAGCTTCCAACCCTGGAGATGGCTCGGGAGTTTGGTGAACGCATCACCCTTCCCGAAAGCGGAACAGGATTCTCAGGCCATTACTATGTGGATCGTGACGGCAGCATTTACCGCTATGTGACGGATGACCGGATGGCGCGTCACGTGATCGGATATAACGAGCATTCCATCGGTATCGAGATCGTGAATTCCGGACGTTATCCGAACTGGTTTCATTCGCAGCATCAGCAGTGCACAGAGCCGTATACGACTGATCAGATCGAAGCCTTGAAGAGATTACTGCGTTACTTACAACTTCGACATCCATCCATTGTGACACTTGCACGGCATTCCGATCTGGATACTCAAACGATTCCTGCTGAAGATGATCCGTCCCTGTTCATCCGCCGGAAAATCGACCCGGGTCCGCTCTTTCCCTGGGACGATCTCTTTCGCTGGTGGCTCAATCTGTAAGTTCTACGGGGAGGCAGGCAAGATGCCTGCGGCCCATAATGCGGACAGGATGTCCGCGCTCCCTAATGGAGCGCAGGCTTCCAGTCCGCTAGCCGGCCGGAGGCCGGCGTTACAAAATGCAATCGATGGCCTCTCTTGCAACAAAGTTGTAGACTAATTGTAGCAAAATTTCGGTTGATTCTGTAGACAATATTGTATATATTGTGGCTACAGGAGGCCGGAAACCGAATGCTCACAACGACAATTCGCGTCAGCAGAAAAACCCAGAAAGCATTAAAAAAGCTTGCCATGAAACAGGAAATGACCATGGAGCAAGTAATCGATTCAATGCTGGAGCAGTTTCGACGGGAGCAGTTTCTTAACGATCTGAACAGGGGATATGAAGCTTTAAAGAAAAACAATCGGGCATGGCAACAGGAGCTTAAGGAAAGGGAATTATTCGAATCGGCTTTAATGGACGACCTTCAGAATGAATAGGGGAAAGCATTCACGTTCTGATCCATCGCGTGGAGATCTCTGGCTCGTCGATTTCAATCCGACACGCGGACATGAGCAGAGGGGCAGAAGGCCCTGTCTGGTAATTTCTGTAAACACCTTTAACTATGGTCCGGCGGATCTCATCATCGGAATTCCGGTCACGTCCCACGCAAAGGGCATTATCTCTCATGTTCCAGTCGATCCGCCTGAAGGAGGCGTAAGGAAAAGGAGCTTCATCAAATGTGAAGATCTTCGATCCCTTTCCAAGGACCGTTTTGAGAAGTATCTCGGTTCCGTTTCAAGATCCACCATGGAAGAAGTAGAAGACCGGCTTCGCATTCTGATGGGCCTTTAACCGCTGCTGTTAATTCTGGAAGCCGATCTGTGGTGGTGTCGATTTACTTTCGTCGATCTGTCCGTACTTGGATTCGTAACGGGAAACATTATCCAGAATGGCGCGACCCAGTCGTTTGGCGTGAGCCGGCGAAACAATGATACGGGCCAGCAACCGCGCCAGTTGTGTGTTTGGTAACAGTGCAAAAAAATCGATCCAGAATTCCTCCGGAGTGTGAACCACCTGCGCCATCGTCGCGTATTTTCCCTGCAACGTCACTTCATCAGCTTGAACCTGTATGTCAATTCGCTTCTCTTCCATAGAACCTCCACGTGTCTATCATGCGCGTTAATGGTCCCGTCCGCAACCTGTAATCTCAGATTACGAGTGTTTTTCTGCTACACTCGAAAGTCAATGCGGTGGATTTATTCGCTCCTTTATACATGCGCTTTCGTAGTCGGTTTGCCCTATTTCCTGTTGAAGGGGATGCTGAGTGGAAAGTATCTCACTACTTTCGGACAGCGTCTGGGAGGAATTCCACTCAGTAGCGATGAGCGATCGTTGTGGATCCATACCGTGAGTGTAGGAGAGTTCCTTGCGTGTCAGGTTTTGATAAAACGAATCAAGCAGGATATGCCTGATGTGAAGCTATTCGTATCGACCACGACTCTCTCCGGCCAGATGCTGGCAAAAACGGTTTTGCCTGAAGCCTGCTTCTATTTCCCGTTTGACTGGGGGTGGTGCATACGCAGGATCTTTCGGCGTATTCGACCGGGCCTGATCGTTATTCTTGAAACCGAGATCTGGCCTAACTTCATGTGTGAGGCGCGCGCTCACAAGATTCCAATGTTGCTGATCAACGGACGAATCTCGAATCGTTCTTTTAAACGCTACAAACTGGTGAGGCGATGGCTTCCTCGCTTTGATGAGTGCCTGATGCAGACAGAAGAGGATGCTGAAAAAATGAAGGCGCTTGGTGCGCAAAACGTTACAGTCATTGGAAACGTGAAATACGATTTTCGTCCACCGGTGCTTCCTGCATCTCTATCAGCGTTGTTGACAAAATGGAAAAGCGAATCACTCCTCTGGATCGCGGGCAGCACAATGCCGGGTGAGGATGAAATCATTCTTGATGCTTATGGAAAGCTGAGGAAACGCTATCCGTTGAAATTGCTGATAGCCCCGCGGCATCCGGAGCGTTTTCAGGAGGTTGCCGATCTTGTTGCTCGGACGGGAATCCCTTTTGGAATGCGAAGCGCAGAAAAAACGGAGGGTCGTGATATCTTGATTCTGGATACAATCGGAGAGCTTGCTGCTGCTTATGAGTTTGCAGATTTCGCGTTGATTGGAGGTTCTTTGACTGAACCGTTTGGTGGGCACAACCCGATTGAACCTGCCTACTTCGGCAAAGCGATCGTGAATGGTCCCGGTTACGTGAATTTCAAGGCGATTTTTGAAGAATTTCAACAGAAGAAGGCAGTCTTGATTTCAGCGGATCTCCAATCGGCTGTACAGGAACTGATCACGAACCCCATTTTGCGCAAACAGATGGGAGATGCGGCGATCAGTATCATTCAAAGCAATTCAGGCGCAACTGAAAAGGCAATGGATCGTGTGAGGTTTTTCTGGAATGCTGTTCTGGAGCCGGATTCGAAATTATCTGTACGATAACGCGTTTTTGAAAAGCGTCAGACCGAAAGCGTTTGTGATTAGCGCCGGGAATCTGACGTGGGGCGGCGCCGGTAAGACATCGCTGGTAATCGAGATTGGGCGATTCCTGATTGGACGTGGATCCCGGGTTGCCGTGGTCAGTCGCGGATACGGTCGCAGCACAACAGGCGCAGTGGTTGTCAGCAAAGGAAACGCTCTCCTGGATGGACTTCCCGACTCCTCATGGGAGCGGTTCGGGGACGAACCGTTCCTGATCGCAAAGGAGCTACCCACGGCCATGGTTGTTGTTGCCGGGAAGAGAATCGATGCGCTGCCTCTGCTGGATTCGTTTTCTCCCGATGTGATTCTGCTGGATGATGCTTTTCAGCATCGTAGAATCGCCAGGGATATCGATCTTGTGTTGATCGATTCAAGTGAAGACATTACGCGGCATCGCGTGATCCCGTTCGGCAAGCTTCGTGAAGGGCTTTCTTCGCTACAACGCGCGCACGCCGTAATCTTGACTCACGCACAGCAAGCGCATCCGGCAACACTGGCTTATGTTCGTGATCATCTTTCTGTTCCTTTTTTTCATGCAGACTATGTACCGGAGGATCCGGAAAGCATTCAGGGTAAGAAGCTGGCGGCGATTTGCGCAATCGCCGCGCCGGAACATTTCTACGATTTGTTAAGACACAATGGCGCCGGGCCTGTGCTGAAACAGAGTTTTCGGGATCATCACCGGTTCAGCGCAGAGGAGTTGCAGGCGTTCAGTCGCCGCGCGATCTCAGCAGGAGCGGACCTGGTGGTGACAACGTCCAAGGACGCGGTCAGGATGCAATGGAATGAACGCACTCCCGGATTACTGGTGGTCGATGTAAAATTGCAGATCTGTGAAGAAACATTATTTTATGATTTCTTGCTGGAACGTATGAATCATTTCCGCAATACAACTCAATGAAGCTCCGTCATCAGTTTGAGCGCCTGGCTTTCCTGCTGGTACTTTTCGCGGTTCGCATCCTGTCTCGTACACAGGTGTTGGCGCTGGGGCGGGCTTTTGGCAGCCTGGCTTATTTACTGGATCGCCGGCACCGAATCGTAGCGCTTGAAAATTATCATGCAGCGTTTCCGGATGCTTCAGAAAAGGAAGTGCGTAAAACGATTCGTAGTTGTTACTGTTTTTTCAGCTCTTATTTGTTTGATATGCTTACCTGTTTTTCCGGGTATTCATACAAAACGTTTGAAACATATGAATACGAAGGAATGGAGCACCTGGAGGCTGCGTATCGCCGTGGGAAAGGGACGATTTTCTTTGGGGGTCACATGGGCGCATGGGAAATCATGGCTCTTGCTCAGGGCGCCCGGGGATTTCAACTCGGACTTGTTGTGCGGCGCCTCGATAACCCGCATCTCGAACTGTTGCTGGAGAAAGTACGAACGCTAACAGGAAATTTCTCCATTGAAAAAAAAGAAGGATTTCGCCCGATGTTGAAAGCGCTTCGGGAAGGAAGGGGTCTCGCAGTTTTGATGGACCAGAATGTGAGAACAGAAGATCGTGTTTTTGTAGAATTTTTCGGGAGATCGGCTTCTACGACTCCCTCCGTGGCGTTACTCAAACTGAAAACGGATTGTTCATTGATTCCTGTTTCCGGACACTGGCTTTCCGGGAATCGTTACCGTTTTACTTACGGCGCTCCTGTGGATGTGCCTCTGTCCGGGGACCGTCAAGAGGACGTGCTGCGTCTGACACAGGAGTGCACGCGACTGATCGAGCAACGCATTCGACAACATCCGGAATGCTGGCTCTGGATGCACCGGCGTTGGAAAACACAGCCTGAAAAACCGGAGACAAAATGAAAAAGGCAATTTTTTTGGATCGTGACGGCACTCTGATTCACGAAGTCGGTTATCTTCGGATGCTGGAGGATTTGCGTTTTACCACGCGCGCAGCTGACGCGCTCCGCAAGTTTCAAGAATGCGGTTTCCTCAGCATCGTGATTACAAATCAGTCCGCAGTGGCCCGCGGCCTGCTCAGTCCGAAAGCTCTGAATAAAATTCATCACAAACTCAAAGCCATGGCAAAGGACGAAGAAGCTGTCATTGACGACATACTCTTTTGTCCGCATTTTCCGGAAGGTCGTGTGCCTCCCTACAACGTGGAATGCAATTGCCGCAAACCCAAAACGGGAATGCTCGAAAAGGCTGTTGCAAAGCACCGGCTGGATCTGCAACAGTGCATTCTGATCGGCGATAAGCCTGCCGATCTGGAGCTGGGCCGCAATGCCGGAATTCGAACAGTTCTGGTGCTGACTGGATACGGCCTCCAGACCAAGCAGTCGTGGTCCGATCCCGTCGAAGTCTTTCCCAACCTCTACGAATTCTCCAAGACACTGTAATTCGGATACCG
>Ga0247727_10006490_pt1 | contig 22975 bp, 22 predicted proteins | sample WisWelCaveWW1625_FD_202498 | JGI IMG/M metagenome (GOLD analysis project Ga0247727, IMG submission 202498) | Biofilm microbial communities from Wishing Well Cave, Virginia, United States - WW16-25 | ecosystem: Environmental > Aquatic > Deep subsurface > Groundwater > Cave microbial mat | place...
GCTATAGGTACCGACTTCGTTGTCGATGGCTTCCACGATCTTTTGTCGCAGGTCTAACGAGTAGGCTTTCATGCTTATAAATATAAGCACCTCACGCCTTCTCATCCAAATAGAAAATGCTGTAAAGAGAACAACCCCAATAGAAACCAAATATAGTTTGGCAAGCGCTGATCAATCTGATCAAACCGGTCGCCGCGCGCGTCACAGGCATCGCAGTAGTGGCGCAATAAATCAGCTTTTAGAAATTCCTGAACGCTTTCTTTCCTGGTATTGGAACTACCCCCGATCATTTTATCGACACTGTTTCGCGTAGACTTCAATCGTCTATATGACTTTGTTTTTGTTCTCTTGTCTTTGAATTGGAATTCTAAAACCGTATTTGCATAAGCAAAGACTTTTAAAACGAGACGATTATAAATTTTTGTATCCGGGAACAGCTTGCCGGCTTGCAGCATCTGTTTCAATGCATCTGCTTCGCGGTCGATATCGGAGTTTATTTGGCTATGCCTTCTCCATGCTTCGGCCAAAATCACACTCAGCGCAAGCGCATAAAATACAGCATACCATTCTATGAAACCCCTAAGCACATCCTGGTGATCGGTGGGTAAAGAAGGGGTGAGAGCACTGAGTTTTCCAATCCCATACAAGAGCACGATAAAGAATACGATGTCGTACCATTTGAAGATTTCTATCAAAAGTCTCTTCGTTACGTTATAACCAAGCGCCAACCATTTCAATATTCTGACAACTAACCGTTTTATGATTTTCATAAAAATAAAAAAACCCCGTCGCTTAGTCGATTTTGTAATCCTACAACCACTTTGTAGGCTGTAACCCCGCAAAGAAGAAGCGCCTAAGTTCCCCCGGTCCTAACTCAGCGCCTCTTCAATAGCGGTTATGAGATCCCCTTCTTAATCAAAACCAGATGTCGGCTTATATTCGTATTATTTTGTTTTCATAAATCGCGTCTGGCCGGATAGAGATTCACCGGGAGAATCTCTATCCGCCCCGCCACCAGCGCAATGTGCCTCCATGCAAACATTCCCGGGAGAGAATGCCGCCCGCCCTGCCACTGCAGATCGCTCTGCTTTGCTCACTATTCGAAAACCCTCGTCTTCCTCGATCACGGATTTCAACTTGTATCTGCTTCTATATTTCTTATATTGCTTTCATCAAAATCGCGCCTGGCGAGCAGAGATCAACCGGGTTCGAGCCCTGCCCGCCCCGCCACCAGCGCTATGTGCCCCGTGCGCGGCATTCCCGGGGAGAGAACGCCTCGCCCTGCGATTGCGAATTGAATCGCCATGCAACTATTAAGTCGCATTACTCATTGAAAAAGGAACGCACATTTTAAATTCTTTTTAGATACAACTATCAGGGGAATCTGCTCATATGGAAACGACGCTCATTATTATTCTCTCCGCCGTAGCTTTGATTTTGCTTTTCGCGGTATTGCGGCAATCTGCCGGCTCGCGGGATTCGAGCGGACAAATCACCGCGATGCTGCAAACCCAGGTGGAAGCGTTACGCTCGCAGGTTTCCGAAAGCCTGGCGCGCAGCACGGCGCAGTTGACCACGCAAATGCAAAACAACGTCACCACCGTCAATCAGCAGCTTGGCGATTTTCGTAAGCAGTTTTATGCGACGACGGACACGATTAATCATCAACTCGGCAATGTTACCAAGCAGGTGCAGGAAGTCAGCGGGCAGGTGGGGCAACGATTGGACAATGCCGCCAAAGTCATCGGCGACGTGAAGGAAAATCTCGGGGCGCTCGGAAGGGCGACGCAGGAGATCAAAGAAGTCGGCCAGAGCGTGGCGAAGCTGGACGAAATTTTGCGGGCGCCAAAGCTGCGCGGCGGCTTGGGAGAAATGATGCTGGAGGATTTGCTCAAGCAGGTGATTCCGGCGGCGCATTACGAAATGCAACATCGTTTCAAATCACGCGAAACCGTCGATGCCATCGTCAAAACCGTCGGCGGCATCATTCCCATCGACGCCAAGTTTCCTCTCGAAAATTTCCGCAGGATGATGGCCGCCACGAACGACGCGGAACGCCAGGCGCTGACGAAAGGGTTCATCAAAGACGTCAAGGCGCGCATCGACGAGATTTCCCGCAAGTACATCGTGCCCGATGAGGGCACGATGAATTTTGCGCTGATGTACGTGCCGGCGGAAAATGTTTATTACGAAGCGATGATTCGCGATGAGAACCCGGGCGATGCCGGGAGTATTTATTCTTATGCCATTGAGCGGCGCGTCGTGCCGGTGTCCCCGAATAACTTTTACGCGTACTTGCAAGTGATCGCACTTGGGTTGAAGGGTCTGCAAATCGAAAAGAGCGCGCAGGAAATTCACCAGGCGCTGGGACGGCTGCAAAATGATTTGGGGAAATTCTCGGACACTTTTGCAAAGATCGGAACGCAGCTTGGCCATGCGCGCAGCAACTATGACGAGGCCGATCGCAAACTGGCAAACTTCAAGGACAAGCTGCAAAACGTCGCGGGCCGGGAGGAGAAAGAAAGTCTGCCGCCGCAAGTTGGCGCTTTACCCGAGGCAAAATGATCGTGGAATGCTGGAATGTCGGAACTCTAAACAAAACGATTATCAAAGCTGCCTCTCATCGCCCGGTGCGCGACGAGCTTTGGCCAGCCTTGCGATACCATTGCGCAACGGCTTCCGCCGCGGGTTTGCCGTTCGGCGTAAAGTTATCGTCGGTGGAACCGCCATTATCCAGCATCGTCGGCCACTTCCACCAATATATTCCCGCCAGCCAGGGCTTTCCCCACACTGCTTGAAAAATCGCCTCATAGCAACGACGCTGCGCCTCAAAATCGAGAGGCGCTCCGGTGTTGTCGTCATGGGGTCTCAGCCAGGGGCGCGCGCTGCTGGTGAAGCCGATCTCGCTGATCAAAACCGGCTTGTGAAACTTCTTTGCGACCCTCTCTATTTTTTCGCTGATGCTCCGTGCGCCGCTCAACAATTCTTTGTCTGTGGGATTTTCCTTTTCGGAAAGCGGGTAATAGGAGTTCAAACCGATGGCATCGAGCGCATCCCAAAACGAAATGTTTTCAAATTCATCTCCCCAATTGGCCGCGTAAAAAATCGGGCCGGAATAAATTCCACGCCAGCGTTTGATCATTTCTCGCCACACTTGTTCATGTTGATAAGTCGCCTGCACCAATTCGACGCCGATGCAGAGGCTGTCAAAATCATAAATCTCTGCAAGCATCGCATAATGCAGCATCCATCGCGCATAGCGATTGAAGAAAATCTGCCAGTCATTTGGCTTTTCCATCTTCACCGCGCCAGGCCATCCCCAATCGCCGCCCATCATCAAAATATGCGGCTTGAGCATGACGCGCATCCCGAGGCGCTCCGCAAAAATTTTTGCCTGCGCCAAGCTTTCATCGTTCTCCGAGCGCGCGCCGCTGCTGCGACGCAAAAAGTCCGGTTGGTTCGTCGCGCGCAAATAACCGAACGGCGTTACGGAGATCGCGTTGACGTTCAGCTCCGCGAGTTTCTGCAAAGATTGCCGGGACAAGCTGCCAAGATAACCGTTGCGAATTTGATAACCTTCGTGCGCGTAACAAAAACCGCGATGAAAATCACCGGTGGAAAACTTCGGCGTTTGCCGGTGGCGAAGCTCGACGGCTGGCTGCGCGCGAAGATATTTTTCCCATTCGGCGACAACAGTTTCTTGTGAGTCGCCTTTAGGCAACCTCGATTGAAAACCATTCTCCGGCCAGTCGCGATACGCCGCCAGAAATTTTTCCGCTCCCCATCGCTTTAACAGGAAATCAACAAAACTGCCGAGCAACGGCTGGCGCACCAAGTCCGATTCCGCAGACCAAATCTCGGATTGAAAAATTTCGGATAACGGCGGCGCATTGCCTGTCTGCACAAGCCGCGCTGCCCAGCCGAGATAACCAACGCCGCGCCAGCGATCGCTCATCGCAACCGATAAACCTTCTCGCATCGTCGGGGAAGCGGTTTGGCCGGCAATCTTCGCGATAAACCATTTCGCTTCCTCGACGAAATCGTCGCCTCGAAAATCTTGGCTGTAGACAAGATGAACCTCGTTGCGAGATTCATCGGTGTGGGAAAGCCGGGTCTCGCCGGTGAATAATCCCTTCTTTTCGAGGTTGTCCCACACGTGTATCGCCAACTGCGGCATTTGCTGCGTAATATCGGCTCCAAGATTATGAAAGAGTTTTTGCAGATTGGCTTCTTCGCGCCGGGCCAGATCATCGATCATCTCTCTCGAAATGCTTTCGCTGTGCGTGATAAACGAAAAGTGCTCGGTCTGCATGACGGGCTTCTGCTCGCGCAAAAGATCATAAGCCTCCGCCGCCTCGGGATTCCATGCCCCGGGACCGCTATCTTGAAAAAATCCAAAAGCAATCACCTGGCCGTCTCGCAAGATCGTGTAATCGCCAATACGATTGAACGCGCGAGTGAATTGCCGCTGCAAACGGAGAATCGCATCATCGCTATTGCCGGTGAGAATCGAAAGCAGCATCCGGCGGTTGCTTGGGTTCGGGTACATCATAAAAAGCACGTCGGTCGAATCGCGATAGTCCTCGCCGCGAAAACGAAAGCCTGTGGAAAGAATTTCAATGGGAAGCTCTTTAAATATTTCCTTCAACAATTTATTGCTTTGCAGAGCGCCAGATAAAACCAGCGGCGCAAGTCCGAGACTGTCTTTCGCAAATTCGCGATCGGATATAACGCGTTGGCGAAACCGTCCACCGGGGCGCTGGATGCTTTCATAATATTTCTTGTACGCCTCGGCCAACTTCGCAGGCTCTCCGGGATAAACCGTTATCATCCCGCCGCTTTGACGAAGCGATTGCCACAATTCCTGGCGCGTTGGCCATTCATTATTCGTTGAGTGCTGAGTCGCGCTCGAAACGCGGAAGGCCCTGGCGGCAAAAGTAAATAACACAACGATTGCCGACAAAATAATGAAGCTCGCGAAACCGTAGAGTTTTCTAGGGTGAGATTGCAAGGGAATTTTTTCTTTCGTCGAAGGAATTGAAGGTAAGATACTTTTTTATCCTGATGCTGGGTGCTTGTGAAATAATTCGTGATGCGTAATACGTAAAACTTGATTACGCATTATCGAGCCTCAAGCGACCAGCATCCAGCATCATTTTTACTTTCAATCTGCGCTCAAGAAACTTTCAGCTTCTTTTACATCGTCTGCCGAACCGATGATCAACGACGTGCGCTGATGAAGCTCGGTCGGCACGATATCAAGAATGCGTTGCTTACCGTTGCTGCCGGCGCCGCCGGCCTGCTCGGCAATGAACGACAGCGGGTTGGCCTCATAAAGCAATCGCAATTTGCCGTTAGGGCTTTTCTTGTCTGCCGGATAAAGAAAGATACCGCCATACAAAAGATTGCGATGAAAGTCCGCGACCAACGAGCCGACGTAGCGACTCGAATACGGGCGGCCATTTGCCTTGTCGGGAATCTTCAGATGCTCGACATATCGCCGCGTCCCGGCATTCCAGTTGGCGGTGTTGCCTTCATTGACGCTGTAGACTTTGCCGCGCTTCGGCGTTTTGATGTCAGGATGCGAGAGCAAGAATTCCCCGACCGTCGGATCGAGCGTGAAGCCGTACACGCCCATGCCCGCCGTGTAAACCATGATCGTCGAAGAGCCGTAGATGATATAGCCTGCGCCCACTTGTTTATGTCCCGGCTGCAAAAGATCTTCAAGTCCGCCGCGGGCGCCTTTGGAAATTTTTCTTTGAATAGAAAAAATCGTGCCGATGGAAACATTGGCATCGATGTTCGACGAGCCGTCGAGTGGATCGTACATCAGCGCATAGTGGCCGCAGGAAAATTCGTCGGGAATGGGGATGACCTCCTCGCGCTCCTCGCTGGCCATGCAGCAGAGGCGACCGGTGTGATCGAGCGCGCGAAAGATCACATCGTCGGCAAACTCATCGAGCTTTCGCACTTGCTCGCCCTGCACGTTCTCCGCGCCGGTGAAGCCGAGAATATCGACCAAGCCGGCCTTGCGCACGTCGCGTGAAATGACTTTCGCAGCAAAGGCCATATCGTACAGCAGCGCCGAGAAATCGCCGGTGGCCTGTGGGAATTTTTTCTGCTGCTCGATGATATGGCGTTCGATGGTAATGAGTCTGGGCATAAGTGCTCCTGCACGGGATTTTGGATTGCACCGAAGCTGGCGTTCAAATGGATTTGAAACGAAAGGCGGCATTCGTCTCAGGCGTGGGAAAAATACTTGCTGGATGCTGAAAAGTCAAGGAGAAAGTGGGGTAGTCCAAACACATTCACCATCAAATCACTTCTTGCAATCGTGCTTCGAAATTGTCCCTTGCATACGAGTGGCAGCGTGCTTATCTTTTCTCAACAATCTGCAATCGGAGGATCAACATGGTCAAGACAATTGACGTTAATAAAACCACCAAAGGCAAGCTGATCGAGCTGTTGCGCAAACTTCCTCGACAGAAGGACCACCAATACCTCCTACAGGAAAACGGCAAACCTCTGGCTGTGCTCATTTCGCAGATGGAGTACGAGCACTACCAGCAAGAGCAAAGGCTTAAGGCAGCGGAAGAACTGAAAAAAGTGATGGCACGAATTCACGAGCATGTCCCTCAAGACGTTTCGGAAGAGGAAGTAGAAAAAGAAGTCATTGAAGCGATTCACGAGATGCGAGGCGTAAAGTGCTAAAGGCTGTTCCTGACGTGAATCTTCACGTCAGTGGAGCAATTAAACGAAACGGTCACCCAGCGCAGATTCTTGATCGCACTGAAGAATTTCTACCTTATACATCGGAAGCAATCTTAGAGGACACGGCGCGAGTTCTTCATTATAAAAGAATTCAAAAGAGATTCAACCTGACGGAGGAGGACATTCTTGACTACCTCGAAGGGTTGCGCATTACACACACTCTAGTTTCGGGTAAATTGCAGGCAAGTATTGTGGACGCCGATCCAGATGATGACAAAATCATCACCTGCGCTTTGGAGGCTGGCGCAGATTACATCATTACCGGCGATCCCCACCTGCTGAACCTGAAAGAATATCGGGAAGTTCGAATCGTCACTCCGCGCGCATTTCTTGAACTTCTTGATCGAGAGAAATCACCCGGCTAATCTCAAGTCTATTTTGACTACAAAAATCCTCACCATCTCGTCGTTTTCTACATAATCCTTCTTCATCGCCTGCACCCCAAAGAAAATTAATACCGCCAACTCGTCGTATCCGCTCCTGCCGGCGCGCTCGCGCGAATACGAGCCATGATCTTCGGCGCGTGCATTTGATGATAGCGCAATCGCGAAATCGCGTTCGGCCTCTCGTGATCGCCGTTCCAACAATGCTCGGCGCGGTCGCCGTAATCCACTTCGCCGCCATAATACGGATCCGTTGTGCTATTCAAAAACTCTTCGACGAGATACACGGCATTGTTGAGATAATAGTTGTCCATGTCGCCGCAGTAGATGTTGATTTTTCTTTCGAGCTTTTTTCCGATCTTGGGCCAGTCGCGCTTGAGAATGTAGCCGAGATCATAATTCTCGCGCCAATACTCTGCGACCGACGGATCGACGTTGCCGGTCATCTTATCCCAAATCGGTTTTGGATAACCGTCATCACCGGCTGGAGAATAGACCGCCTGCCAGATGTCCCACTGATCGCCGGAGCGCGAATTCGTGCCGAGCACAAGCTCCTTATGATTCGTCTCTTCGAGCGTCGCGCTCACCTCGCCGAGATAATTGCGCTTTCCCGGTCGCTGCGTTTTCTTGAACTTGCTATCGGCGTAATACGCGTTCTCATGCTCGTAGATGTTGACAACGGTGTAAGCGCGAAAGTCGATGGGATCGGGACAAGACGCCCAGCAGCCGTTGTACTCGTCGGGATAAAAGACCTGCGCGGCCAAAGCTTCCCAGCCGCCGGTTGATCCGCCGTAAAGAAATCTCGCCCAGCCCGCGCCGATGCCGCGGAAAGTTTTCTCGATGAACGGAATCAGCTCGTAAGTAATCGCATCGCCGTACGGGCCGAGATTGACGGAATTCACAGCATAGGAATCATCATAATACGGGTTCGCATGCTGAATCTCGATGATGATCATCCGCGGAAAATTTGGCCCGGTCCATTCTTTGTAGAATTGATAAGCATGCTCCTGCACGATTTTGTTATAGCCGTGAATGTTGAAGCGCTTGCTGTAATCCGGCTTGAGATTCGAATCAGGCGGCGTTTCACGAAAGCCACCGAACGTGTACGGAAAATGGCCGTGAAAAATCGCCAGCGGGTAGCGCGCCTCGGGATGCGCATCAAAACCTACCGGCAACAGCACACACGCGCCGAGAAACATCGGGCGTCCCCAGAACTCTGTCAACAGCTTGCTCTGCATCTTAACGTGCTTGATGTACTTGGTGTCCTTTGGCGGGTCAATGGGAGGAATTTCCTGATCGAGCGCGATTCGAATCAACCCGCTCTTTTGAGGATCGAGGCGCATCCTCTTCGACGCGCTGTAAAGATTTCCCGGCGCGCGATTCCATTGCTGCCCTTCGCCGCGATCCATCGGCAACTTGAGAACACGACCATCCTTGAGATGAAAAGTCTCGTAACGATGCAGCAGCGCCTGCACCCAATACGAACCTGGCGGGATTTGAGAAATACTTTTTAATGGATAGCCAAATACCGACGCATCGAAGACCGCGGCTTCCCCGGGCTTCAAACCATCGACATTGATTCCAAAAATCAATTGCGTATCAGCATCGTCGCTGATTTGAAAACGCGGCTCGACGTGAGCTTGTCGAACCGGATCGGCGGTGCTGTCGGCGGAAATCATCAGCAACACACGCCCATCGAGTGGCTGGGCGCTGCGTTCTTTGGGAAATGAAACGGCAAAGCGCAGATTGTTTGGCGTGGCTTTTTGCTGGGACCATAGGGAGATCGGAATGAGAAGAAGAATGACCGGAATGATTGATCCGAAGAACAACTGGCGAATTGATCGTTGCATAATGCATTCCTCCTGGAGTTTTCTAATCTTCTTAGTATGAAAATTTATGCGCCATCCCTTTTACTTCGCCCGAGAATCCGCATACAGGATATTACATTTATCCAAAAAAGCAAGAATGTTTTCCAACATGGCAACCCGACAAAAAAAGGCCACACCGTTTCCCGGCATGGCCTTGTTCGTTCATCTGGTTTTCTTTTACAGCGGCACGAAATGGCAAACCTCCTATGATCGAGCTTTCTTGAAAGCCCCACTATGGACTTCCTTCAAAAACTTGATCAACCCGTTGAAATAGTTTTGTTGATCATCATACATAGACATATGGCTTCCCTCGCAAATGAGCAATCGAGAGTTTGAGATCAATGAAGCCATCCGTTTCTCGTCTTCGAGGCGCATCGTGTCGTATCTGGCGCCGATCACCAGCGTGGGAACCTGGATCGTGCTCAACTTATCCCACACATCCCAATCCTTGAAATTGCCGGTAATGACAAACTCGTTCGGTCCTTGCATGGTGTTATAGATTTGCAAATTGAAGTGCTTCAGCGACCGCATGAGAGGATCCGGCCACGGGTCAAGCCGGCAAATGCGCTGCGCATAGATGGTGTTGAAGATGATCTTCTGGTATTCCGGGGCTTCGTAGTTGCCGGTCTTCTCATATTTTTCCATCGTCGCCACTGTTTCGGCGGGAAGCTTCGCCCGAAGCTCATTGATGTATTTCATGTAGGAGGCGATGCTTGCCGTCAGGTTGCGAAATTTGGCGTGCACTTTTTGATGCTTTTCTTGTGCCATCATGATTATTTCGCCTCAGATGATTCAAACATCGCCCCTTCAGCATCTGGTGTTCTACGCCGGAATATGTCCGAGCTGAATCGCCAAGCCGAGTCCATCAGAATAATTGTGGCCTTCATCTGCTTCGCCGTTGGCGTTGAAATGCCAGACCTCGCACACGTCGAGCGAGAACGGCTTGTTGCTCGCCGGAAACGGCCCCATCGGCCCGTCTTGTGTTCCAACTCCGCGGAACTGCGCCGTAACCCATTCGCCGCCGTCAATGTAATGCGCGTCGACGAGTTTGATGTTGGACGACATTGCGAAAAAAGCTTCCAGCCAGCCGCGAAAATCCTGTCGTGAGCTGATGGTTTGATTACGACCGTGATCGACAACTTTCGTGCTCGGCGCAACGAGCTTCTGCGCCGCATCAAAATTGCCCGAGCTGAAAGCCTCGTGCGCTTTGCGCAAGGTTTCAACGTTTTTACTGGCCATTTTTTGGCCTCCTTAAACTTTTGTAGTGCTTTCAAAACAAGATTCAACTCGATATGAGATCGGCTACTATCATAAAATACGTAGTTCGACCGCAATCGGATTTCAGGTGAATAGTGATCATTGCAAAACAAAAGGCGACTCTGAAAAACGGAATCGCCTTGTTTCGATACTTCCTGAAGTGCGGCCCGGCTACTTCACAAGCAACATACGCTTCGAGCTTTCAAAACCGTCACTCGTCATTTTTACGAAGTACACACCGCTGCCGATGGAGATTCCGCTATTGTCTTTGCCATCCCACACTTTGTTATGAGCTCCGGCCTCCAAGCGCCCATCGAAGAGCGTGCGCACTTCGCGGCCGAGCGTGTCGTAAATTTTCATGATGACCTGCGCAGCTTTCGGCACTTCGAAGTTGATCGTCGTCGATGGATTGAACGGGTTGGGATAATTTTGATTCAAACCAAATGCCTGAGGCAACGCCCCGTTCGGGCGAGTTGCAACAGCGGTTGTGGAAAAAGTAATTTTCAGAATTTGTCCATCGGCAAAACTGGAAACGAACAGATCGCCGTTGGGGGCAAAACGCAGTCCGGTTGGAAAATTCAATCCAAAGGCCACGGTATCGATCGCGCCGTTTTTCAGCTTGAAGACGCCGCCGGTGTTTGGAACGAAGGGAAACTCCCAGCGCGCAAATTGAAGAAAGACCACATTCCCATCACGCGGATCAACAGCCACGTCGACTACGGAGGTGAGACCTGTTTTAAGAAGGGAAACATTGCCGTCGAGATCTACTTCGACAACCCGCGACGAGTCGAGCAAGAATGGGAATCCAACGAAGAGACCGACATAAAATTTGTCGCCGGTATAAACGATCCCCGTCGGCACCGCGTCCATAAACGGCGGGCCTTCGGTGGTGAGATTAGGGATCGGATCGAACGTGGCAAACACGCTAAGATTGCCGGTGCATCGTTCAAGCTTAACGATGCCGTTGAGGCCGGCATCGACGATGTAGAGATTCTCATCCGGCCCAACCGCCAATGAGTAAGTATTGGTGGTTGCCGCGCCCTGGCTCAGAGAGAACGGCCCGATTTTGTGAATCGCCTTCAGATCATTAACGCTTCGGGCAGTATCATCGGTAGAGAATCCCGATGCATCGATCGTAAGAATCGACTCGGAAAGAAAGTTGCTGCCTTCGCCTTGCGCGATCAATAAATTGCCGTTCGCGTCGAAAGCGAGGTGCTCGGCACCGAAAGGATCGCCTTCGACAATCTCGGAAGGAAGTCCGGTGAGAAACGGGTACACTTGCCCGTCGGTGGTTATGACGGACACCCGGCTGTCGTTGTTGCCGGTGCCTTCTTCTCCCACCCAGAGACGGCCCTGATCATCGATCTCGATGCCGATGGGCGAGGTAAGCCCGGTGGCGTAAACGCTCACGTTGGTTTGCGCGCGCGACTCGACACTCATCATCATGGCCGGAAGTATGAGTGCGAGCAAAAAGCGTCGAAACGATCGTAACGATTCCATGGGTTCTCCTTTGGATAAAATGAGTTGATGTAATGCTTTTGATGTCATCCTACTATCCAAAAGCATACCACGAATAAAAAAGCCACTCGCGTTGGTACACGACCAAGCGAAGTGGCTTTCTTAAAAGCAGTTAGATGAAACTTTAGAAATTTGACGGCGGTGAAAAATTCAATACGTTCGGAAAATCTGCCGAATCAGTTCGGCAATCTTTCCGAGTCCATAAGCGCCCTTAGAATAGCGTTGTAAGACGACTGACTATGTAATGTCTCCCTCTGAGGAAAACGCATTAACCATAAAGAAGGCGCGGTCTAAACAAAGCTGGGTTCCTGTTTTAATGCCGAAATGACCAAGATATGGTAACCGTAATTCATCAGTATGTCCGCCGAGATTTCACTTGCCATTTCCCGAACCTCGAATTCTCGATCTTCATTATCCGGCATGATAACTCTTACCCAAATGCTATTTGGATTCTCTGGACTTTCAACAATATTGATCAATTCTAATTCAGGGAATTGCTTTTTTAGTTCATCAAATAACATTTGGCTCAATTCACGTTGCTTGAAATTAATCATTGGCTAATCTCCTGTTCAACACGTTCGACGAACTCTTTGGCTTTCTTGATTTGTCTTGATGCCGCCCTTTTCGAGACAAACTTCAACTCATAATCAGCTTCCTGTCGAGTAGCTTGCAAATCCAACAGATACGATTTGAAGTGGCTCGGATAAATCTTTCGTCTATGAATCAACTCCGTATTAAAATTTGCCTGCGCGGCTTCATGGCTCATCCGCGCCGTCTGTATACCAATTGCCGCCAACGCTGCTAGCGCAGCTTGAAAAGCGGCGTAATAGGCGCGGTTGGCCGACTCATCAAACATTTGGTTGTCAAACAACAGTTGCGCCGCCTGCATATTCCTCTTGGCTTTAGTTAAGAATATTGTTTTTGCCACCCTTGCGCCCTCAACCAATTTTTGAGCAATATACCCGTCTATGTCTCAAAACGCAAGAACATCTTGCCTGTGGTTATGGCTTCAAGATCCCAAACTTCTGCATTTTGTATCGCACGCTCTTCTCGTCCACCTCCAGCTCCCGCGCCGCCGCGGATTGGTTCCAATTGTGTTTGACTAACGCCTCCAGCAGAATCATTTTTTCATAAGCATCTTTCATAGTTTTGACGCCTGGCGAGGGCCTCGCTTGTTGCATGGTCACGCTCTCAAGAATGGGCGGGCGAATATCCGAAGGCAGCAGCTCCATCGTAATCAGCTCGATCTTTGGCTCCGCGAGAATGACCATGCGCTCCACGACGTTTTCCAGCTCGCGCACATTGCCGGGCCAGGCATAGATTTCAAGAGAGGCCACGGTTTCCGGTTTGAAACCTTTGATCGGTCGATTATGCTTTTCCACCATTTTCTTAAGAAAATAATTTGCAAGGACGGCGATATCTTCTTTGCGCTCGCGCAATGCCGGCAAAGCCACGTTGACGACGTTAAGGCGATAAAAAAGATCCTGCCGAAATTTGCCGGCTTCGACTTGTTCGCGCAAATTCATGCTGGCTGCGGCGATGATGCGCACGTCGACTTTCCTCACCTGCGTAGAACCGACGGGCCGAATTTCTCCTTCTTGAATCGCGCGCAAAAACTTGGCTTGCACTTCGAGCGGCATGTTGACGATTTCATCCAAAAACAAAGAGCCGCGATTCGCTTCTTCGAAGAGGCCTTTTTTGTCACGCATGGCGCCGGTGAATGCGCCCTTCACATAGCCGAATAATTCGCTTTCCATGAGATTGGCCGGCAGCGCGCCGCAGTCGATGGCCACAAAAGGGCCGTCCTTGCGCGGCCCGCCGTAGTGAATAATGCGCGCAACCAATTCTTTGCCCGTGCCGCTTTCGCCCTCCAGCAAGACACGGCCTTCGGTTGGAATAACTCTCTCCAGTAGCGCAAACATTTCCTGCATTTTTGGGCTATGACCGATGATGCCGTGAAATTGATATTTGTCGCGAATCTCTTTACGCAGGCGATCGGTCTCGGCAAACATCTCTTCGTGCAATTTGGCATTAACAATGAACTGTGCCGCCTGAACGGCAAGAATGCGCATGAGCCGCAGCTCGCGCTCGCCAAACTTTTGGTTCTGGTCAAGTGAAAGCAAGTTGATGACGCCGACAATTTCGCCGCGCCATTCCAGCGGCGCGCTCAGAACTGAGGTAATGGGTTGATATTTGGCCTTGATCTGCTTCGCCCCAAATGTCGCAACCAAATCGTCGGTCATTTGCGGGCTTTTGGAATCAAGCACCCATCCCGCGAGCAGCGTGTTGAGATAATGATCGAGCCCCGCTTGGGCGGGGCCTTCGGCCTGATTTTGCCGGATGAGCGTCTTGGCAATTTGGTGGCTGTCGGGATCGGACAACATGATCGCGCCTTGCTGGGCATTGCAAAGGCTCAACGCCGCCTCGATAATCTGCCGCAAGATCGCCTCGACTTCGAGCGAAGAGCCGAGGCTTTGCAGCACGCCGAGGAGCTTTTCATAGTCCTCGAGTTGTTGTTGGAGGTTTTGGGTGTCGTCGTTCATATTGAATTAACCTTTTTGTTGGGCAAGGATGAAGGGAGAAGTCTTGGGCTTTGTAAACCACGCCCATGCCGCCGGCGCCGAGCTTCTCCAAAATGTGATAATGTGAAACTGATTTCCCGATCATTTGTCCACACCGATTTTTTTTAACAGCGCAGAAAACCTCGAATCCGAGCGCAAGCTGTCAAACATCGGATCGACTTTCAGCCAGCAGACATTCTCATCACGGTTATCACAGGCCTTTTCCAGCCAGACGAATGCCTGGTCATTTTCTCCCAGCGCGGCATAAATATTGGCTATGCCAAGCGCCGAAACATAACGGCGCTTTGAAAGTTCCTGCAGCTCTTCGAGCATTTTCTGCGCCTCGGCTCCCATCCCTGAGGCGGCATAAGCACAACCGAGCCTAACCAATATCCAGGGACTGTCATCCAATTGCTTCGCCTTCTGAAACGCCGCAATGGCTTCCGGCAAGTTCCCTTTGAGCTGATGTGCAACGCCAAGAAAGTCATGCGCCAGCCAGTAATTCGCTTCCATGTCAAGTGCGCTTTGGCATAGTTCTATCGCGCGGTCGTATTGGCGCGCATAAATATATTGCAATCCGGAATAGGCGATTATTAAAAGCGAGAGCGGATCGATCTCCCTCGCCCTCTTCATCTCTGCAAGGCCTTCTTCAAAACGCCCTTCCATTACCAGGAATCCGCCATAAAACTGGCGGGTATTCTCATAGTTTGGATTCAAGGCAATGGCCAGCTTGAACTCACTTTCGGCGCCTGGCGAGTCCCAATCGTAAAATGCTTTAGCCAGCGCCAGCGCGGCATGCGCTTCCGCAAGTGTATTGTCGATCTCTATTGCCTTTAGCGCCGCCTGCTTCAGTCGTGGCATCGCCTCTTTGGGCGGCAGGTAATACGACGAACCGATGTAGTAGGCCTCGGCCAACCCGACATAAGCCAGCGCATAGTTTGGAGCTTTTGCGATGGCCTGATTGAAAAATTCGATCCCTTTCTTAAATCCTTCTTCCGTTGCTTTAGCGCCATAATAACGTCCTTTGAGATAAAACTGATAAGCTTCGGCATTCTCACCGTAGGATCTGCTCAACCGCTGCTTCTCCTCGCCGCTCAACCGCAGCCGCAACTGGTCGGAGATTTCTTTTGAAAACTCGGCTTGCAGCGCCAGAATCTCAGCCATCTTTCGCTGATATTGCCCTCCCCAAATGTGGCGATTATCTTGCGTGTCAACCAGCTCGGCGCTGATTGACAGAGTTTCGCCGCGCTGTGCGACGCGCCCGACGAGCACGGCCTGCACTTTGAGATCACGCCCAAGCTCTTGCGGATTTATCTCTTTTCCTTTGTAACGAGAAACGACGCTGAACGACATCACTTTGAGGCGGGGCAATTGTGAGAGCCGTTGGATGAGGCTCTCGCTGAGGCCGTCAGAAAGATATTCGACGTTGGGATCGGCGCTCTCATTGATGAACGGCAGCACGGCGATAGAATCTATGCTGCGATGCGGCGAAAAAAGTGTGTAAAGCCAAAGCGAAAATAAAAAAACCAAAATCATTGCGATGCTGCCATAAAGATAGGCGCGCTTTCCAATCCCGCGAAACGATGTCGTCCGGCGTTTTTCAATCCGGCCGGTTGCGCTACTCTGTCTGAACGCATTGAGATCGACCAACGCCTCGTCCGCAAGCTGGTAGCGTTTCTCAGCATCTTTAGTGAGCATGCGATTAATGATGCTCTCCAATGTCGCAGGAATTTCACTGCGCGATTCGCTCACAGGCTTCGGCTGCTTGGTGAGTATTGCATAAATTATCGCCGGCGCTTTTTCGCCTCGGAAAGGCAACTGCCCGGCGAGCATCTCATAGAGCATCACTCCCATCGACCAGATGTCGGTGCGATGATCGGTGTCTTCTCCGCGCGCTTGCTCCGGCGACATGTAGGCCGCCGTGCCCTTGGTCTCGCCATCTTTGGTGAGCCGCGTATGTCCGCTTAACTTGGCCAAGCCGAAATCGACGATTTTGACGACGCCTTCTTTTGTGATGATCACGTTTTCCGGCTTCAAGTCGCGATGCACGATGCCATGCGCATGCGCTTTCGCCAATCCGTGGGTGATCTGAATCGCGATGTCAGTTGCACTGCCTACTGATAACTGATCACTGGTTACTTTCTTTTTCAGTGTTTCGCCTTCATAGTACCCCATCGCAATAAACAACTGCCCATCTTCGGTCTCATCGATTTCGTGGATGTTGCAAATATTGGGATGGTCGAGAGCGGATGCGGCCCTGGCCTCGTTGATGAAGCGCTGCTTCTCTTCTCCATCCGGAGAAAGATGAGGCAGCAGAAATTTCAGCGCGACGAAACGATCGAGCTTGAGGTCTTGGGCTTTGTAGACGATGCCCATGCCCCCGCCGCCGAGCTTTTCGAGGATTTTGTAGTGAGAAATGGTTTGGCCGATCATTTTGACGTTAATTCTTTTTGAATTTCGCCCTACTTCCCGTCAGCTATATGTTTCTTCACTTCCTTCTCCAGCCATCCGTAGCAGTCATTACAAGGGGGTAAAATTGTCCCCCAGTTGGCATTCAGCCCAGGATCACGCTTTCGCATCTTTCCCTCGATTTGAATTGTCCGATAATTGATCCCAATATGTTGGGCCGCAATGTTGTAGGGGCGACCCGGCGGGTCGCCCCAACGGCATCGGTGATGATTAAAATTCCTTGTAAATGATTGGGCATCACCACCGGCGCATCCAATTCAACGTTTTGTCGAATTTCCGCCGTCTTGCGCCATTCATCCTCAACGATACAGCCGATTTCATTTAACCGCATCTGTGCATCAACAACCTCGCCAAACATACATTCGCGCTCGTGCGTGCATATCGTCACAAAATACGCGCCGACCTGGCCATAATCATATTCCTTCAACCGGATCGATTTACGCCGATGCTCTTCCGGGTTATATTTCATGGTATCAATAAAAGAAATTAACCTCTCAAAATAAACATCATTTATTCAGCAGCAACGCATTCAAAAACAACTTGTACGTCCCGTGCGTCTGCGCGCGATGCTGTACGCGAAAGCCGTAGAGTATGACTCTCCCTTTTTCAACCGGAATCTCCGCCAACGCAACTTTGCCCGCCAGGCGCTCTGCGCCTAAAAGCCATCCGCTGCGCAGCGGCGACGACTCTCCGTACGATGCGATAATCTTGCTCTCTTTCACATACGGCAACAAGCGAAACGCCGGATTGTTGATGAAATAAATGTGTGCTTTGTCCTGCATGCCGAACGCCAAAGGGGGTGAGGTGTCAACCTCGACTTCGAAAATCGAACCCGGGGCGTAAAAGTCTTTATTGGGAACTCCTTTTAGCTCATTCACCGCCGGCACACGCAATTTTTCAATCGCGAAATTCGCAGCGCCGCCAAATGCGAGTAGCGTTCCTCCTTCCTTCACAAATGCCTTCAGTGCTTCGACGCCTTCTTTGCCAATGCCGCCTTGATACTCCTTCGGCAATTCCGGTGTGCCGAGCACCGGCTCATCTTCACGCGAGTCTTCATCTCCGCCGCCGCGCCGGCCATCGACGATTGCCGGCGTTGACATGTCCGGCAGAATGATTACATCGAGGTCTTGCTTCAAGTTTGCATTTTGCTTCTTGAAGTCTTCGTTGTGAAGAACCTGGTAAGCGACATTGAACTGATCGAGCACATAGCGCGTCCAGCCTTCGTCCATGCTGGTGAGCCACGGCTGATAAATTCCGAGGCGAGCGGTTTTGAGTTCACGCATCGGCGAGGTTGGTTTTGCATCAACGTTGAGAAGCGGAACCTGCCATTCTTTGGAGAGACCGTCGAGTTTGCCGGCGCTATTCCATTGACGGCAACCACAAAAAGACCTGCATCAAATTTTTTATTCTCCAGTTGCGTCGGTTGCAGCGTTTCAAAAACCGTGACCGAATCTTTGAGCAGCGCATTGATGAGTCCGAACGAATTCGTGTATCTGCGCTCGATGAGATAGTAGCGCGCCGCCGTAGAAGTAATTCCTGCGGGTGCAACGACGTGCTGAATTGATTTGCCTTGCACCGTCATTGGCTCATCAAGCTCGACAACTTCAACGGCCATTTGCATCGGCAGCGTCCATGCCGTCACATCGTACGGTGTGCGCGGCGGGCCGCCGGGGTATTGCTTGAGATTAGGATAGTTTTGTACTTCCAACAAATCTTTGATGTACATACGCGAAGGCTGCGCGAGTGAAACATAAAACGAGCCTGCCAGAACTTTTCTGCTAGCAACTGTGACGACTTGCGTTGTCTGTTGAACTTCGACGCCGGCGATCATCAGCTTGTTCACCAGCGCTACCGCCGCAGTGGGGTCGTGCTGATCAGCAGGAATGATGTACGCGTAAGGCGGTGCGGTTTGGCCCGCCCGAATGGCTTCGCGATTCAGCGTGTAGAAGTTCGTCTTGATTTTTTCTTTCAAGATCGCGGCGAAATCCAACAATGAGTGGGTAACGGCTTTTTCATATTCGATTATATCACGCAAACGCCACCAGCCGCCTTCCCACGGATCGAGATAGTTGGTTTGCGTTTTGTTTTCCGGCAAATCCAAACCCGCGCCGCCGATGCTTCCTTTCGGAAAATAAATCGGCGTGGCGATTTGCACACTCGCCATCTCCGAAAGAATGCCGATGCGATTATGCCAGAGCGGCGTCTTCGACATCGTGCCTTCGAAAAAGGCATTGAAAACGGAGCCGGTCACGACGCCTTTGAATCCCTGGCGATGCAAATCAGCAACGACGTAATTGCCGAGTAGATTAGTCTCGGCAGTCAGCAGCGGCGGGACATTCGGATTCACCGGATCGGCATAGGGCGGCACGAACAAGCGCGGGCCGTTCGATCCCATTTGATGCTGATCGTAAACGATTTCGGGAAACCAATCTTGATACAACACCCGCGCCGTGTGACGGCTTTCGACGAGATTGTACATGAACCAGTCGCGATTGTTGTCGTGTCCGGCATAGTGATGATACAGTTCCGGTGGCGCAGTTCCCTCAGCAGGCGTGTCCAGCGTTTTTTTGTACCAATCCACCACAAGCTGCTGGCCGTCGGGATTGAGCGAGGGGATCAACAAGACGATGACGTTGTCAAGAATTTTTTGCACCTGCGGCAATTTCGAGGTCGCAAATTCATAAAGCAGCTCGACGGATTCCTGGCTGGCGGCGATCTCCGTCGAGTGAATGTTGAGCGTGATGAGCACAACGGTTTTGCCTTCGGCGATCACTTTTGCGGCGGCTTCCATTTCCAAAGTGTGCGGCCTCGCTATTTGGCGCTGGATAGATTTGTAGCGCTCCAAATTTTTGATGTTGGCTTCCGAAGAGATGATCGCCAGCAAAAACGGTTTGCCGAGCGTTGATCTGCCAAGCTCCTGCACGACAACGCGATTCGATTGCTCATCGACGGTATTAAAATACGAGACGATCTGCGTCCAGTCGATCAGCTTGCGATCGTCGCCCATTTTGAAGCCGAAGGTTTTTTCGGGGGAAGAAATATCGGGTTGAGAGAACAGCAGCGAAGGTAAAATCAACAGCAGAGAAAGATATTTTTTCATGAGGCCGGCCCTCGGTTTTTGAGAATCCAACTAAAAGCGTTCGGTTTGCTCGACGAGGAAAATCTGCCGAAGCAACGCGCGCCTGAGCTTTCAAATGAGAGTAAAATGTCGAAAAAAACTACCCATAATTAACAGAAAAGTCAAGAAGGGTTACGATCTTATTGCACATTCACGAAAAATAAAATCTTGATTTCAGTCGATGTGGATTTGCCGGTAATGTCTTTGTAAAAGCGTCAAGATGCGCTGCCACGGCAGTGCCATGGCATTGCTCAGTATCGCTTGCCGAACAAAAGCCCCGGCGCAACCGGGGTTGAGCATGCGGTGTCGTTTTACAGCCCCCATCACTGAGGCATTACGAGTTTGCCAAATATAGTTTGCCAAATATTACCTTGACAGTCGTCAGACCGTTCTTTATATTGTGCTCGCATTTTTACAGAATAAAAATACCGACGAGTAATTTTGAATTTATGAATCGCGAAAACGGCCCCTTGCAACATCGCCTCAGTGACTCCTTCTGGGGAAACATCTTTAAAAGAAAAGACACCGACGAAGCAGACATTCTCTCCACGTTACGCGCCGTCCCGCTGTTTGCCAACATGGGGGAGGGCGAGCTACGCGAGTTCGAAAAGCTCATCCATCGCCGGCATTTTCACGCCGACGAGACAATTTTTTGGGAAGGCGAGCCGGGCGTCGGCATGTATATCATTCAAAAAGGCGCCGTCGCCATTTGCAAAAACACGCCCGGAGAGGAGCGCGAAGAGCTGGTGATTCTGCGCGACGGCGAGTTCTTCGGCGAGCTGGCGCTGCTCGACGAGTCTCCCCGTTCCGCTACAGCCATTGCCAAAGAGGAATCGCAAATTCTCGGCTTGTTTCGTCCCGATCTTTTCGGTCTGCTCGACCGCAAGCCCCGCCTCGGCAACAAGTTTCTCTTTCAGCTTGCAATGATCATCGGCGAAAGATTGAAAGGCACGAACATAGACCTGCAATCTTTGCGCGCGAGATTGGAGAAATCGGAGATAATTGTTTGAAGAATCGATAAAGAAACTTTCTTGTTATATTCCTGCCTTTCCCGCTACTCCTCTATTCTTTTCGCAAACGGCAACAACATTGAGTTTGAAAATTAAAGATGGCAGGCCGCCACCATGTCTTTCGATTGCCCTCGATCGCAGCGAAAATTGATTGCCGCATTGCAAAAAACCATTGCAAAAAATCTCTCTTGCATACGAATCAAATTCTACGCATATTGTCGCGCCTTTTTCACGGCCAAAGCAACCGTGGAGAGCGCCGCCGATGAATTTGACGGCGTGGAGGTGGATGAGTTCTTGTTTGAAGCAGGTGGATATGTGTTCTTACATTAATCAGGAAGGAGGAACGCAATGAAGCTCAACGCACCAAACAAGACGTTGTGGCTCGTCGCAGTGATTCTTGGAGTGGTCGGTATGCTCGGCGAGTTCGGCGTGTTGACCGTCGCGGTGGTCGCGACCAATGCTTTTTGGCTGGTTGCCATCGCCTTTGCCATGCTGGCGCTGACGACGCTGATGAAGGGCGTCTGAAGTTTCGACGCGTAGAACGGCTCTCCCCTTATCATCTTTCAGAGCGGCATCTCGCGGGGAGAGTCTACTCATTTTTCACCGAAAGTTATTGCCTTCAATTCCCGCCATCGAAGAACGCCTTCCGAGAGAAGCTTTTTGCCGGCCACGAAAATTTCTGAGAGCCACAAGATGGCTGCTGGGCGAGGCCAGCGGAATCTACTTTGCATCGAACCTTTGCAAAAGCTGTTGCACTGCGGCAGTCACCGCATTTTGGCTGGCAACGCCGACCGTGCTTTGATCAAACTCGGATCGATGCTGCGCCCAGATCGATCCGCTTTGTGTTGAAATTGCCTCGCCATCGCCGCTGGCAGGAATGTAGGTTCCAGATTTAACGTTGACTATTCTAATTTGAACGCCGATGCGCGTAATCAGCTTGCCCTCTTTTTTCATGCCGGCAACTTTTTCTGCCTTGCTCACGGCAAAATCGAAAACTTCGGCATAGATGAGATACTCCGGCGCTTTGAGATTTCCCGCTTCGATCGCGGTCTCGCTCGTGTAAATGCCGGCCTGCGACAACTTCCACTGCTCAACCATTTTTTCGAGCATCGCTTCCTTCTCTTCGATGTACTCGAAGCGGCCGGTGGTATAAAGCGCATCGACGATACGATTGCACAGACCCCAGCCTACACGTTTGTCCGCCAGTTCCGGATACTTATCCACCACTTCTTTCGGAATGCCGAAGCGAATAACCTGCACGCGCGTCTTGGGGCCTTCGTAACGCGCCGCAGTGGTCTGGGCTGCCGCATTGACTTCAGACGAGTTGGTTTGCGTCGAAGTTTTTGTCGATACACTGGCACACGACCACACCGCACTGCAAACTAACAAGTAAATATTCTTTTTGAAGAAAACTGATCTCGCCATGCTTTTACCCTCTCACTATGCCAAATGAATCGAGGCAAAATCGAGAAACAGATCATTCTTTGTTCTCGAAAGCCTTGCTGTACTCTTTGACAATTTTCCCCACGGCTTCAACGACGGCTTGCCTGGTTGCCTCGCCGACGGTGGTCTTGTCAAAATTCACTTCATCGCGATCTTCGCGATACTCAAAAATGACGCTCTTTGAAGTCGTTTTGGCTTTGCCCTTGCCCTCTTCGGTAAATGTTTTATCGCTTTTCAAGTCGCGCAGAATAACTTCCACTTTGATTTCTGTGATCTTCTCCCGGCTGTGAAAAGGCCCGACGGAAACGCGCTGGGTGGGCGTTTTGAAAGAAACGACGCGACCATAAGCCATCATTTCAGCGCCGGTCTGCCCGGCGGCGGCCATGGCTTCTTGCCATTGCAATGCTTCTTCGGAAAGCATCCACAACTTCTCGCGCACGTTCTTAAGCAGGTCGCGAATTTCTTCCTTCTCCTCGATCAGCGTGAATTTTCCACTGTCGAAAAAAGATTCGGCGATCAGATTCGTCACGCCAAAACCAATACGCCGATCTTCCCAGCGTTCGTCTTTGATTTCGTT
>Ga0247727_10006491_pt1 | contig 22974 bp, 20 predicted proteins | sample WisWelCaveWW1625_FD_202498 | JGI IMG/M metagenome (GOLD analysis project Ga0247727, IMG submission 202498) | Biofilm microbial communities from Wishing Well Cave, Virginia, United States - WW16-25 | ecosystem: Environmental > Aquatic > Deep subsurface > Groundwater > Cave microbial mat | place...
CAAGGGCAAGACCAGCGAGGCCATCAAGAAGCTGATGGGATTGCGCCCCAAGACCGCGCGCCTGATCCGCGACGGCGCGGAGGTTGATATTCCGATTGACGACGTGCGCGTCAGCGACATCGTCGTGGTGCGGCCCGGCGAGCGCCTCCCGGTAGATGGCGTCGTGATCGAGGGCAAGTCTACGGTAGATGAATCAATGCTTACCGGCGAACCGATGCCGGTGGAGAAAAGCTCCGGCGCGACCGTGGTGGGCGGCACGATCAACAAGCAGGGCGCGTTCAAGTTTGAAGCCACCCGGGTCGGCAGGGAAACCGCGCTGGCGCAGATCATCAAGCTGGTCGAAGAAGCGCAGGGGAGCAAAGCGCCTATCCAGAAGCTGGCGGATCAAATCTCCGCCGTGTTCGTCCCCATCGTGATCGTGGTGGCGCTGATCACGTTCGGCCTGGGGCTGGCGTTCACGGGCGATGTCACCACTTCGCTCATGCGGATGATCGCGGTGCTCGTGATCGCCTGCCCATGCGCGCTCGGCCTCGCCACGCCCACGGCCATGATCGTCGGCAGTGGGCGCGGCGCGGAGGCGGGCATCTTGTTCAAATCCAGCGAGGCCTTGCAGAAGGCCGGCCAGATCAAGACAGTGGTGCTAGATAAAACCGGGACGATTACGAAGGGCAGACCGACCGTGACCGACATCGTGCCCGCTGATCGCTCGACGCTCCGGGGCGCAAACGGCATGGCCTGCGCGGGCTGGGAGGCTGATGCGATCCTCGCGCTCGCCGCCTCGGCGGAGAAGGCCAGCGAGCATCCGCTGGGCGAGGCGATTGTGGCGGCGGCCACGGAGCGCGGCCTGGAACCGTCTGCGCCGGACGCATTCACCGCTGTGCCGGGGCAGGGGTTGATCGCAACTGTGGATGGACAGCGTGTGCTCGTGGGAAATTTGCGGATGATGGACTCCGAGGGCGTGCCGTTGAACGGCTTACGGGCGGAGGTGATTCGCTTGCAGGCCGAGGCCAAGACGCCGATGCTCGTCGCCGTTGATGGCGAAGTGGCGGGCGTGATCGCGGTGGCCGATAGCATCAAAGACGGTTCCGTAGAGGCGATTGCCGAACTGCGCGCGCTGGGTCTGGAAGTGGTGATGTTGACTGGCGACAATCAGAAGACCGCCGAAGCCATCGGCAGGGCGGCCGGCGTGGATCGTGTGATCGCAGAAGTCTTGCCGGGCGATAAGGCCGCCGTGATCAAGCAATTGCAGACCGGAGGGGCGTTGAATTCAACGCCCCGACATGTGGCGATGGTGGGCGACGGCGTGAACGATGCCCCGGCGTTAGCCCAGGCTGATGTCGGCCTCGCCATTGGCACCGGCACGGACGTGGCCATGGCCGCCGCGCCCGTCACGCTGATGAGCGGCGACCTGCGCGGCGTGCCGCGCGCCATCCGGCTCTCTCAGCGCACCCTGCGGATCATCTATCAGAATTACTTCTGGGCGTTCTTCTACAACGTCATTCTGATCCCGGCGGCGGCGCTCGGCTACCTCCAGCCCATCCTGGCCGCGGGCGCGATGGCGTTCAGTTCGATCTTCGTGGTGACGAACAGCTTGCGTCTGCGCGGATTGAAGTTGTGACGAGCCGCCCGCGCGGCGCAAGAAGAAGGTGTGACTATGACTCAACACGTCCCCTATATCCCCGCCCTCGGTCATCAATGGCTGACGCCGTTGTTTGATCCTCTGCTGCGCTGGGTGCTTCACGAGGCGACGTTCAAGCGCCAACTCGTTCAACAGGCCAATATCCAACCGGGTCAGCGGGTGCTGGACTTGGGCTGTGGCACGGCTACGCTCACGATCATGATCCAACAGGCGTATCCTGATGCGGAAGTCGTCGGTCTGGATGGCGATCCGGACATCCTCGGCCTTGCGCGACGCAAGGCAGCCCGCGCTGGCGTGACGATCCGCCTCGAGCACGGTATGGCCTTTCAACTGCCGTATCCGGATCAATCGTTCGACCGGGTGGTGTCCAGCCTGGTGTTTCATCACCTGGCCAGCGTGGACAAGCGCCGGACATTTGCGGAGGTCTTCCGTGTTCTGCGGCCCGGCGGGGAGCTACACATTGTGGATTTCGGGAAGCCGCATACCACCTACGGCCGGTTTATCGCTCCGCTGGCGGGGCGGTTGGAGCAAGCCGCCGACAACGTCAACGGTTTCCTGCCGGGCATGATGCGTGACGCTGGCTTTGCGCAGGTCGAAGAAACGATTCGTTTCGCGACGGTGGTTGGCACGCTCACGTTGTATCAGGCCGGCAAGCCGGGAGATTTGCGTTAATGAAAGAGAACATCCTTCAGGTCAATGGTCTTTTGAGCGCCGGGTGCGCGCCGAACGTGGAAAAGGCGCTGATGAAACTGCCCGGCGTTCATCATGCCACCGCCAATTACCTGAACAGCACCGCCGCCGTCCACTACGCCGAAACGCAGGTCACGCTGGCGCAACTGCAAGCCGCCGTGCGCGATTGCGGCTACGTGTGCGCGGGCGAGGCCGCGCCGGAGCATGCGGGTCACGCCATGCCGCACCCCTCTCCCGCCGGGACGGTCGGAGACCGGGCCGGAGATGAGGGCCACGCCCGTCATGTGATGGCCGGGCCAATGGAGGACCACGCCGCTCACGGCGGCAAGCCGGGCATGACCGCCGCCGATATGGAACGCGACATGCGCAACCGCTTCTTCGTGTCGCTGGCGCTCACCGTGCCCGTCTTCCTGTTCTCGCATCTCGCCACACAAATCCTGGGCCTCCACATCCCCTTGCCGTTCGGCCTGGATGACAAACTGTTCGGCTTTCTGCTCACCACACCGGTCGTGATTTACGGCGCGTGGCCGTTCTACGTGGGCGCGCGCAACGGCCTGCGGCAGGGCGTGCTGAACATGAGCGTGCTGGTCGCGCTGAGCGTGCTCACCGGCTACGTGTTCTCCGTCGCCGCCACCTTCCTGTTCGATGGGGAAGTGTTCTACGAAGCGGCGGCGATGCTCGTCACGTTCGTGCTCTTCGGCCACTGGATGGAGATGCGGGCGCGCGGCACGACCAGCCAGGCCATCCAGAGGCTCCTGCAACTCGCGCCGCCGATGGCGACGGTGATCCGCGACGACAAAGAAATCGAACTGCCGACGGAGCAAATTGTTGCCGGGGATGTGCTGGTCGTGAAGCCCGGCGACAAGATCGCGGTGGATGGCGTGGTCATCGAAGGCGAGTCCAGCGTGGACGAGAGCATGATCACGGGTGAAGCGATGCCAGTGAGGAAAAAGGTCGGCGATGGAGTGATTGGCGCGACCCTCAACAAGACCGGCGCGTTCAAGTTCCGGGCGACGAAGATCGGGGCGGACACCGCGCTGGCGCAGATCGTCAAGCTGGTGCAGGCCGCGCAGAATTCCAAAGCGCCCGCCCAGCGCCTGGCCGACCGGGCCGCGCATTACCTCGTCATCGTCGCCATCACGGCTGGCATCGGCACATTCCTGCTGTGGTATCTCTGGCTCGCGTCGCTGTTCATGCCGCTCGGTGCGGATCGGCTGGTGTTCTCGCTGACGTTCGCCATCACCGTCGTCGTGATCACCTGCCCGGATGCGCTGGGCCTCGCCACCCCGACCGCGATCATGGTGGGCACGGGATTGGGCGCGCAACACGGCCTCCTGTTCAAAGACGCGCTGGCGCTCGAAGGGGCCGCCTCCATCAACGCCGTCATCTTCGACAAGACCGGCACGCTGACCAAGGGCGAGCCGGAAGTGGTGGAAATAGTCATCAGTGATCAGTGGTCAGTGAACAGTCACACTGATCACTTTCTGGCATTGGTTGCGGCGGCTGAGAAGAAGAGCGAGCATCCGTTAGCGCAGGCGATTGTCAAAGCGGCGCAGGCCAGGAACCTGCCGCTGGCGGATGTCCATCACTTTGAGGCCGTGCCGGGTCACGGGTTGCGCGCACGCATCGGCGGCAAAACGGTGTTGGTCGGCAACCGCAAGTTGCTGGACGACAACCGCATTGGGTTGGATGGGCTGAGCGCCAGGGCCGACGAACTGGCCAGCGGTGGGCGCACCATCATTCACGTGGCCGTTGAGCATCAAGTTGCCGGGCTGATTGCAGTAGCAGACGCCCCACGCGAGACCGCCCAGGAGGCCGTGACCCAACTGCGGTCGCTCGGCATCGAAGCGGTGATGCTGACCGGCGACAACCGCGCCACGGCGGAACGCATCGCGCGCGACCTGGGCATCACCACCGTGATAGCGGAAGTCCTGCCGGGACAGAAAGCCGACAAAGTAAAGGAACTGCAAGCCCAGGGCCGGCGCGTAGCGATGGTAGGCGACGGCATCAACGACGCGCCCGCGCTGGCTCAGGCGGATGTAGGCATCGCGATCGGCGCGGGCACGGACGTGGCTGTTGAGACGGCGGATGTGGTGTTGATGCGCTCCGACCCGATCGATGTGGCGCGGGCGGTGCGGCTGGGCCGGGCGACTGTGAGCAAGATGAAGCAGAACCTGGCCTGGGCGGTGGGCTACAACAGTCTGGCCATTCCCGTCGCGGCCGGGCTGCTGTATCCGCCATTCGGCCTCCTGTTGCAACCCGCTTTCGGCGCGTTGCTCATGTCCGGCTCGTCTATCCTGGTCGCCATCAACGCCGTGCTGTTGCGGAACGCGAAAATCGATGGAGGCCGTTAGCGCCTCAGAAAGGATTGCGAACATGAAGAGGATCGTCCTATGGGCCGCGGCGGCTTTGGTATTCGCGGCCTGCTCCGGCGCGCCAGCCGCCGGCTTGCAGGAAGTGACGCTCAAAGCCATAGACATCAACTACGAGCCGAAGACCATCGAAGTTGTGGCCGGACAGCCGGTCAAGCTCACGCTGATGAACACCGGCGTTTTGGAGCACGATTTCAACGTGTTGACCATTGACGTGAAGGATGTCAAAGCGACTGGCGGAGAACAGGCCGCCCATAACATGAGCGGGATGGGGTCGAAAGCCGTCTTGCATATCGCCGCCCCGGCTGGCGACAGTGCGGTGTTAGAATTCACACCGACCACGCCCGGCCTCTACGAGTTTTTCTGTGATGTGCCCGGACACAAAGACGCCGGTGCGGTGGGCCAACTCATCGTCAAATAGTCATGCCGCCAAAACGGTATTCCAAAGTCACCCAACATCCCGGCCAGGGCGTTGAGAAATTGCTTGGCGAACTCGAGCTGGCGATCATGCGCGTCGTCTGGAGCCGCGCCTCGGTCACGGTTCGGAACGTGGTGGAGGCGCTGGGCAAGAAACGCGCTCTGGCTTACACGACCGTGATGACCGTGATGGGCCGCCTGGCCGACAAAGGCTTGCTCATCGCCGAGAAGCGCGGCAAGACGTATGAATATCGCGCCGCCCAAACCCAGGCCGAATTTGAGTCGCAGTCTGTTGGGCAGGTCGTTCAATCGCTGATCGCCGACTTCGGCGGTGAGATTGCGATCAGCCAGTTTGTCAAACAACTTGCCGAAGCTGACCCCGATCAGTTGGCGCGGCTGGCGGAGTTGGCGCGTTCCGCGCAGGACGAAAGCGATGAACGGTGAGCGCGCCTACCCGCTTCTGCTGGCGCTCTTTGTAGGGACGGTGGTCTGCGTTGCCATGCCTCTGGCGCATTGGCTGACGGCTTCTTTCATTCCCGTCGAATGGATATGCTGTCCCGTCATGGCCTGGCCCGCCGAAACTACCCTCTGGCGGGCGCCTCTCGCGCGCGGCGCGGCGCTCATCTTGTTGATGTTTGTCCTCGGCGAGCTTGGGCGGCGCTGGTGGATGACGCAGCGCTTTGTGGCGCAACTTAACTCGTGGGTGATGGATGATCTGCCTCCGCGCCTCGCGCGTCTGTTTGATCGGCTGGATTTGCCTCGTCCACCCGTCGTGCTGATCACGGATGTGCCGCTGGCGTTCTGCTTGGGTTGGCTGCGGCCCCGCATCTGCCTCAGCACCGGCCTGGCGGACTCCCTCAGCGACGACGAACTATTAGCGGTGCTCTGGCACGAGGAGCATCACCGGCGTGCTACGATCCCCTGCGCCGCTTGCTGGCTGAGGCGCTCGGCGCGGCCTTGTTCTTTCTGCCCATCGCCGCGGACGTGCGCGATTGGTTTCTCACGTCATCCGAATTAGCCGCCGACCGCTACGCCGTTGGCCGGGCCGGGCGGCGCGCATTGGCGCGGGCCTTGCACAAACTACTGGCGCATCCGCAAACGGCTTACCAAAGGCTTCCCGGCGTAGTGGGCCTGACAGCCACGAACGCGCGCCTGGCGCAACTGTTGGATGGCGCTTCCCCGGTTCTCCGCTTCTCCCCCGATCGTCTGGCCGTCACCAGCCTGGCGCTGATGGGGCTGTGTCTACTTGCCTCCGGCTTGTTCCTCTGAGCGCTCAATCTGCCTGTGCTCATTCACCTCTCATTTGACAACGCCCCGTTGAATTACTACAATTGCGTAGTAAACCTGACGAGGCAGAGAGGTCAAACATGCTCCATCAACTCAAGTGGACAATCCTTCCAGTGATGCTGCTTGCGCTGGTGAGTTGTGCAAACGCCCCGACAACGCCGGCGCCGCCGACGGCTCCTCCAATAAGTCTGATTACGCCCGGCCCTCAACTGACGCAGTCGGTTGTGCCTGCCACCCTAACCGGGCTGGCTTTCAATCCAACTGATGAGAGTCTGCTGAAAGTCGACGCAGGCGGTCTGTTCCGCTTCACGTTTGCGAAGGGTGCTTGGGAGGTCATCTCAGTCCCAGCAGATTTGGGCCTGACTGGCCTCGCCCTCAACCCGGATGATCCAACCCAACTCTACGTCAGCGGTTTGAGTGTCGGTGTTTTGAAATCCACCGATGGCGGGCAGAACTGGACGGCGGTCAACAATGGCTTGCCGACCACGAAGGTTTCAGCTCTGGCCATGCACTCGTTTCGTCGTGAAACCTTGTATGTTTGGCTGTGGAGTGATGGGATTTATCGAACCGAAGACGGCGGCCTGAGTTGGAGACGGATGCCAGACGAAGGCCCGCCCGACAAAGATGTGCAAGGCTTGGTGCACTCGACTCTGCCGGGCAGTATGAACACCGGCTGGTTGTACGCTTCGACGCCGAGCGGTGCGTACATGAGCATGGATTGTTTCTGAGGCTGGCGCGCTCTGGGCGCGCGTGACGTGCCCTCCCCAGTCGTAAACTCAATCGCCATTGACCCGACCACCCCTCAGAATGTTTACCTTGCCGCTCCAAATGGACTCTTCCGCTCGGCGGATGGAGGTTTGGAATGGAGGGCTTTGGCAGTTGAGTTAACTTCTGAGCCAGTGGCGTTGACCCTTGATCACCGCCAGCCTGCGACCCTGTTTGCACTTTTGACTGATGGCATGGTGCTCCGCAGTGATGACAACGGGACGACCTGGGCTGTTATGGAGGCAAGTCCGTGAAATGGGGACCCCTGCAAACGCAGTGGGTCGTGTGGGCCCTCTTGGCCTTCGTGGTCATGGCTTGCTCAAGCTCGGGAGCGATTTCGGCTGTGGAACTGCAAGGTCAAACGGCGAAAACAGCGACTGCTCTTCCACCGTTGCCCACTCTTGACGCGGCGCAAGTTCAGGCTGGTCGGGTGATTTATCAAAGGCACTGTGCTGCATGTCACGGCGCCAAGGCGGAGGGCGTGCCCCATTGGGCCACGCCCGGCCCGGATGGGCTGTACCCGGCCCCGCCGCACGACAACACCGGCCACACCTGGCATCACTCTGACCGGGTGTTGTACGAAACGATTTACAGCGGGATGGGCGATCCGCTCCGTCCTGACGCGCCGTTGCGGATGCTAGCGTGGGGTCAACAGTTGAGCGATGCGGAAATCCGGGCTGTTATTGAGTACTTCAAGAGCCTGTGGACGGAGGAAAACCGGGACTGGCAATGGGAACAGACCTTGAATGACTTTGCGCCGACGCCAACACCCTCGCTCGACCACGGCGCACAATTATCACTAAAGGAGACAGAGATGGATGAGATGGTCGCCCAATGTAACCAGATGATGAGCAATATGAGCGGTATGATGGGCAGTGGCATGATGAATGGCGGAATGATGGGGGGCACGATGAATGGGAGCGGGGTGTGGTGGGCCTCGCCCTGGTTTTGGCTGGGTTGGGTGATGACCTTCGCCCTGCTCGCGCTGGTTGGGCTGGCCCTGGTGTGGGTGATTCGCCGCACCCGTTCAGCCCCGGCGGAGTCCCCGCTGGATATTCTGAAGCGCCGCTACGCGCAGGGCGACATCCCCGCCGAGCAGTTTGAGATCATGAAACGACAGCTTTCTGGCGGCTAGACGGAGGCGGATGTGAATGATACTGTGAAACGTTGGCTCCCGATTGCGTTGTGCTGTGTCCCGGTCATCGTCGTCGCCGCCCTCGTTGGGTTTGCGGTTGGTGGGACGACCTTCCTGGCGGCCACCGGCCGATCGTTGCTGTTACTCATCGGAGTCTTGGCCTGCCCCATCGGCATGGGCGTGATGATGTGGTGGATGAGCAAGCACATGAGCGGCGATTCGCACGAGACTGCGCCTAAGCCGCAAACCTCAGTTGAGCGGGTAACGGCCCTCCGCGCTCAGCGGGAAGCGTTGGAGACGGAGATCGCCGAAGCGACTCGGTTGGCGGAACTGGAGGCCAAACGTGAGGCGTTGCCCGGCGGCGCGAACTTGAGCACGGCTGAGATGGTCGAGGCGCGTCGCACCACCCACTGAATGGCATGATGAGACAGGCCGCGGTTGATCCTTCCAGCGGCGGACACCGGGTTCGCCCGGTCCGCTGGCTCGTTTGGGCGCTATTGTTCGCCTTTCTAGGGTTCGTCGGGTTGGGGCTGTACCGCGCGCGGGCCGGCCAACTTTCGGAAGGCACAGCCCCGGACTTCACGTTGAACGTGTATCAGGGCGGCGAACTGCGCCTGTCTGACCTGCGCGGCCAGGTTGTCTTGATTGATTTTTGGGCCTCGTGGTGCGTCCCCTGCCGCGAGGAAGCGCGCCTGTTGGAAGCGCTCTGGCAGGCGTATCGTGAGCGGGGCGTGGTGTTTATTGGCGTGGACTACGCCGATACAGAACGAGACGCGCGGGTTTTTTTGCAAGAGTTCAACATCACGTACCCCACTGGCCCCGACCTGGGCACGCGCATCTCGCAAGCCTATCGTATTCGCGGTGTGCCGGAGAAGTTTCTGGTCGATCGGCGTGGACAGCTCCGGGCCGTGATCGTCGGCCCCGCATCGGAGGCCAATCTCCGCCAGCAGTTTGAAGCCCTGCTGGCCGAGCCGTGACAGGCTTGCCTCGGGTGACAAATTCCTATTCAAGTCCGCTCTCCGTTCGTGACAGGACATTCGCAGTGCAGGCCAATCGAGCGGTGTACTGGCTGGGCCGGCACTGGCTGTTCGTCGTCAATCTGGGCCTGGCGGTGTTCGTGGGCCTGCCCTGGCTGGCGCCCGTGTTCATGAAACTTGGCTGGGCTGGGGCGGCGAATATCATCTATCTGCTCTACAGCACGCAGTGCCACCAACTCCCGCAACGCTCGTTCTTTCTCTTCGGCGCTCAACCCACGTACTCACTGGCCGAAATTCAGGCCGTGTGGCAGGCGACGGTTAATCCGCTCGTGCTCCGCCAGTTCATCGGCGATGCGCAGATGGGGTGGAAGGTGGCGTGGTCAGACCGAATGGTGGCGATGTTTACGAGCCTGCTGGTCTTCGGCGTGCTGTACGCGCCGATCCGCCGCTGGATCACGCCCCTGCCGCTCTGGGCCTTTGTGTTCCTGCTCGCGCCGATGGCGTTGGATGGCGGCACGCACTTGATCAGCGATCTGGCGGGCCTCGGCCAGGGCTTCCGCGATAGCAACCAGTGGCTGGCAACCTTGACCCAACATACGTTCCCGGCGGCGTTTTACGCTGGCGATGCGCTCGGCTCATTCAATTCATGGATGCGGTTGTTGACCGGGATGCTGTTTGGCCTGGGTGTCGTGTGGCTGGCCCATCCACATTTGGAGAGCGTTTTTGCCGGCGCCGCGCGCGAGATCGAAGCCAAGCTCCACAGCGCGGGCGTAGAGCTGTAATAGAAGACGAATTTCAAGGAGGCGGTATGCGATTTCGAAACCTTCTCTCGATACTATTATTGGTCAGCGCCGGGCTAGCCGCGTGTAGTTCGCCCGCCGTCGTTGGCACGCCGGTGAGTGTTGAAGGCGGCGCGTACTTCAACCTCGATGCCGTCCAGTTGAATGAGATGTTGACGAGCAAAGATTTTTTCTTTGTCAACACGCACATCCCCTACGAGGGCGAACTGGCCTCGACGGACGCTTTCATTTCGTTCGATGAAACGTCTCAACAGTTGAGCGCGTATCCGGCTGACAAAGGCGCGAAGATCGTTCTATACTGCCGGAGCGGGCGCATGTCGGCCATTGCCGCTGAGGTGTTGGTCGGGGCGGGCTACACCAACGTGTGGAACCTGGAAGGCGGCTGGCGGGCATGGGAAGCGGCAGGATACCCGGTGCTTCAAAAGTGACTCGGCTAATGAACCGCAAAAGCAAAACGCGCTCCCATGCTCGCCAGCAACGAGGCCCACTCTGGCTGATCGCGGGCGGACTCGTCGTCCTCGCGCTGGCCGGTGGACTGCTCTGGGCCTCGCGCAATACCACCGACCAGACGGATCGCCCCATCAGCCGCCTGACCACCCGCGATTTCCACTCGCTAGCGTTTTCGCTGAGCGAGCCGGAGACGATTTATTTTGGACATCACAATGGCTTGTTGGTCAGCCGTGATGGCGGACACGCTTGGCAGTCCACCACGCTGGACAACGTGGATGCGATGGCGCTCGCCTTGCCGCCCGCGAACCCGCAGGTGATGTACGCCGCCGGGCACGAGGTCTTTTTCAAATCCACCGATGCAGGCCAAACATGGCAGTCCGTCATCACCAATTTGCCCGGCCTGGATATTCACGGCTTCGTTGCCGATCCCGCGAACGCCGAGATCGTTTTTGCGCACGTGGTCGGTTTTGGCCTGTGGCGCTCGGAGGATGGCGGCGTCACCTGGACACAGCTTTCGCCCATGCCCCCGGCGACCTTCAATCTTGTCATCGGCGAGACCACGCAGACGGTGTATGCGACGGCGGGCGAGGCGGGGTTACTGCACAGTGTGGATGGCGGTGGAAACTGGTCGCGCTTATCCAGTTTGCCAGGGATGGGCGCTATCGCCGTCACATTCGATCCCGCCCGGCGGCGGTTGTATGCTACCACGTTGGGTGATCAGGCTGGACTGTATATTTCAGCTGACGGAGGCGCAAGCTGGACCGAGCTGAGTCTAAAAAGCACGCTGTTGGCGGTGGCGATTAGCCCGCACGACCCGAACCGCGTGATCGTCGTCAGCGATCGGGGCGAGGTGTACGCGAGCCGGGATGGGGGGATGAGTTGGGGGAATGATTGAGATCGATCAACCGTTCTCTTGTCGTTCCCGTATTCTGCGGGTAACATTCGTTTGGGCGGGCCGGGCGCTGGTGTCAGTGGCCCGGCCTTCTACATCTTCGTGTAACATTTTGGCGCTATAGTTTAGTTATGCTGTCACGTCGCAAGTTTCTAAAATTATCCGGGGCCGCGCTGACCGGCCTCGCGCTGGCCTCTCAACTCAAAGCGCCGGCCACCCAAGCCGATAGCCGTTGGCCGGAAGGCCCGGAGGTTCTGCTTGGGCGCGTGGCCTGGCCGTGGGGCGTGCCGGTGCTCACCCGCCCGCGCCCGGAAGGAGCGCGCGTCCGCACCGTGATGCCGGATGACTTCGTTGTCATCCGCCGCGAGATCGTGGGCCTGGGGATGATGCCGCACAACCATGTCTGGTATGAGTTGGATGACGGTTTCATCTATTCCTCGTACGTCTATCCGGCCCGCAACCATCCTCAGACTCCGCTCACGTCCGTGCCGCCCGAAGGCGTGTGGGCGGAGCTTTCCGTCCCGTACATTGACGCGCGCAAACAGCCCTCGCCCGATGCGTCCGTGATTTATCGCTTCTACTACGGCGGCGTCTACAAAGTGTCCGAAGTTCTGCCGCCGGTGGAGGCGCGGAGCGAGGTCTGGTATCGCGTCGGCACGGAGATTCAGCCGAATATGTACGCGCCGGCTCAGGCCTTCCGCATTGTCGCGCCGGATGAGGTGACGCCGATCTCGCCCAACGTGAGCGACAAGCGGATCGTCGTCGGCCTGACGACGCAGACGCTCACCGCGTACGAGGGCCGGGCGGAAGTGTTCCGCGCCCGGATCGCTTCCGGCGCGCAGTTCTTTGGCAAGGATGGCAAGACGTTGCAGGGCGGCACCGGCCTCGGGACCCAATATCTCTGGAGCAAGCGCATCTCCCGACAGATGCAGGGCGGCACGCTGGAGTCCGGCTGGGACCTGCCCGGCGTGGGGTGGGTGGGCTACTTTGCCGCCAATGGCGAGGCTCTGCACGCCGCGTATTGGCACAACGACTTTGGCCGCCCCAAATCACGCGGCTGTATCAACATGAAACCCGAGGATGCCAAGTGGCTGTTCCGCTGGACCTTGCCGCACGTCGCCTATCAACCCGGCGATGTTATCGTGGATTGGGAGCATCGCGGAACGCCCGTAGATATTCAAGCGGAGGCATGAACATGGAACTAACGTTGATCGCAATGGCCGGGGCGCTGTTTGTGGGCTGGGGCGTGTGGTGGTGGCTGGTGCAGAGCAATGTGAGCCGCGCCAGCGGCTTGCAGGCAAAGCTCGATGAGTTAGAGCAACGGTTGAGTGAACGAAAGTGACGGGTTTGTTATGAGTGGTGCAGAGATTCCGGTTGGATTGGCCTTTGTGGCCGGGTTGGCGTCGTTCATTTCGCCCTGCGTCTTCTCGCTAGTCCCGGCCTACGTCGGCTACTTGAGCAGTCGCGCGGTGACGGTGGATGGCCCCGCCGACAGCGCAGTGACGGAGAGCCGTTGGGGCACACTGGCGCACGGCTGTGCGTTTGTGCTGGGCTTCAGCCTGGTGTTCATCCTGCTGGGCCTGGGGGCCAGCGCGGTGGGCAACCTCTTGTTTGACGCCAGACTGAATCTGGTCACCCTCCCCGCCTTGAGCCTGGGTTCAATTCAAACACAAGAGTTTAGTTTTGGTCTGGTGCAAATTGGCGGCATCGTGGTGATTATCTTCGGCCTGCACACGATGGGTGTAATTCACATCCCATTCCTGGAGTATGACACCCGCCGCCAACAGGCCCCGGATCGGCGCTTGGGTTATCTCTCCTCGGTGTTGATGGGCGTGTTTTTTTCAGCCGGCTGGGCGCCGTGCGTGGGGCCGGTGCTTGGCGCGGTGCTGACCATGGCGGCCTCCTCGGGCGTGGTGAGTCGGGGCGCTGTGTTGCTCAGCGCGTACTCGCTGGGTTTAGGGATTCCGTTCCTTCTGGCCGCCGCCGGGATCGGCAGTGTGAGCGAACTGCTCCGACGCTATGGCAACTATCTCCGCTACGTCTCCCTCGCTACGGGCGTCTTGCTGATTTTCATCGGCGTCTTATTGCTGACGAACCAACTGGCGTTCTTTGCCCGCGTGCCCCTCCTGGCCGAACTTCAAAATTCGATTGATCAGGGTGTGATGGGCCTCTGGCAGGGCCTGTTCGGAGGCCGCTAGGCGATGGAAGCCCCGAGCGGATCGCGCTCGTTTCCGGTAGCCCTGTTGTTTGTGAGCGCGGGCTTGCTCTTTGGCCTGGCCGCCGGGTTGATCATTTTCTATGGCCTGCCCTCTTTGCCGCGATTGGCTAATGCGAGCGGCGGCCCGACCGCGACGCCCGCCCCGGCGCCCGTAGTTGGCGCGCCCGCCCCCAACTTTCGCCTCAAAAACCTTGCCGGGAACGATGTGGAACTAGCGAGTCTCAAAGGGCAGGTGGTCTTGATCAATTTCTGGGCCACCTGGTGCGGGCCGTGTGAGGCCGAGATGCCTGCCATCGATCAGCGTTATCAGACGTTTCAAAACCGGGGCTTCACCGTCCTGGCCGTGAACCTGGATGAGCCGGCGAACGAGGTGACGAACTTCATCAACCGGCTGGGCGTGACGTTCCCCGTCCTGCTGGATCCGGGTGAGACGGTGTTTGACCTGTACCGCGTGCGCGGTTACCCGACGACGTTCATCGTGGATCGGAGCGGGATGATCGCGGCGCAACACGTCGGCTACATGTCCGACGAGCAGTTGGATCGTTATCTTCTGGAGGTGGGCGTCGGGAGCCAATAGGCTTTCGTGCGCCCGCCTACTTTCTCAGAGACGCATGGACTCACAACAAACTCCCACTAGTCCCCCTGGCGTGACCGGCCAGGCACGCACCCTCGTCGTGGTCGTTGATCGGATCATGCGCACCTTCTCGCGCCGCTGGCTGTTGTTTTTCAATCTGTTTATCCTGGCCTACGTCGGCCTCCCGTTCCTCGCGCCCGTCTTTATGCGCCTGGGTTGGACGCTCCCGGCGCGGGCGATCTACCTTGTGTACAGTCCCCTCTGCCATCAACTGGGCTACCGCTCGTGGTTTCTGTTTGGCGAGCAGACGAACTATCCGCGCGCGGATTTTCAGCGGCTGACGGGCATTGACCCCGGCGCGACCAGCGGCCTGTGGGATGCGCGCGGTTTCATCGGCAACGAACAGCTGGGGTACAAGGTGGCCTTTTGCCAGCGGGATGTCGCGATCTATGGCGCGATATTGCTGGGCGGCCTGATCTACAGCCTGCCGTTTGTGCACGGGCGGCTCAAGCCGTTGCACTGGATCGGCTGGATCGTGATTGGCGTTCTCCCCATTGCACTGGATGGTTTCTCGCAGCTCTTCAGCCAGTATCCGTATAACGCGTTCATCCTCTTTAGCTGGCTCCCGCCGCGCGAGAGCACGCCGCTCCTGCGGACGCTGACCGGCGCGCTGTTTGGCCTCGCCAATATGTGGCTGGCGTATCCGTACGTCGAGGAGTCCATGCGCGACGTGGCGCGGGAGCTGGACGCGAAGCTCAACCACTAGACCTCGCTTGTTTTTGGCCTCAGTTCTTAACCGCAAAGGACGCCAAGAGCGCCAAGAAGAGTCGCATAGAAGCCTTTGCGTCCTTTGCGCTCTTTGCGGTTGAAAACTCAAACAAACTTCTCATGGGCAATATGGAGGCGTAATGCTCGCCAAGATTGCCGGCCTGTGAAGTAATGGGTGTCACGCAGTGCCGACGACATTTATCGGTTGACCGAATGTGTGAGATTCGCTACACTTCGCTGTAACCTTTTCGCGTCCCCACAATTTGCGCCTCGCACCATCAGGAGCAACCCCGCATGGCCAGTTCAAGCCCCCGTGATGTGGTCCGGTCGGCTCGTTTACTTGTGATCGGTCTGGTCGCCGTGATTGTCGTGTTGGGTCTGGCGATTGTCCTGCTCGCCATCAGCCGCTCCACCGCCCCGGTAGAGCCGGGGCAGGTGGACGCCCTGGAGAACAGCCAGGACAAATGCGTAGCCTGTCACCGCAACACCACGCCGGGCATCGTCCAGCAGTACGGGCACAGCACCATGGCGGCGGCCAACATCACCTGCCAGGATTGCCACGAGGTGAAGGCCGACTACCCCGGCGCGGTCGCCCACGAAGACACGTTCGTTCTGCCTCAACCCTCCACGGCAATGTGCGAGCGATGCCACACAGCCGAAGTCGCCCAGTTCAATCAAAGCCGCCACGGTCTGCCCGCCTATGTCGCCGTCGCGGGGAGTCAGGGACTCTCCGAAAAGCTGTTGGCGGCCTATCAGGCGATCCCCGAAGGGCAGTTTGCGCCGGACAAATCCCGCAACCTCATCGCGCAGATGGAGGGCGAGGCGATCACCCGGTTTGCCTGTGAGAATTGCCACAACGTCGGCAAGCCCGCCGCCGACGAGTCGGTGGGGCAGTGCCAGAAGTGCCACCAGCGGCACGAGTTTAGCCTGGAGCAGGCGCGCAAGCCGGAGACGTGCAACAACTGCCACATTGGGCCGGATCACCCTCAATGGGAGATTTACTTCGAGTCCAAGCACGGCATCGCGTATTCAACCGGCGGCGAGAAGTGGAATTGGGACGCGGCGCCGGGCACACTGACGGTCAAAGATTTTCCCGCGCCCACGTGCGCCACCTGTCACTTCAGCGGGTTCGGCGGCGCGGGCACCACGCACGACGCGGGCGACCGGCTGACGTGGTATCTGTTCTCGCCCATCAGCGAGCGGCGGCCCAGCTGGCAGGACAACCAGGTGCGCATGCAGACCGTGTGCACGGAGTGTCACAACAAAGCGTTTATCGAGGTGTATTACACGAACGCCGACGCCGCCACCGAGTCTGTCAACGGTTTCATCCGCGAGAGCAACGACGTTCTGAAACAACTCAAGGACCAAGGGCTGGTGAACGACAGGCCGTTTGACGAACCGGCGGACTTCGTCCACTACGAGACCTGGCATCACTTCGGGCGCACGGCCAAGTTCGGCGTGTGGATGCAGGGCGCGGATTACACGCAGTGGCATGGCGCGTACGAAGTCGTCAAGGGCCTGGGGGAGTTGAAGCACTTCCTCGAGGCCCAGCCGGAAAAATGAACTCGTTGGCGACGCTTTTCCCTCCGCTGGCGCGCCTCCGCCGCCTGCCGCTCTCGCGCGATCAGGTGATGTTGTTGATGGCGGCGATCAACGAAATCTTCCTCGGCGTGGACACGTACCTCGCACACAGCCTGAGCGGAACGATCCGGCCAAACGAGTGGATTCCGATCATCTTTGGCCCGGTATCCGGCGGTGTGCTGTTGTTGGCCGGGCTGATCGCCCTGCGTCAACGCGGCCTGGCGCAGGTGCTGGCGACGGTGGTGTTCGTCGCCAGCATCGTCGTCGGCGGGTTGGGCGCATATTTCCACATCGCGCGCACGATCTTGCCGGGCGGGCCGGCCGGTCAGCAAGTGACGCTCGACCTGTTCTTCTGGGCGCCGCCCGTGCTGGGGCCGCTGGCGTTTGCGTTCGTCGGCGTGTTGGGCCTCAGCGCGGCATGGGTCGAGTCCCCGCCCGATAGCGGCACGCTCTCACTGCTCGGCGGAGTGCGCCTGCATCTACCGTACAGCAAGACGCAGGCCTACTGCTTCATGGTGGCGCTGGGGACGCTGATCGCCCTAATCTCCAGCGTGCTGGATCATGCGCGCACGCGCTTTGAAAATCCGTGGGTGTGGGCGCCGGTGGGCGCGGGCGTGTTTGGCGTGGTGGTGGCCGCAGTGCTTGGCGCGACCGATCGCCCAACCCGCGCCGACGTGCTGACGTATGCCGGCGCGATGGCGCTATTGATGCTCGTAGGCGCGGTGGGTGCGGCCCTGCACGTGAATGCAAATTTGAGCGGGCCGAGCCTGGTGGTGCCGGAGCGCTTCCTGCGCGGCGCGCCGTTCATGGCGCCGTTGTTGTTTGCGAACATGGGAATGATTGGGTTGATTGCCCTGCTCGACCCAACTGAAAGCTCATAGGCCACTTGTGCTTGTTTCGTCTCGGATAAAAGAGAGCGGAGGCTGGCGGCCTCCGCTCTCTTCGTTCCATCGCCGGGCTATACCACGATATTCACGAGCCGCCCCGGCACGTAGATCACCTTCTTGGGCGGGCGGCCGTCCAGGTTCTTCTGCGCGCCGTCGGTCGCCAGCGCCGCGGCTTTGATGGCGTCCTCGCTGGCGTCCGCTGGCATCTGCACCCGGTCGCGCACCTTGCCGTTCACCTGCACCACGATCGTGATCACATCCTCAGCGGCCAGCTCGGCTGACCACTGCGGCCACGCCTGCTGATGGATGGAGTACGGCTTGCCCAGCCGCGCCCACAACTCTTCGGTGATGTGCGGGGCGACGGGCGCGGCCAGCAACAGCAGGTGCGTGATGGCCTCATCCCAGGCGGGCGTGCCAGATAGCGCCTCGCGGTGCTTGTACAGCGCGTTGGTGAACTCCATCAGCGCCGAGACGATGGTGTTGAACTCGAACTGCTCGAAGTCGTCACTCACCTTCTTGATCGTTTGATGCGTTGCGCGCCGCAACGCGCGCTCATCGGCAACGTATTCCGTATGGCGTATTCCGTTGCCTTCATTTCCCTTCTTTCCCGCGCCGCTTTCGGTCACAATCGTCCACATGCGATTCAGCCAGCGCACCACGCCCTGGATATTCTCCGCGTTCCACGGCCCGCCCTCCGACCATTGGTAGCCGAACATCAAATACGCGCGCACGGTGTCCGTGCCGTACAGCCGCACCTGTTCATCAGGGTCAACCACGTTGCCGCGCGATTTGCTCATGCGCTGGCCGTCCGGCCCCAAGATTTGGCCCTGGTTGCGCAGTTGCAGCATCGGCTCGTGGCCTTCGGTGATGCCCATATCGCGGCACGCTTTGTGGAAGAAGCGCGTGTAGATCAGGTGCATCGTCGCGTGTTCCGCGCCGCCCGTGTAGGTGTCCACCGGCATCCAGTAGTCGTACTCCTGCGGGTCGAACGGCCCTTGATCGTATTTGGGACTCAGATAGCGCAGGTGGTACCACGACGAGCACATGAACGTGTCCATCGTGTCCGTGTCGCGCTCGGCGGGCTGGCCGCAGATCGGGCACGTCGTCTTTTTCCACGTCGGGTGCAGTTTCAGCGGGCTTTGGCCGGTGGGCAGCCACTCCACGTCTTCGGGCAGAACCACCGGCAGTTGGTCATCGGGCACGGGAACCTGGCCGTGTTGCGGGCAGTAGACGATCGGGATCGGCGCGCCCCAGTAACGCTGGCGGCTGATCAGCCAGTCGCGCAGGCGATACGTCACCGCGCCTTTGCCAATGCCCTTTTCCTCCAACCACTTGATGATGGCCCGCTTACCGTCTTGCGGTGACCGCCCGTTGAACTCGCCGGAGTTCACCATCTTGCCCGCGTCGTTGTCCGGGTAGGCTTCCGTCAGCAGTTCGCCCTTCCAGTCAGGCGGGGCGATGACGACCGTGATCGGCAGATTGTATTTTTGCGCGAAAGCGAAGTCGCGTACGTCGTGCGCGGGCACGGCCATGATCGCGCCGGTGCCGTACGTCATCAGCACGTAATCCGCGATCCAGATCGGAATCCACGCGCCGTTCATCGGGTTGATGGCGAAGCCGCCCGTGAACACGCCGGTCTTTTCTTGGTCGGTCGCCTCGCGGTCCATGTCGGTCTGGCGGGTGGCCTGAGCGACGTAGGCCTCCACTTCGGCTTGGCGCTCCGGCGTCGTGATCTTCTCCACCAGCGGATGCTCCGGGGCCAGCACCATGAAGGTCGCGCCGAACAGCGTGTCCGGGCGGGTGGTAAAAACAGTGATCGAGTGATCAGTGAACAGTGAGCTGTGACCACTGTTGACTGACGGTTGTGCGTGTTCACTGTTTACTGATGACTGATGACTGATCACTAGAAACCGCACTTCCGCGCCCTCGCTCCGCCCGATCCAGTTGGTCTGCATCTCGCGGACTTTCTCGGGCCAGTCTGCGCCGTCATAGTTCAACAACTCGTCGGCGTATTTCGTCGTGCGGAAGTACCACTGATCCAGGTTCTTCTTGATCACGGGCGTGCCGCACCGCTCGCAGTGACGGTCCTCGCCCCAGACCTGCTCGCGGGCCAGGGTGGTGTTGCAGTTCGGGCACCAGTCCACCGGCGACAGCTTTTTATAGGCCAGCCCGTGCTTGAACAGTTGATTGAAGAACCACTGCGTCCAACGGTAGTAGCCCGGATCGCTGGAGACGGCTTCGCGCTCCCAGTCGAACATCGCGCCCATCGAGCGCAACTGCTGGCGCATGTACTCGATGTTGGCGTAGGTGCGTTTCAAGGGATGAATGCCGTCCTTGATGGCGGCGTTCTCGGCGGGCAGGCCGAACGCGTCGAAGCCCATAGGGAACAGCACGTTGTAGCCGCGCATCTTCATCCAACGCGCGCGCGCGTCCGAGGGCGTCATCGCATACCAATGGCCGATATGCAAGTTGCCGCTGGGGTAGGGCAACATCGTCAGCGCGTAGAATTTTTTCTTGCTCGGATCGACGACGGCCCGGTGCAGGTGATCTTGCTCCCACTGCGTCTGCCATTTCGGCTCAATCGCCGCCGGGTCGTAGCGTTCGGGGAATTGGGGCCTGGGTTTGGCGGCGGCTGACCTGCCCGGCGCAACGGCCTCCTTCGCCGATGTGGCGGTCTTGGTGGTGATAGCGCGCCGGGGGGCTTTGGTTTTGCCGGTCGTCCGGCTCGCCTTGCGGGTCGGGGTAGTTTTCCTGGCGGCGGTTTTCTTCGCCGCTGGTTTACGAGTTGCCATGACGATCTCTCCTGCCCGCGCGCTGCCTGCGACAGCACGCGGGCGTGATTTCGGAACGGGAAGGGCCTCACCCCTCCCCGGCTTCGCCACCCCTCCCCTCTCCCGACGGGCAGTTCCGTCGAGAGAGGGGAGGGGCCGGGGATGGAGTGAGGTAAACAAAAAGCCTCCTCATCCATTCAGGGACGAAGAGGCTCCGCGGTGCCACCCTGATTGCGTCGCACCCGCCAAGCGCGTGCCTACGCCATCTTGAAGCTATAGCGGGCTGACCCGCCGCCAGCTAGGGCAAGGGCAAGCCTTCCCTTGCAGTTCGCTGGCGGTGCTCCCAGGCGAGTTCGGCCTTTCTCATCTCGGCGTGCCTGTTACGCCATACCGGGCTTCCACCAAAAATCCCGGCTCTCTGCAGGCTGGCCTACTACTCCTGTTCGTCGCTCTTTATCTCTTTCTTTTTTTCAGTGGACCCAGAGGGATTCGAACCCTCGACCTTCTCAATGCCATTGAGACGCGCTCCCAACTGCGCTATGGGCCCTTGTTGGGGCGAGCCTTGCACTCGCCCGGCAGGTCTTGCACCTGCCCAGTGGACCTGAAGGGATTTGAACCCTTGACCTTCTCAGTGCGATTGAGACGCGCTCCCAACTGCGCTACAGGCCCGTAAGTTCGGAGATTGTACCGTGAGGCCTAGCAGTATGTCAAGAATCGCACGGTTCTAACCATTCCCGACCATGCCACGCTTGCGTCCATGCCGGATCGCTTCTACGCTTGGGGAATGGAGGGAGCAACCATGAAACCACGATTCCGCAACCGCCTCTCACTCTGGGTGCTGGTGAGCCTGCTGATCACGGCCTGCCAACCAGGCGCGACCGCACTGCCGACCAACATCGCCGCGCCGATGGCGTCGCCAGCGCCAAAGGAAAACGCAACAGCGCCGCCGGCCAAACCCGGCGCAACGGCCTCGCCGCAAGGCCCGGCCCGGCGTTTGGCGGAGCTGACCGACCTGCGCGGTGCGGCCAACCATCGGCTGGATGTGCAGGCTATCTGGATCGACTCCCGGCTGGGTGAGGTGCTGATCGAAGGCAACCAGATTCGCACGCTGGAGAACTCCTACGTCGCCTTGCAGTTCACCGAGGGCACCATCGCCCGCCTCGCGCCGAACTCCACCTTGACGATTGAAAAAGTGGAGGGCACGCCGGACGATCCCATCACGGCCCTGAAATTGTGGCTGGGCAAAGTCTTTGTGATCCTCGGCGGCTCAGGCGGTTCGCTGGACGTGGAAACCCCGACCGGCGTCGCCTCGGTGCGCGGCTCGTTCATGAGCGTGGAGGTGGATGAGACGGGCCGCGTGGTGGTGGCCTGTTTGGAGACCGAGCAAACGTGCCAGTTGGAAACGGACGGCGGCGCGGTCGATCTGCACTCTGGCCAGCAGTCCGAGATGGTGGCTGAGGACGAGCCGCCCGCGCCGCCGGAGAAGATCGACGAGGCGCAACTCGAGGAGTGGTTGGATGAAAATCCTGAAGCCGGCCCCATCGTGGAAGAGGACGCCGACCAGGATGGTTACAGCATCCTCCAGGGCGACTGCGACGACATGGATAATACGATCTACCCCGGCGCAGACGACCTGCCGGGCGACCGCCTCGACCAGAACTGCGACGGCGACGATGGAGTCCAGGCGGACGGCGATGGCGACGGCTTCACGATCTTTGAGGGCGATTGTGACGACGCCGACCCGGCCATCAACCCGAAGGTGGAGGACACGTCAAGGGACGGCGTTGACCAGAATTGCGACGGCGAAAACCCCGGCGAGGTGATCGCGGATCAAGATGGCGACGGGCTGGTGGACGACTTGGACCTGTGCCCCAAACTGCCCGGAACGCGCGATAACCTGGGCTGTCCGTTGAATGATACCGATCTGGACGGCGTTGACGATCAACTCGATAACTGCCCCTTCGTCGCCAACCCGGATCAAGCGGACGCCGATCGGGATGGGATCGGCGACGCCTGCCAGGGAGACGCAAACGTGAGCGACGCCGATCAGGACAGCGTGCCCGATCAGAAAGACAACTGCCCGGCCGTTCCCAACCCGGATCAGCGCGATTCGGATGGCGACGGGATCGGCGACGCCTGCCCACCCGCCGAGCGCGATTTTGATCGGGATGGTGTCCCGGATGAGGTGGACGTTTGCCCAGCGGAAGCGGGCCCGCCAGAGCTTCAGGGATGCCCCGCGCCAGACATAGATGGCGACGGCATTGATGACCAATTCGATAACTGCCCGTTTCAACCGAATCCCGATCAACGCGACTCGGACGGTGATGGCGTCGGCGATGCGTGCGAGCAAAGCGGCGGCGGTTCCGATGCTGACCAGGACGGCCTCGCGGATAGCGCCGACAACTGCCCCGACAAGTTCAACCCGGATCAACGCGACTCGGATGGCGATGGGGTTGGTGACGCCTGCGATCAGGCGCCGCCTCCCGATAGTGACCAGGACGGCGTGGCGGATAGCCTGGACAACTGCCCGAACAATTTCAACCCGGATCAACGTGACTCGGATGGCGACGGCATTGGCGATGCCTGTGATCAGGCGCCGCCTCCTGATAGTGACCAGGACGGCGTGGTGGACAGCGCCGACAACTGCCCCGACAAGTTCAACCCGGATCAACGCGACTCGGATGGCGATGGGGTTGGTGACGCCTGCGATCAGGCGCCGCCTCCCGATAGTGACCAGGACGGCGTGGCGGA
>Ga0247727_10006492_pt1 | contig 22973 bp, 29 predicted proteins | sample WisWelCaveWW1625_FD_202498 | JGI IMG/M metagenome (GOLD analysis project Ga0247727, IMG submission 202498) | Biofilm microbial communities from Wishing Well Cave, Virginia, United States - WW16-25 | ecosystem: Environmental > Aquatic > Deep subsurface > Groundwater > Cave microbial mat | place...
GGTTCTCCCTACGTGCGTGTTCCCGAAACCGACGAGCTCCCTTGTCCATCATCGCCCCTCCTCTCGAGGAAACAACGATGACGGATCAGATCATGTGCGTCGAGACGGGGTCGGGCGAGGAGTTACGGATGATCCGTCAGGCGGGGCGGCTTGACGATCAGCCAGTCGAGACCGCTCTCCTGGACGATCTCCTCTTGTCTGGCGCGGTCCGCAGCCACGGCCGGGTAGCGACGGGCGACCACGCGGGTGAACAACTCCATCACCATGCTCCGACAGCCGGCGCCGTCGCCGATCATCGCTCCCGTCACGCAGACGAGCCTCCCGATCACGTTCCGTCTCATCTCCTCGACGATCACGGCCGTCGCATCCGCGCAGAACGCGTCGGGCACCGTGACCCGAGGGCCGAATACGCACACGACGGCCTTCGCGACGGCGAGCGTCCGACCCACATCGACCGCTGTCCGGAGATCTCCTGCGATGACGGACACATTCGGCGCCGAGATCTGCGGGGCGCTCTGGGGCCGATAGAGAGCCCGAACGAGCACGCCCTCGGCCTTCGCGACGGCGAGGAGGGCTCGTCCCGTGCGTCCTGATGCGCCGAACACGGCGACTGTGCGTGGGGCCGAGGTTGTCATGGGATAGTTGGCGGATTCGGGTCGGCGTGACGCTCGGCCGCGCCGCGATCGGGAGGGAGACGGGCCGGTCGCCCACCGCGAGAAGTCTACGTCAGCGCGACGGTGGCGGCAACGCTCGCGACGCTGTGCAGATACTGCGACGTCGTAACGATCGACGCATGCCCGAGCATGTCTCGCACCTCGTGCAGCGGGACGCCCCGTGTGAGCGCGTGGCTCGCGGCGCAGTGCCGCAGTAGATGCGGATGGACGCCCGCCATCCCGGCCACGCGGGCGGAGCGGCGGGTGATGTAGTCGACGGAGTGGACCACCAGCCCGCGGAGAGTCTCACCGTCCACGGGCCTCCGGGCCAGCAGCCAGGGGGCGTCGGGGGCGGCATCCCCGCGAGCACGGGCCCACGCCCGCAGCGGGGCGGCGGGACGACCGGCGAGCGCCACGACTCGCCGGCGGTCGCCCTTGCCGGTGACGCGGAGGAGAACGCGAGTGGGCCCGATCTCGACATCGCGGACACGGAGCCCGGCGACTTCCCCGGCTCGGAGCCCGCCAACACCGAGACACACGAGCACCGCGAGGTCGCGCTTGCTGGCAGTTCGCGCGACGAGTTCTATAGTGTATCAGACTCCCTCTCGAACGCTGAGATCAGGGCATCCAGGGATTGCTCGACGGCAATGGGACGGCTCAGCTGCGGCCAGAACCGAAACTCGGGATGTCGCTGCCGAACCTGCTCTGTATACCTGGCGATGCGCTTGTCCGCGAAGAAGAGATCCACATAGGGGAGATAAGTGAGATGCCACACGTCGTACTCATTCCCAGCCTTCGCGCTGCTCTCGGCCCTCCTGATCTCCTGGCCGACCTGGAAGCTCAGCCATCTCCCAGGGCAATCCTCCAATTGGATCTGCCCGGCGAGCCAATGAGCAAATGTCGTATCCACGGTCGGGCACAATTGCGCGAGAAGCCTCAGGACATGCTCTTTCAAGGCCGAGCGTGCCTGCAATTCCTCAACAGACTGCCGAAGAACCGCCTTGTCAGATGCATCGACCCTCAGCTTTTCAGCCATAGCGCCCCTTGGCCCGAGAGCAACCATTTCCCTGAACAGCTCGTCGAGACCGGCGCGGGCTTCCTGCCGGATCGTTTCTGATTCTCCGGGGGCAATCCTCTCAAATAGTTCATTCTGTTCAGGATCGGCCTCGTTCAGCGCCCTCAACGAGCGATCCGTCAGGCCGTCGATGTTCTGCAGAACATCCTCCGCACCAACGCCAGCGGGAAGAGTCCCTGGGAGGTCACGGAGCTTTGTCACAGCTGCGCCTCCGGGTGGAGATTGATTCACAATTCGGCACCACGTGCTGACTACGGCTTCTACTGTCAGGAATGCTTGCCTGAGGTCGTCGCGTTCGAAAGTTTGTCCTAGCTCCTCGACATCACGCTCATCGAGGATTCTCGGGAAGCCGAGGTCTGATAGGGCGGGGGGCTCTCGGTTGCCATTCCGTAGAATCGCAACGAAGATCTCGCGCGCCTGAACGTTGACCAACCCCGCTTTCAACATGGCCTCATTCATCGGCAGATCACACCTGATCGGGGCAAGACGCTTGAGCGCCTCGAATCTCAACCCCCGACTCTCAGCGAACTCCGAGCGTGCCATCTCCGCGAAATGGGGAAAGCCGAGCGCGAGGATGAAGTCACCCGTGCGCAGTCGTTGCGCGAAGCGCTCGGAGTCCGAGGCACCGGCCTTCAGGGCCTTCTCGAGGAGCACGAGATGACTGCTGTCTAGGTAAACGAGGCGCATCGCTGACCGATATTAGCATGCGGAGTGTCTCGTGTGTGCCTCAGGACGCCTACGAGCGAGACGCTCCTTCAGATCCACCCATCCACCCATCTCCCCGTGCCCGAACTCCACCCATGCACCCATGAGTTGCGACGCCTGAGATACTCTTCGATCGCCGGGTCGCGGGGGGCACGCCGCGCGGGCTCAGGCTCTTTCGTCTCTCCCCCCTTGGGCACCGGCACCGCAAGCCTGGCCGCACGCTCCGGTAGACTCTTCACGAAGTGTGGGCCTAGGATGTAGAGCGCGGCCAGGCAGTAGACCTCGAGGTCCAACGCCTCATTTCGCTCCCGGGTCTTCACCCACTCGCGCACGGTGCCCCTTCCCTTCACGTACTTCCGCACGGCCTTCTCGGCGGTGAGTTGCGCCACGTACTCCTCGTCGACCCACTCAGGGAGGTGGCAGTACCCCGGGCCAGCCGCGCTGATCCGCAGGCGGGCCATCACGATCTCCTTGGCGGTGTCCGTGCACAGCGTGAACAGCGGCGTGCGGTACCGGTTGTGCCGCGTGGGCTCCCCGACCACGGGCTTCCCGCGCTCGTTCCCGCCACGGACGGCGAGCACGCGGCGGTGGGATCGCAGCTTGCAGAACCGGTAGACCTCCTCGGAGTGATGCCCGCCCGAGTCAACGGCGACGCACTCGACGTGGATCTTCCGCCCGGACTCGTGGGTGAACGGCTGCTTGAGGAACGCATCGAGTTCATGCCACACCTTCTCGCGGCCGGGGTCCCCGTGGATCTGGGTGTGCGCGATGAGCCAGGACTCTTCGCTCGCGCCGTAGCCCTTGACCTGCGCTTCCAGGCGATCCCCCTGAACGTCCACCGAGGCCACGAGCACGCCCACGCCGTTCGGGACCTCGGCCGCGTATCGCTCCGCACGCTCGAGGATCGCGTTCGGGTCCGCGGAGTCCCCACGTTCCTCCCAGGTCTCCCCGAGGATGGTGTTCACCCAGGTCTTCAGTCGATACGGATCTTCCTTCCCCGCGAGGAACTCCCCCACGCATTGCGGCCAGGAGCGCCAGCCAAGCGGGGAATAGAGCGAAGAGACGTGGAACCCCACGGTCCCCGTGTCCGATGCGGCCGTGGCCCGCCACTCGCCTCGCGCGAGCATCTCGGGCTTGTGGTGCTCTTCGATCAGCACGCCGCACCCCACGCACACCAGACGCGCGGTCTTCGGCTCGTTCGGCTCCCAGCGGATGTTCTCCCACCGGATCCAGTCCATGCGGCCACAGGCAGGACACGGGACGAAGTACCGGCGCTGGTCGCTGGCGAGGTACTCCTTCTCGATCCGCGAGAGGTGCTTGGTGGTCGGCGTGGACACGAGGAAGACTTTGCGGCGTGGGAACGTCGTGGTCCGCTTCTCCGCGAGCCCCACGGGGTCACCCTGACCTTCGACATCTCCGGGGTACTCGTCGACTTCATCGCAGAAGAGATACCGGATCGGCATGCTCTTGAGCCCGGCCGCGCTGTTCGCACCCGTGAGGATCACGATGCCGCCGGGGAATTCCTTGGAGGTCATCGTATTCCCCGAGTCGCGCGACCTCGCCTCCCGCACCCGCTCGCGCAACACGGGCGTCCCGCGGATCGCCGGGTCGAGCCGCTGCCGCGAAAACCTTCGCGCGACTTCGACGGTCGGCAAGAGAATGAGCGTCGGCGCGGGGGCGTGATGGATGATGTAGCCGAGCCAATTCGACCCTGCCTCCGTGTTGTGCGTCGGGATCATCCCGGCCCCTGCAAGGTAGAGATGGCTGGGTGCATCAACGGCGATACAACGGACGGGCACGCTGGCGAACGGCTGCACTTCGACGATCCGGCGTCGCTCGGCTTCCGTCGGCCGACCGGTCAGCCGATTCCGCATGCGTTCCCGCTTCCTTCTCAGCGCGAACACCGGCCGGTCATCGTAGGCCTGGAAGCCGAGAGAATGATGCATCGTGCTGGTCTCCGTCTTGCCCGAGAAGCCGCGGCCCTCGCGGATCTTGAGGGCCGGCTTGAAACCAAGGCCACGCAGCAGATCGAGCACGTCGGCGACGAGACAGAGGTCGGCCGAGTCGAAGGAGCACCACCCAGTCTTGGTGATCGTGCCGTCCGTATCCATCAGGCCCCGGAGCAAGTCCATCCTTTGCTCGGAGGAGGCCCGGAGATACGTCTCCGGGATCCGCTTGTTGCGGACCAGCCCGAGCGTCTGAAGCCGCGAGAAGAACGAGGGTGCGCGGACGACGGGATCACGAGCTCGTCCATACTTCGCGGCCATCGCGGCCTGACGAGCGCACTCTGCACAACGCTCGGCCGGCTTCCCACGTTTGAGAACCCGGTAGACGCCGACCTTCTCCTTGTCGTGTCCTCGGCGACAGATTCCCGACAACAGCGCCGGCTCGATGATCAGGTTCATGCAGCGTCCCTTGATCCACTGAGGCCGCCGGACAACGACGCGGTGGCCGCCCGCGGCGATTTGCTGACCTATCTCACCGGCATCGTCCTCGAACGCCGTGATCTGGTTCGAGGCACCATTCCCGTCGCCGAGCCAGGCACCGAGCGCGTAGGGAGCGATGGGAAGCTCTCGCTCCGGAAGATCAAGCGGTCGCGTGATGGGAATCGCGTATCGATTCCGGTTCTTCCCATGACGATAGGTCGCGGCAATCTCCTGAGTGGTGAGAACGCGGCGCTTGATCCGCTTCTGTCCGTGGATGTCGTCGTCGACGGCCCAGCGGTGCTCGGCGTCTGCGATGATCGAGGTCCTGTCGCTAAATCGGATCTCGTAGCAGCGATGGCCGAGCATCACGGGAGAGACGTACGTGACGGACCGGACTTGGCCTCCTTCGTCGAAGACCTGATCGCCCACCCGGATCTCGCCCATGGTCGTCCACCCATCGGGCGTCGGGATCGGAGTGTCGAGCGCGAGGGGACCTCCGAGTTGGCTCCCTTTCACGAACACGACGCGCTGAGCCGGATGCGAAGGGCTCAGCGCATCCATGATCTCCCGGAGATAGGGAGTCCGCTCCGTGCGCCAGTGTCCGGGCTCCGCGGAGGACTTCCCGGTCAACATGCGATGCTGGTCCGCCCACTCGCTCACGGTGAGTTTCGGTTCAGGCGTCCACGCTGCCGCGAGCGCCTCGGTGACGACGTCAGACCGTTGGGACACGCGCCAACTCCTCACACACTCGGTCGATCTCCTCGGCCAGGATCCGCCGGCATGTCGCCTCGTCTTTCCCGGCGGCAACGCTGGCGGCCACGCGATCGGGGATCGCCAGCAGGAGATCCCGGCACCGGCGCTGCCAGTTGAACACGACCGTCTTCACGTGCTCGGTCTCGACGTACTTCCCCTTCCGGACCTCGTAGTCGAGTTGCCGGAGCCGCGCCTCGAAGCTCTCGCGCACAGCGCGGGACGCCGCATAGCCGCCCGCGATCCCGGTCATCCCTCCGTGCGTGACACCGAGCGTCGGCCTCGAGGGCTCATCCGGGACCCGTCGGCGGCGGGGCTCTCCGGAGACGCTGTTTCGGGGCTTCGCCTCGTTCGTGTTCTGAGCCCACTCGCGATCAGCGACGTCCGAGTCGATCCTCCCATCAGTCGACTTGTGGATCCGACCCGTGGCGAGCGCCTTGAGCACGGCCGGGTGCGTCACGCCGCGGTGGCGCGCGTAGGCGCGGATCGACATCAACGGCATTCGGCGACTCCTCGGTCGACCGCGACCTCGGCGAACGTCTGGCCGGTGGCCTCGAACGTAGCGGCCCCGCCCGTGAGGTTCATCCACCTGGTGACGATCACGTCGACGTAGGCGGGGTCCAACTCAACCGCGGCACACCGCCGACCGAGTTGCTCGGCCGCGACCACGGTCGTGCCGGACCCGGCGCACACATCGAGTACCGCGTCGCCCCGGAGCGAGGAGTTCGCGATCGCTCGGGCCACGAGCTCGACGGGCTTCGAAGTGGGATGCAGAGGGCTCGCCGCCGGCCGGTCGATCGACCACAGGTTCGACTCGCCGTCCCCGCCGTTGAAGACTCTCTCCGAGCCCTCCCGCCAGGCATACGCGATGAGTTCGAACTGCGGGTTGAAATCTCCACCCCCAAGGACGAAATGGTTTTTCGCCCAGCAGATGACCGTCGAGACGTGTCCGCCAGCCGCGACCAACACGTCGAGCAGAGTTCCGAGGCGCTGCCAGCCGATGCAGATGTACACGCCACCCCGCGTGCTCGCGAGGACGTTCGCGAGGACCTTCCCGATGAACGCCGGCCAGTCGGCCCCCAAGTTGTCGTTCGCGATGGGCGCCCGCTGATTGCCTTCGGCCACTTGCCGCCCGCTCCCTCGATACGCGATGTCGTACGGTGGGTCCGTGAAGCACATCGTCGCAGGCACGGGGACGACGCGCCGGACGTCATCCAGAACGGTCGCATCCCCACAGAGCACGCGATGCTCGCCCAGGCACCAGAGGTCGCCCGATCGCGATACCGGCTCCTCGGGCGGCGCGGGGGCCTCGTCCTCGACGACCGTCGCGTGCGCGTCCGCGAACTCGGAGAGGATCGCCTCGACCTCCTCCTCCGAGAAGAAGGTCATCGCCGCGGGGTCCAGCCCGAGCCTCTCGATCTCCGTGAAATACTCCGCGAGGACCTCCTCATTCCACGTGGCGTGCGTCGCGATGGTGTTGTCCGCCACGATGAACGCCAGCTGCTCGGCTTCGGAGAGGTGCCCCACCCCGACGACGGGAACCTCGCGCAACCCGAGCCGCTGGGCTGCAGCGACGCGTCCGTTCCCGGCCAGGACCTTGCCCTGCTTCTCGTTCACGATCACCGGCACGAGGAACCCGTACCGGCGGATCGACTCGGCGATCTCCTCGATCTGCTCGGGAGAGTGCTCCCGCGGGTTCCTCGCCAGCGGGTGGAGGCGATCGATGGACCACATCGCGATCCGCGCGACGACGGGGGGCGCGGCTGTGGTTACCCCGTCTTCCACCCCACCAGCCCGGTTACCACGCCCCCCAAGCGCTTGTGCCGCCTTCTTCGCGCCTTTCCGGCTCGATCCGGTTACCGCTCGCCCTCTGGTTACTTGCACGAAAACCCTCCCACCGCATGGGCTCCGGGGTCGCCGTCACCCGAGGCGCATAACCCCGCACAGTACCTTGCGTTAGCGCGTTGAGCGTTGGTGTCACCTATCGCCCACAAATCGCGCATAGTGTTACCAATTGGCTTATCGTGCTGCCACGCCCCCCGTTCCACCTCAGCGCTGGTGTTGGGTTACCGCCCGCAGGAGCGCGCCCGCCATGACCGCCAAGCACGTAGCGCGCCGCCGTCACAGCGCCCCCTCCCACGCGGCGCCGACCTTCGCGACGACCCGTCGCACGGCCGCCGGGCTCCGCACCACGGCCGTAAGCACGCAGCGGAGCATCCTCCGGAGCGTGCCCCTGAGGCCCGACGCGTTCACTACGGTCACCCGCATCGGCTTCTACCTTTCCATGGGTGGCCAGAACATCTGTGCGCTTGCGTGGGCACAAAAGCAGAAGCCGGCGCACCACGCGTCGATCGAATCATGCGCGGCGCCCCGGCTGCCGGGATCGCCTGGAAGGCGAGTCGTAGACTGCTAGAGCAGTGTTGAGCCGCCTCCTCGCTCTTGTCAAGAGAGAACGAGAAGCGGTCTCGGCTCAGCGCCGCGCTGCGATAAGATCGCGGCAGCCCGCCCGTCGTCGCGCATGGAGCGGGATCATGACTTGTCTGTCCCCCAGGTCTGGAGGGAGGGACCGCATGCCCAGGAAGGCCCCGGAGAGCATCGAGCAGCACATCCGGTATGAGCGCTGGTTCGTAGTCCAATGCCTCGCTCGGAACAGGGAATACCTAGCGCTCTACGAAAAACACGACCAACTTGCGAAGGAGTGGACCGACGCCCGTAACAGATCGGAGGTGTTCCTCTTCCCGCACCAGTGGGCAGAGCTGAGGCGCTGGCAGAGGAGGCGATCACCCGAGTCGCCACCGAAGGGACTTCGGAACGTCTTGAGGCACCTGTATCGGACTTCGCCCGAGAGAGGCGATGTCGAAAGAATGCTGCGGAAGTCGCGACATGATAACAAGGCAAGGAAGTCTCTCGTGGATCTCCTCAGGGTCGACCGGCCTCATCAGCCGAGCGTCGAGGAGGAACAGTTAGCTGATAGGATCAAGGCCCTTCACCGTCGCGCCAAGTTGCGCTTCGGAGTCTTCCATGTCTGGGATCCCCGACCGTACGTCGACAAGTCTCCGAAAGAGTTGGGTCGCCTGAACGGCATCATCTTCGATTCGATCGGGATGATCCGAGACATGGTTCCGACGAAGGGGGACGTCGGGCCCATCGACCGAGGCTTCGCGGAAGGCGGCCGGCCCGAAGGCCCACGGTACGAGGACGAGCGGTTTGCCACGTTTTGCAATGGCGGAGTTGACCTCTATCTCATAGTCGACGTTCGACACCCGGCCGCCCGACTCCGCTACGACTTCGAGAGGATCATCAGGAAGGTTGAACGCCTCAAGAGGGCGCAGAAGCTGAAGACCCTGCCCGAAAGGCCCTCCCCTGACAGGTGGGAGATGTATCTCAAGGTCTGGGATCTTCGTGAGAGGGGAAAGACTTTCAAGGAGATCGCGCGGGATGTTCTGCCTGGCCCTTTCAGGCATCACGGGGACAAGGCGAAGAAGCTGACGCATTACTACTACAAGCAGGCACAGTTCTGGATCACGCTCGACTGGGCCCGTCTAGGCTAAGGGACATCCCTTAGCCTGGATCGACCGCTCGTGAGGGGCGCGACAAACTTGAGGCGTCATGACCGACGCCTCGACTCGCTCATGTAGATCGCGTCCCCCCGGACGGCTCCTCTCTCCGGAAGCCTCCCTCCAGAGACCCACCTCCCCGCGCAACGATCGCATCCATGCCGCGCCACGTTCGCACGGGGCGGTGCCGCTGTACCTCGACTCCGAGAACGACTTTTCAGTCGCCACCTCTCCACCCACAGCCCTCCTTCCCGGCATCGACGGCGAGGCGCCTCTTGAGCGGTCGGGCGCCCGTCGCCATCCCATCAGGATCCTCCACGAAGGCCAGCGCCTGTGCCTTGCGCTGTTGCTTTTCTTCTCACTAACCGCGGCGCTCCTCGTGGGCGCCCAAGGAGGTAGACCGATGAATGATCAAACCACCCAACCCCGCGCGATCTCCGGAAGCGACCCGCCGGTAGAGCGCGGCCCGGACAGCGAGCGCCCGGGTGACTGTCCATTCGAGAGAGCCAGCGCCCGGCCGAAGCGATTCAAGGGACTGGCACAGGGTCCGGCTGGGGCTGGGAAGACCCTTCTAGGTCTCCAGTGCCCAGGCCCTGTCTTCATCGATATGGAAGCCGGGACGGATCTGTACGGATCCGCCTTCGAGTTCGACGTGCTTCCGGCGACGACGGCCGACGCCGTCATGGTCGCGGTCGACTGGCTCGGGTCCCACCCACACGGTTACCGAACGTTGGTCATAGACCCGATCACCGTGTACTGGGAGGCACTCCAGCGCAAGTGGAGCGCGATCTTCCTCAAGCGCAACAAGGGCGCGAAGGGCCATCGATTCGAGTACTTCGATCTGGGTCCGAAGGAGTGGGCGACGATCAAGGCCGAGTGGCGCGAGCTCATGAGGAAACTGAGCGCCCTCGACATGAACGTGATCGTGACGGCGCGGGAGAAGCCGTTGTACGCAGAGGGCGGCTTCATGCAGACCATCGGTACGACTCACGACGCCGAGAAGAGCCTGCCCTATCTCTTCGACGTCGCCCTGAAACTTTTCCGGGACAAGAACGGCCGGTTCATGGCGGAGGCGCTTAAGGACCGGTCCAACAAGCTTCCCCAAGGGGAATTCGAGATCTCCTACAAGGTACTCGCCGACGCATTCGGGCACGACCTCCTCACGCGTGAGGCACGTCCCGTGGTTCCCGCGTCGGAGGAGCAGGTCCGCGAGGTGCGAGCATTGGTCATTACGCTCGGGCTCAGGGACACCCTCGTAACGCAGCGGCTCGCGGCGTACGGCGCCGATCGCATCGAAAACCTCACCGCCGAAGCCGCGACCGAGATCATCGAGAAACTCAAGGCGGCTCGTGACGCGAAGGCGGCCGCCACCAGCCACGGAAAGGAGGCATGACATGCCACGCATCAACTTCAGCACGGTCGACGACGCGACGGACTTCACGCCACTCCCAGAGGGCACCTACGCGTGTCGAATCGACTCAGTCGAGGAGGCGCGGACGAGCCGGGGAGACGAGATGTGGAAGCTCCGGCTCGTCGTCACCGAGGGCGAATACGCGGGCCGCCTCATCTTCGACAACTTGGTCTTTTCGGAGAAGGCGCTCAAGCGGGTGAAGTTCGTCTGCTCCCGACTCGGACTGGACGTCTCCGGAGAGCTGGATCTCACGCCCGCCATGATCCACGGAAAAACCTGCCGTGTGCGGGTCGAGATCGAGGAGTACGTCGACGAGGAGGAGAAGGAGAAGACGCGCAACCGCGTCCCGTTCGCCGGATACGTGGCCGCGGCGAGCGACGTGGACGGTGCCGCTGGTAGCGAGGAGGGCGCGACGGATGGCGATGGGGACGACGACCTCCCCTTCTGAAACGAACGCGGGTTTCGTCGTCGTGATCGATTCCCGCGAACAAAGGCCGTACCGGTTCCGGGGAGCGGTCACCAAGCCGCTCCCCACCGGGGACTACAGCATCGCTGGCCTCGAGGACCGGATCGCGATCGAACGAAAGTCGAAGAAGGACGCCTACGCATCGCTCGGTCACGACCGCGCGCGCTTCCTGCGCGAGGTGGAGAGGCTGTCGCAGCTCGAGTACGCGGCGATCGTAATCGAGGCGTCGCTCCCGAGCTTCTTGCAGGCTCCCGAGTTCACCAGGATGAGCGCGCGGTCAGCGGTGCGCTCGCTCTTGGCGTGGTCTGTTCGGTTTGGTGTCCCCGTCCTCTTCGCGGGAGACCGGCGCCATGGGCGGGCGGTCACGCTCTGCCTCCTTGAGCAGTTGTGGCGGTACCGAGGCGCTGGAACCGGCACCAGTGAGCCGCCGCGTCGCACTATTGGTTTCGGCAGGAGGGTCGACGATGTCGGCGCTGGTACCCGCTGAGCATCCGAACGATCGGCTCGAGGCCGCGCTCGCCTACGCACGCCATGGGTGGCGCGTCCTCCCGATTCAAAGCGCGGAAGACGGGATCTGCTCGTGTGGCCGGAAGAGCTGCGATAGCCCGGCCAAGCACCCGCGCACCGCGCGCGGACTGAAGGATGCCACGACGGACGAGCGTCGGATCCGCGCGTGGTGGAGGAAGTGGCCGAACGCCAACGTCGGCATCGCGACGGGAGCCAAGAGCGGCCTGGTGGTCCTCGACGCCGACGCACGCCACGGCGGCGAGGAGTCGCTCCTCGAGTTGAAGTCGCGCTTCGGCCCACTCCCCGACACGGTTCAGGCGCTCACCGGAGGAGGGGGGCGCCACCTCTACTTCCAGCACCCAGGCGGTCAGACCCGCATCCGGAACGCCGTGCGCCTCCTCGGCCTCCCCGGAATCGACGTGAGGGGCGACGCCGGTTACGTCGTCGCTCCGCCGAGCCGGCACGCGAACGGCCGCGAGTATCTGTGGGAGCTGTCGAGCGCGCCCGACGACGTGCCGGTCGCGCCGCTACCGCCTTGGCTCCTCGATCTACTCGTGCCCCCGCGGGTCCCCACCGACACGCCACGCCACGACGGGAGCGGCGACAACCCCGCGACCGATACGCCCTATGGGCTCGCTGCGCTGGAGGCCGAGGCCCAGCGCGTCCGCTCCGCCGCCAAGGGGACGCGCAACGACACCCTGAACCGCGCCGCGTTCGTCATCGGACAACTCGCCGCAGGCCATCAACTCGAACCGCACCCGGCCGCCCGGCGCCTCCTCGAAGCCGCTCTCGCCACCGGGCTCACGGAGCGGGAGGCGGAGGCGACGATCCGGAGCGGCTGGCGCGCAGGACGCCGGGAACCCCGCGAACCCTCGCCGCCCGCAAGCCAGGACACCTCCCAACCCAAGGGCGCACCCCAGCCGGGCCCCTCCCCGGCCCGCCATCGGGATGGCTACATCCTCGTCCCCGGTCAGCACACGACGGACCGCGGCCAGCGCTTCGAGATCGGCAACGACGACTTCGCGTCCGCGGTTCTCGAGGCACTCCCGGAGGGCCTCCTCTACCGCTGGGATCGCGTCGTCGGGGATATCTCCGGAGTCCCGGGGGATCGCCGGTTCATCGAGATCGGGGTGGACCGAATGCGCCTGCTGGTCGACGAACATGTGCAGCTCGCCAAGTGGCTCAGGAAGCGGAAGGCGGAGAAGCCCGCTCGGATCTTCGTCGCCTCGTCGCGAGACCACGCAGCACTTGTCCTGGCCGCCGCCGCTTGGTCAGAGCGTGTTCGCGCGCTCCGGCTCCTCACGCACTACCCCGTCTTCGCCGAGGAGGGCCTCAACCTCGTCCGGCCTGGCTGGAACGCGGGGAGCAGGATCTACTACGACGAGCCGCCCGATCTCGTCGGTCTCGTGCCCGAGCGCATCGAGCCGAGCCAGATTGCCGCCTTCATCGACGACCTCTTGGTCGATTTCCCGTTCAAAGACTCCGCGTCGAAGCAGAACTTCCTCGGGCTCCTCCTGACGCCGCTCCTCGCCCCGGCCATCGAAGGCTGTATCCCGATGCACCTCGTCATGGCCTCGCTCGAGAGGACGGGCAAGGGACTTCTGATCTCGTCGCTCCTTGGCCGCGGCATCTGCGGCCGTCCGATCCCGACGCTCCAGATCGGGATGTCCGAGGAGGAACGCGAAAAGCGCATCACCTCGCTCATCCTCGAAGGAGCGACCGTCACTCACCTCGACAACATTCCGACCCGGGCCGCACTGGATTCCGCCGCGCTCTCCTCGCTCCTGACGTCCCGCATCTGGAAGGGACGCCAGCTCGGGGAGTCCCGCACCCCGGAGCTTCCCAACAACCTGATCCCGGTCGCCTCTGGCAACAACGTCCGCGCGACGGGCGAGGTCGCGAAGCGGTGCGTCCCCATCTGGCTCCAGCCGCTCGACGACCATCCTGAGGACCGCGCGGACTTCGCCCACCCAGACATCCAGAGGTACGCGCGGGAGAACCGCCGCCGCCTTCTCGCCATCCTCCTCGGCCTGGTGCTCGCTTGGAAGGAGGCCGGCCAGCCCCCGGGCACCGCGCGACTCGGCGGGTTCGAGGAGTGGGCGAGGACGATCGGCGGGATCCTCCACCTCGCCGGCTTCGACGCGTGGATGACGAACTACCGCGCCTGGGTCTCGGTCGCCGACGACTGGACCGCCGACGCTCAGGCCCTCGCCGAGCGCTGGTGGGCACGCCACGGCGGGGCGCCAATATCCGCATCCGACGCCCTGAGACTTCTCGTTTCGCTGCCCCCCATCTTCCCCTGGGTGACCGCCCGTCACGAGTCCAGCCAGCTCATGACCTTCACCAAGGGCGTCCTCCTCCAGATGGTCGACCGCCCGCTTCGGGGTCACCGACTCGAGAAGGAAAGGTCTGGGAACAACTCGCTCTACCGGATGACATACGACCCGGACGCGGAACGCGTTGCAAACACAGGCCATCCGGGAGGTCCGGGAGGTCACCGGGAGGTCAAATGACGACCTCCCGCCTCGCAACTTCTTTCATACCAAGACCGCGGGACGAACCGCGGGAGGTCCGGGAGGTCTTTGGCATTCTCGCGCGTGAGAAGGGAACTGGACTCTCCTATAAAACCCGGAGGAACACCCCCCGGACCTCCCGGACCTCCCGTTTTGCCCCCGTGGCATGCCTGCGCGCCAGGCCCCGGGCGCCGCGACCCCACTCACCAAACCCAACCCGAAAGGAGGCGATGACAAATGGTTAGCCGCAGTCCGGTGGAGCGCGATGAAGCTCCCCGGATCTCCGAGGTCCGGTTCCGGTTCGTCCCCGATGGCCGCGATGGCTTGCTCGCGTACGCGTCGTGTCGCTACCACGACGTCGTGTTGAACGACATCGCGATCCGGCGAGACGAGACGGGGAGGCTCTTCCTCACGTTCCCGAGGAAGCTCTCGTCGACGGGCCACCCGCACCCGATCCACTTCCCCCTGAGCCGGGAGGCCACAGCGGAGTTCGAGCGGGCGATCCTGGGGCAGCTTCGGCGGCTGGTCGGGGTGGACGGGAGGCGCGCTGAGGGGTGATGAGAAGGGCCGTCAGCATCTGGCTCGTCCCCTACCGCGGTGACTCGCTCCTGTACAGGGCGACGTGTCGGCTCGGGCTGAGGTTCGTGAGGGGCATCGAGGTCCACGCGGGTCCCGAGAGGACCTTGATCGTCAGACTCGCGCGTCAGAAGCCACCGCTTTACCGGGAAGAGATCGAAGCGGTTGAGCGAGCCGTTGTGGGGCGCGTGCTCGACGTGCTGGAAGAGATCGAGGGGGAGGTGTTCCCGAACGGCGACCACGATCCGGAATGGAACGAGGCTTCATGATCGAGGCGGCAGGGCGCTCCTCCCACGGGGCGACGTCGAGCGAGGAGAGGATCTGCAAACTGGCGGCCCTTCTCGCCGTCGGCCTCGTGCGTGTCCTGGCCAATCGTTGCCGTGGAGGGGCCCGGTGCGAGGACGTGGAAGGGATGAACCGCAACGAGCGCATCCCGCTCAAACGGAGGAGCCCACATGAACGAGAACCATGAACAGGGGAAGTTCGTGATCCAGGTCAGGCAAGACAGCGATCCTCTCGCCGTCGTGCTCACCCCCGTCGTCAGGACGGCCTGCGTACCTTGCGACGAGGTGCTCGCGGAGGGATACGACCCGCACAACAGTCCGCTGCGGCGCCCTGTCTGGTGGCGCGTGGAGCGCCGGGGCGACAGGAAGGTCTACTGCAGCGATTACATCGCCACCAGGGAAGAGATCCATGCCCACTTCGGCGAACGCACGGACTCACTTCTTCGACCTGATCAGCAACGCGCGCGCGTCACCATCGAGACGGAGCTCCCTGATAACGAAACGATGGAAGCGCTGATGAGCGCGACGAGGGCCTACCTTGCCGAGGGAGAAGAGGGGGCGTCCCCTGCGCCTCCGTCAGAGGGATGAGGGGGCTCGCCGGCGCCGCACCGCCCGCTGCCGCCACAACCCCCGGACGTGTCGGGGGTTGTGGGCTCGGAAGAATCTGCGCCTCTCCCTCTCTTTCGAGTGGATGTGTCTCCCCGAAGAGAGCGTGAATTGGTGTGCGGCCGAACTAACCAACGACCGGAGAGGAGACACTAATGAGCACCAAGAAGAAGGCGGAGGCGAAGCCCGAGGGCGCTGCGCCGAGCGAGAAGCCGAGGCGTGTTCGCGGGCGGGCGCGTGCGGAGATCGCGGGGAAGGTGATCGAGGGCCCGGCGAGCGGGAAGCCGGCGGTGCTGACGCCTGGTACCAAATTGGTGAGGGAATACAAGGGCAAGAAGATCGTGGTGACTTGCATGGAGGGTGGTCGGTTCGAATACGACGGGCGGTTCTACACCAGCCTCAGCAAACTCGCCTGCGAGATCACCAAGTCGCATCTCTCGGGGCCGCGTTGGTTCGGATTGGTGAGGCCTGGTGGCCGGAAGCCCGGTCGCGCGAAGGGGAAGAAATGAACGCGCCGATGACACGCGACGACGCGCTCGCGGAAGCCCGGAGTCTCCTCGGGCCGACCGCCCAGGTGATCGAGCGCCGGCACGCCTGGGGAACCGTCGGCTACATCGTCTCCCGGCGGAGGGGCGGGGAGACCGATGTGCTCGCCTACGGCACGAACCTGAAGGACATGCTCGCTCGCCTTCGGGCGGACCGGGAGCGGGCCCGGCAGGGACTCGCGCGGTTCGTCGAGGCCGTGGCGACCGTGGAGGCGATCGACGACGGGGCGACGATCACTCGGGTCTGGCGTGGGGTGACCTACACGGTCCGGCGGGCGGGGGACGGGTTCACGTGGAACGGGAGGCCGTACACGAGCCTGACGGCGGTGGCGCGTGCGATCACGGGGGCGAAGTCGATCAACGGGCGGGCGTGGTTCGGGGTGGCCGGCAGGAAGGAGGTGGCGCCGTGAACGCGGCCCGAGAGTACCGGCGCGTCCAGGGGGACGTGCGGGCCATCATCGACCGCCTCCCCGCCGTGCTCAACGCCCACGTGGCCCGGCAGGAGGCGACCCCGCAGTACTGGAGCCACGTGGCGGATCTCAAGAAGGCGCGCGTCGACCTGCTCCACGTGGCCGCCTTTCTCGGCGACCTCGAAGCGAAGGAGCAGTTGCTCGGGGAAGGAGAGGGTCGATGACCGACACACCGAGGGTCGAGCGCCCCGAGTGCGTAGAGGAGGAACATATCCTGTTCCTCGACGCGCTTCGGGAGAGCGGCGTCTGCAATATGTGGGGCGCGTCGGTCCCGCTGCTGGAGATGTATCCCGAACTCGGCCCCGCAAACGCTCGCGTGGTGCACGGCTACTGGATGCGCTCGTTTGGGGAGCGGCATCCCAGGACAGAGGAGACGACGCGATGACAGCCAGGGATCTCGTGGGCGGGAGGATCGCGCAGGTGTTCGATGTTGAAGACGAAATCATCCTGGTGGTCGAGAAGGACGGGCGCGTGCTGCAGGCTGAGGTCTGGCGACCCGAAAAGAACGGTCCCATCTCGCTCTTCGTGAGCCTGATCCCGGGCGCAACCTCCGGGAACCAGGTCCGACTCGCCGACAGGAGGCGCGTCCGATGACGCCCTACGAGGCCCTGATCGTCCAGGCCGCGGGCTGCCCCGAGGACCGGGCCGACGAGGTCGAGGAGGTAATGCGCGACGTGCTCGGCCACGGGACGCTCGACGGCCTCTCCCGCGCGGCGTTCGACCGGGAGGCGAGGAAGGCGTGGGCGCTCGTCCAGAAGGGCTGCCCGACCCACGCTGGCGTGAAGAAGGGCACGGTCCGGCTTCCCGAGGGCAGAGGGCGGCGGGCGAGGGGGCAGCGGTGAGCGGGCGGGGCACGGGGGGCGCGGCGTAGTGGCCACGGTCCTCGTCAACGGGCGGCGGAACGGGGGCGGCAACGGGTCGTCTGTGGCCGCTCCCACCGTCGTTCGGTGTGCCGTCTACTGCCGGCAGTCGGTCAGCGAGGGGAATGGCGAGTCCGCGAGCATCTCGGTCCAGCGGGAGGCCTGCGAGGCGTTCATCGTCGCCCACAAGGCCGAAGGCTGGCTCAACGTGTCCGACACCTACTCCGACCAGGGGATCAGCGGTGCCACCCTCCAGCGGCCCGGGATGCAGCGGCTCCTCGCCGACATCGAGGCGGACCGCGTGGACGCGATCGTCACGTACAAGTTGGACCGCGTGTCGAGGAACCTCGCCGACTTCGCGGCCCTCGTGGCCATGCTGGAGCGCCGCGGGATCCGGCTCGTCTCCGTCACGCAGTCGTTCGACACGAAGTCGGCGGTCGGGCGGCTCACACTCGGGATCCTGATGTCGTTCTCGGAGTTCGAGAGGAGCCTCGTGAGCGAGCGGACGCGGGACGCGGTGGTCTCCGCGAGGAAGAAGGGCCGGTGGACGGGCGGGGTGACGCCCTGGGGGTACACGCTCGTGTCCGGGAAGTTGATCCCCGACCCCGTCGAGGCTCAGCGCGTAAAGGAAACTTTCGCTCTGTACCTTCAGCACGAGAGCCTCATCGACGTGGCCGAGGCCCTCAACGCCCGTGGCTGGAAAACGAAGGTCACGGGGACTCGGGATGGCGGGACACGGGGCGGGGTCGCGTGGTCGAAGTCGAGCGTCCACCGCGTGCTCTCGAACCCCGTCTACGTCGGGCGCGTGGTGGTCGACGGCGCGGCCTTCAAGTCCGAGTCCCCGGCGATCGTCGACCGGGCCACGTGGACCGCCGTGCAGGAGCGGTTGGAGCAGAACGGCGGGGAGCACACCCGGGCGGCGAGGTACGAGAGCGGGGCGTTGCTCCGAGGGCTGCTCTACTGCGGCTCCTGTGGCTCCGCGATGTCGCCAAGTTGCGCGAGGAAGGGGCCGAGGGTGTATCGATATTACCGGTGCTCCCGAGCCCTCAAGCAGGGCCGCGCCGCGTGCCCCTCCCGCCACGTCTCCGCCCCCGCCATCGAGGCCCAGGTCGTCGCGGAGATCGCGAAACGGGCGAACGACCCGGCCGTGGTCGAAGCCATCACGCTCGCCGCCAAGGAGCAACTCGCCGAGAAGCGCCGGGGGCTCAACGCGGAGAAGCGGGCCATCGACCGGGCCATCCGGGATGCAGCCAAGGAACGGGCCGAGACGACCCACGATCGCATGCCCGCTCTGGACCGCCGTGTCAGCGAGCACGAGGCGCGCCTGGCCGCGATCAAGCAGGAGGCCGCCTCCCTGGCCGCCATGGAGGTCGACCCGGAGCAGGTCGCCCGGACCGTGGCCGACTTCCCGACCGTATGGGGCGCTCTCCTACCACGCGAGCGCCGCCGTGTCTCTGAGATCTTGATCGCCCGCGTTGTCGTCGACGGGAGCCCTGGCTGTCCAGCCGTCACTCTCCGCGAGGTCATCCCAGCTAGCGCGTGACCATCCCCATGGCCCCCGACACGCCTTTCCGCCTCTACTCCTCCGGCGTGGTAAGATCGGCCTTCGGACCCATCTACAACCGCGAGGGCCACTTGGCCGAAAACCTCCTCTTCTACGGCGACAACCTCGACGTCCTCCGTCGGCACATCAAGGACGAAACGGTCGACCTCGTCTACCTGGACCCGCCGTTCAAGAGCAACCAGGACTATAACGTGCTGTTCGCCGAGCAGAACGGGTCGCGCTCGGCCGCGCAGTTCGAGGCGTTCGAGGACACGTGGAGGTGGGATCAGGGAGCAGAAGCAGCGTACCAGGAAGTCGTGGAGGCTGGGGGACCTGTCTCCGCTGCGATGCAGGCATTTCGACTGTTCCTGGGCGAGAGCGACATGATGGCGTACCTGGCCATGATGGCCCCTCGTCTGGTGGAGCTTCGCCGGGTGCTGAGGACGTCCGGATCGATCTACCTTCATTGTGATCCAACCGCATCTCACTACCTGAAAGTTTTGATGGACGCTGTCTTCGGGCCCCCCGCATTCAGGAACGAGCTCGTCTGGAAGCGGACGCCCTTCTCGGGGAGCAGCAAGGCCCGGGCGCGGCAGTACCCTCGGTCGCACGACGTGATCCTCTTCTACTCTCGTGGGGATGACTGGACGTGGTCTCCTCCAACTCGCCCCTATTCCGATGAGTATCGCGCTCGCTTCAAGTGGGATGATAGCGATGGTCGCGGACCCTACAGGAAGACTCTGCTCAAGACCTTCTCCAAGGAGACGTTCGATCGACTGAAGGCCGACAACAGGCTCATCGCTCCTCAGAGGACGGGCGCCAAATGGTCATACAAGCAGTATCTCTCTGAAAGCTCCGGGACTACCCAGATCGATGACACCTGGATGGATGTGAATGCCATCAACCCGGTTGCCAAAGAGCGCCTCGGATACCCTACGCAAAAGCCCGAGGCTCTACTCGAACGCATCATCACGGCGAGCAGCAACGAGGGCGATACCGTCCTCGACCCCTTCTGCGGCTGCGGGACCGCCGTGGCCGTCGCTCAGCGCCTTAACCGCCGCTGGATCGGGATCGACGTCACTCACCTGGCAGTCACGCTCATCAAGAGCCGCCTGCGCGACACCTTCGGGGACGGCGTGTCGTACAAGGTGATCGGCGAGCCGGTCTCCATCCCCGATGCCGCAGAACTCGCTGAAGATGATCCCTACCAGTTCCAGTGGTGGGCCCTCGGCTTGGTCGGGGCGCGTCCTGTCGAGCAGAAGAAGGGCGCGGACAAGGGCATCGATGGCCGGCTCTACTTTCACGACGAGTCTGCGACCGGAGGCAAGACGAAGCAGATCATCCTGTCGGTGAAAGCCGGGAACCTCACAGCCAACCACGTCCGAGATCTCCGAGGGGTGATCGAGCGGGAGAAAGCCGAGATCGGTGTTCTCATGTCGATGGAGGAGCCGACTCAGCCGATGCGGAAGGAGGCCGCCACCGCGGGCTTCTACTCCTCTCCATGGAACACGAAGCATCCGCGGATTCAGCTTCTTACCGTGGCTGAACTCCTCGACGGTCGAGGGATCGACTATCCATCGCGCCAGGGCAACGTGACGTTCAAGAAGGCCGCCCGGGTCAAGGAGAAGGCGAAGGAGCAGCTGACGCTCGTGGCGGAGGGCGACTCAGACTACCGGCCACGACGGAAGCGTCCCCGATGATGCAGAGGGGCCAGGAGCCTGCCGTCGCCTGTGTGTACGTTGGCTCTCCAGTGAACTAGCACGATTGCCGGGCGGCCCATGATCCTCGATCCCCTTCTGAATGCAGCGACGACGATCGCGAGGTTCCTGGCCAGCCTACTGGGACTTTCCCGAGAGATCCGGCAGGGGACAACCGATCGTGGCAGGCACGGGGTTCCCGCCACGCCTGGTGCGCGCATTCTCGCAGAGAGGTCGCGCCCTCTGGAGCTGGAACTTTTGCTCATCTCCTTCGACATCAGTCTCAACCGGACTCCCCCCGAGATCGGAGTTTGGTTCCACGCCGTCAACTATTTGAGGCGCCCGCTTACGATCACGTCCTTGCAAGTGACCCAGTTCAAGCTGTCCGGGTGCCCCGCGCTGGAGAACATCGGCCTGCCATCGGAGATCCAGATTCCCGCTCGTCGCTCGCGTCTCGTCTACTGCAGGCGGGCGCTCGCCGACTCTGAGGCCAGGGTCTTTGCCAACGCTCGGCGTGATGACCGACTGAATGCCTCCGTGAACCTCGCCTGCACGGCCCGGATCGGTTCCAAGTTCATCACCTATGGTCCACTCGTGGGCCAGGGCGTGAACGGTTGGATCGAGGGACTGCTGGCGCCCTCAGCGGGCACACGGTAGGACGTTCGCGACAGCACGTGATGGCCGGTTGCCGGAGTGCTTTGAGGGTGGCGGAGGAATGACGAAGAGAATTCCGAAGCCGATTCCCTGGGAGAGATTCCCGCTCGACGCTCGACTCGCGTGGATGAGACTCTCGCCCGATAGAGAGAGCGAAATTCTTTCCGCAGTTTGGTGCGAGGCGTGCGGCAACATGTCGAGCATGACCGTGGACGGTGGCCGGCTCGAAGGGAAGATGCTCACCCTCGAGGGGCGTTGCGACCGTTGCGGAGCCTCCCTCATCCGTCCGGTCCAAGAGTAGGCGCGTGGGCAGAGGGTATCCGTGGAGCCTCGGCGGCAACATCTTCGCGGGCGCCCCCACCCCCACGACGTCCACGTCCTGGGGGGAGGTGAAAGGCAAGAGCGGAAGGTGATACGTCTCGTCGCTTCATCGCCGGCGAGCCCCGCTGCGATATACTCCCTCCCGTGACGAGGAATCGGACACTGCGCGGTCAGGGCCTGACGTGGGCGCCCACCCGGTCCTCTGCGGCTTCGGACCGATCGACGAGCCCGATCTATCAGCTGAAGGTCACGCTTGCCAACATCCGGCCTCCGATCTGGCGAAGGCTCCAGGTCCGCGGGGACATCTCCCTCTTCCGGCTTCACGAGATCCTCCAGCGGGCCATGCCGTGGACCGACTCCCACATGCACCAGTTCATCGTCGGGAGGACGTACTACGGCCGGGCGGATAGCCAGCTGCGTATGGAGATCCTGAGCGACAGGTCGAACACGCTCGCGGAGGTCGCCCCGGCGCCAAGGAGGCGGTTCATCTACGAGTACGACTTCGGGGACTCCTGGGAGCACGAGATCGTCGTCGAGAAGATCTTGCCGTCCGATGCTCCGGCCAGGTGCCCCGAGTGCCTGGCTGGCGAGCGCGCCTGTCCGCCCGACGACTGCGGAGGCTTCCCGGGCTACGAGCATCTCCTCAAGGTGCTGGGCGACTCGAAGCATCCCGATCACGAAGAGATGAGGGAATGGCTCGGCCGCCTCTTTGACCCCGAGGCGTTCGACCTCGTGTCCGTAAACCGAAGGCTCGGCAGGCTCCGATGACTCGGCCACGGCGCCGGTCACGACGCGAGCCCCAGAAGAGCGACTCGATCTTTCCCCTGTCTCTGGGGCCAGTCGTGAAGCCTCTGCCCGTTCCTCCCGACGCGCCGAAGATCCACCGCGTGGTCTACCGCCACGGGTTTCTCGAGGATCCCGGCGACCTCAGCCCGCTTCAGACGGTCGAACTCTCAGGGGAGCGCCTCCCCGAGGAGATCGTCCGGTCCATCCACGAGAATGGGCTCCTCTCGCTGGGCGGCGTGCACGGCTACCCGGACGTCGGCGAGCCGATCCAGTTCGACGAAATCAGGATCGACTACGAGGGCGGTCAAGTCGAGATCGGGGTTTTCAACCGCGCGATCATGCTCTTCAAGACGAACGACGAACTCTACGTGCGGGTCCATCGCGTGTGCTGCAAGATCGAGCCGCGCCCCAGGTACACGGATCCGCGCGAGTGACCCCCCACCCCCACCCCGCCGTGCGACCAGGCAATGCTGGTCGGGAAGGAGGAAGCGATGTAGCCTTCTGAAATCCCGTGAGTCGTCCAGCGGGTGCGAAACCCGCCCGGTCAAAGCTGAGCCCGGCAGGCCGG
>Ga0247727_10006493_pt1 | contig 22968 bp, 21 predicted proteins | sample WisWelCaveWW1625_FD_202498 | JGI IMG/M metagenome (GOLD analysis project Ga0247727, IMG submission 202498) | Biofilm microbial communities from Wishing Well Cave, Virginia, United States - WW16-25 | ecosystem: Environmental > Aquatic > Deep subsurface > Groundwater > Cave microbial mat | place...
CTTCCTTCCTTCACGAGATTGCTGGCCTGGCATTTTGACTCCCGGTGAAACCTGATTTTACTCTCGTCGTCCGAGCCGGTAAACCCGAGGCCGCGCGAAGATGAAGTTTAAACCAAACGTCGAAGACGTGTAAGTTTTTTTCCGGTATGACGACCTGTTATTTATATAGACGGCGAATTTTAAAAAAGTGTCGCTTTTTTCAATTGTCTCTCATTGGAGTTGAACGCCGAGATTGATGGCGAAAGAATCAAATATGCCATCAGCAAAAGATGGATTGATGATGACGCCCGGCTGCAATTTGCCCAAGCTGATATTGGCCCAGAGCCCTTCCTCTTGTGTAATTTTAAAACTGAAATAGCTGCCTCGGTTAAAGGCCGTTTGTACTTCACTTCTTTTTTCGTTTCTGCCTTCTATAAACCAGACGAGATAAGCGCCGGTGCTGAGTCGCCCGGTTTTATATCCAATCCGTGTCACCAGAGGGATTGCGCAACCATAATTCTGCGTATCGAAATTGTGCAAATAGGCAGCGCCGAGGCGAAGGCGAAAAACCAGACCCGTCTCGCGCCGGAGCCGGTAATTGATCATCACTTTCACTGTCGCAAAATCAAGGAAGGCTTCCTCACGATCAATGTCAGATTCGGCGCCGACTTTCATAGCATAGCCGTGCTCCGTCGCTACGATTGGGAAACGAATTCCGGCTTCGGCAAAAAACGGCGAGGCTTTGCCCCCAAGCTCAAACCCTACATAAGGATTTCCGATCGTGCTCTCGTAGCCACTGTTGCGGAAGAAGCTGAATGGCCGATCAATTTTCGTGTCAAATGCCGCATAGGCAAAGGGCAGTTCAGCCACGAGAAAAGTTTTCTTACCAATCGGCCAACGCAGCGAGAAGAAAAAAGCGGCAGTCTTGAAGGAGTAATCAACCGGATACGACACTCCGTTATAAACTCCTGAGTGCAGCGTTGGCTTGAAAATCTCCAGCGCCAGGGTTTTGCCGTGGCTGCGCTGCAGCCAAAAGGATTGCGCGGAGATCGCCACGGGTAGAATTAAAATAACAACGACGATAAGCATGACCCTTATGGGCCGAGATGATATTCGCGGCATGAGATGTCTTCTCTCGTTTAAGTTCAGTTATCCGTGGTTTATAAACCCATTTGGGTTGCAGCTCGTGCAGATCAATCAAGCACGTAGACGTAGGCGGCGCCATCGGTATAATAATTATAACGCGCACTAGCAGGCGCTCCAATAATGGCTAATCGCCCGCTAATCGACACAGCCGCACCAAAGCAATTATTAGAAGTTCCGTCGCTGGCAGCCAAAATTTTCTGCTCACGCCAAACAGTTCCATCCCAGCGATAGATATAAGCGGCACCAGGTACGGAGCCAGATTCATCATCGCCAAACACATTATCATAGTTATTGAATGGCGCGCCGATGATCGCGATATTCTGTTCCACGGCTACCGCTGAGCCCCAATAGGCGCCAGTGGATGGCGTTGTGCCCTCGAAGCTCAGTTTGGCTTCCTGGCGCCAACTCGATCCATTGTAACGGAAGATGTAAGCGGAACCGGCGTTTTCAATGTTTGCGTCATCGTCGGGCGCGCCAACGATGGCCACGTCGCCGCTCACCGCCACCGCAAGGCCAAACCGGTCGCCCTTGCCTTTCGCCACGTCACCAGCGAGAAGTTTGGCTTCTTCCTTCCAGCTTGATCCAGTAAAGCGGTAGAGGTACGCCATACCGGTAGCGTTGTGTCCCGTATCAGTTCCCCAAGCGCCCACGATGACCACATTCCCATTGACGCACACACTGGAGCCGAATCCATCATGGCCTTTTCCAGAACTGGCCGTTAGTTTTGCTTCCTCCACCCAATTAGAGCCGTTGAGGCGATAAATGTAACCGAGCCGTTCTGGGGAAAAGACCCAAAGTAGTCGTCATTGACGCCGACCGCGATCACCCTCTCACTCATTGAAACAGCATTACCAAATTCATAATTCGTCGCTGCATCGCTGGGGGGATAATTCCGCTTCTTCCTGCCACTGCGAGCCGTTAAAGCGATACACAGAGACAGAGCCTCTCCCGCCAACGACGGCTCTAATCCCACTGAGCGCAACTGAACCGCTTCGAGGCAAGTTTGCTTCCTTTATCCAGGTGACCTCGTCCCAACGATATACATAACGTTCGACTATTGCCACATCACCACTGATCGCAACGGATTGGCCTAAATTATATGAAGACCCTCCGTAAGTGAACAGTTTGGTCTCCGCGCCATTCTGCAAAAAGGCTTCGATGATGGTGTACTTGGAATCGCAAGCGTAAAAAACAGCGAAGAGGCTTAAGATGAGCCCTACTCGAACGCCAGTTTTTATTCCGATGGATTTCATGTGAACCTCATTGGTGTATACTTTGAGTGCCTATTCTTATTTGAGTAAAATGAGCTTACGTGTTTGTGCCCAATTGTCGGCTTGCAAGCGATAGATATACACGCCACTGGGCATGTCATTGGGACTTCATAAAACGTCGTCCGCCAAAACGAGATTCTGGAAAATTCTCCCGCCTCCGACTCCATTTATGATAAGATTGCCTTGAACTTATCCGGCATCGATCATCCTTCTGGCCGCGGAAACTTTCTCTGGCGAAAGGGCTCATCCCGAGTTTGTCAAGATATCTTTCGAGGCCAGGACGCAAAACTGAGCGACTTTTTATCGGACTTTTCTCTTCGATGAGGCCCTGGGCATAAATGAACGCCGTGGAAAGCAGCATCGTGAGCAGACCAAGAATCGCCGTTGCTACTAAAAGTTTTTTCCTTACAAGATGAATTTCATTTTTGTGAGGCACATTGTCAATTTTCATAGTTACCTTCCTTATTCCTAAATTGTTCGAGTTAATTTTCCAACCACTTGACCATGACCAAACATGGATTTTCCAAACTCCACAGATGCTTAAATTCCTCCAGAGGCCGAAAGCCGAGCGCCGCGTAGAAGGCGCGGGTTCGCTCATACGCTTCATTCCGGCGCGACGGCCCCAGTGTTTTCACTTGCAGAAATTCAACCTTGTTCTGTTTCAAATAGGCTTCGGCCCGATCAATCAGCCTGCGCCCAATTCCCCTTCGATGGAATTCGGGTCGAATCCCCATCACGTAAAGCTCAGCCGCATATTCGTTGTGCTGCTTGACCGTAAGAAAACCCACGACTGTTTCCTGAACTTTTGCCAGGAAAGTGGGCATGGTTTCGATATCCTTTGCATATTGTGCAAGTGCCGATTCAATTCCAAACCATTGCGGCAGCGATCGCAGGATCAGCTCACATTGTGCGGCCATGTTCAATGATGGGCTGGCGATGACGATGTCCATAATAATGCAAAGATTCCCATTAAAGTGGTTCTTACGAGTCATACACTTTTTTTAAATTCTAAAAAAAGTGCGGGCGGTCTTTGTCGTTGCTTCAGCAACCTCTTCCGGCGATTTTGCCATACATTGCGCAACCGTACGCAACACATAAGGGAGAAAGGCAGGCTCATTTCTTCCACGTCTGGGCTGGGCGGGCAAAGTCCGCGGTGTCAAGAAAGGAGCATCGGTCTCCAGCATTAACCGCTGCAGCGGAATGCGACCCACCAAGCCACGTAAAGGCCGTCCTCGCCGCTCATCACATATCCAACCCGTGATACCGATATGAAGGTCCAGCGCCAGATAGCGGTCGAGCGCTTCGGCATCACTGGTGAAACAATGAACGACGGCCACATCGAATTGTTTTCGATACCGCGCGAGTATCTCCACGAATCTTTTGTGCGCCTCGCGTTCGTGCAAGAACAGGGGCAGGTTCAGCTCACACGCCAATTGCACTTGCGCCTCGAACCATCGGTCCTGGAAGGCGCGCGGCGAGAAATCCCGATCATAGTCCAAGCCGCATTCGCCGATGGCGACGACTTGCGGTTGTCGCGCTAATTCGCGCAAGTGTTTGAGCGTGTCGGCGTCGCACTCACGCGCATTGTGAGGATGAACACCGGCAGTGCAGTAGAGCCAGCCCGGATAAGCGCGGGCGAGTTGCGCGGCTTCCCGGCTACCTCGAACGTTGGCGCCCGTGACGATCATCTGCTCCACGCCGGCGGCAATGGCGCGCTCAATCACGTCTTTTTGGTCAGGCCGAAAAGATTTATGCGTCAGATTCACTCCAATGTCGATCAAACGAGGTGGCATGTTGTTTCCTTTTTTATTCTCTGCCGAGATGCCATCGCCCTACTCGATGTTTTGTCTTTTCGTTCGCAGCCTTTCCAAGATGCGCTCTGCTTCTTGCGCGTACTCTCGGTCTGTGCCTTCTGCAATACTCTTTAAGACTCTCTCCGCTTCCGTCGGATCAAACTCTCCCCGGGCCAATCGCCAAATGGCGCTCTTTCGCAGGTCATTGATGTGGTCCATTTCATTCTTCAACGTAACTTCTCCTAATGCAACCTTGCGGACAAACGCGAAGTCGCCACTATACACTGCTAAGGCATCATTCGCCGCCCTCTCCACATCCCGCTTGTTGATAAAGGCTTCCGCACAGTTGGAGGAGGCGCGCACGTCTTGATGGTAAAAGCTATAACGCACCTTGGCCATGATTCCTTCTCCGGGAGGAGAGTCATACACGAGCAGATAAGAATCCTTGTCAAGAACCATTTTGGAATAGCTGTTCCCACACCAACTGAAGGCATGCGGTTCTGCGCGAGTCCATTTGCCTGGCGCTTCTTCATATTCCAGCTTTACATAGATGTTTCCGCTGCCGAAAGTGTGAATCCCATTCTTTATATAGGTGATTCCCTCCTGCGCGGAAAGGGTAATGGGCTTGCCGGAACGGTTCACAACATAGATAGGAACATCACCATTCCTCCGGTGGTCGAAGTCTGCGAAGAGAGTCAAGCGGCCGGAATCCGCAAAGATGTGCTCCGGCAAACTCGCTATCGGTTGGCACACTCGATTATCCTGCGAATTTTTCTGCATGGCCGAGGCTCCAAAAAGGAATACCGAAATAACGATGAAAAAGAAGATACTTTTCATGATCACGTCCTCAAGGTTTATCGGATAAGTTTACTCAACTTTTACTTTTTTCCAAAAGTTTACCGCCTTGCCTTTCTCTCATCTTATCGATCTCAAAGCGCAACGCCCCGTCCTCGTATTGAGAGGCAATCTCGTACTCGGCTTCGGCCTTTTGCGCCTCGCCCATTTCCATGTAGCAATGGCCTAAGTGCAAATGCGCCATGGGTTCAAGCCATTTTGCTTCGATCTTTTTTATGGCGAAAATTTTTTTGAATTCAACAACGGCGTCGGCAAAAGCCTTTGCGTCGTATTGAGTTTTAGCAATGCAATACTGTATTTCAGCGATTTTTCGCTCCGGGAAATCTTCCGTGTTTTCGACGGCCTTGGCACGAGCCGCTTCCAAGACGGCGAGGGCTTTCGCATGATTCTTCGTTTTGGCATAATTCCGTCCCCGCAGCAATTCCAGATCAACCGGCAATGGCGGTTGCTTAACAAGCTGCTGCGCGGATTCATAAACGTGTTTTTCGTCGGACTTTTTCACTTTTTGATAATATCCAATCGCTTCTTCGCGTTTGCCCAACATCTCGTGACAACGCCCGGAAAGATAATTTGCCCACGCCACCCATTTCATATTTCCGGGTGATTGCGAAGCAATGGCCAGCGCCTGCCGGTAATGCGCGTCGGCGGCATCGAATTGATTCAATTCAAAGCAAAGGCTGCCGAGACGAAAATAGGATAAAATGCCGAACCTCGGGTTGCGATGATGATTTTTCTCATGAACCACTCGCGTTGCCATTTCAATGGCCTGCGAATGGTTGCCGGTGTTTTGCAGCGCCTCGGCCTGATACAGCAGATAAAAAGGATTGTCGGGATATTGTTGCGCCAGCGCATTAAAACAGATTAAAGCTTTTTCGTATTCACCTTCTGCGTTGGAATAAATATCCCCGAGCAGGAACGCGGCGAGCGTCCTGGTATAAACGCCTTTTTCCGCGGCAAGCTGCAATTCCCGCAGGCCTTTTTTTCTATCGCCTTCATCAAAGCCCAATACCGACGACACTGTCTTCAACAAAAAATTCGCCATGAAATCGGCATAGTAATGATACATCCCGAGACCGAGATAGGCGTCGTAATAGCTCGAATCGATGGCAACAACCTTGTTCAAATCATCGAGGCCCTGCTTGCCATACCAGAACGCCTTGACCCAGTTATCCTGCTCACTGTGATAGAATCCCCAAAAGAGGTTGGCGATGCCGAGGTAAAACAATGCTTCGACGCGCTTTTCCTGTTTCGACAGATTCTTCTTTGAAAGTTTTATCGCCTGATTTGTATAGTCCTTGAATTTTTTTTCGAACGCCGGCTGATTTTCCTCAAAGCGATAGCGGTAGAGATAAATGAGCCCCTGCGCCAGATAGCCGAGTGGATGGCCCGGCTCCAGCGCGATCATTTCATTGAAAGTCTCTTCGGCCCGATCGATTTGCACATTATGCCCTTGCGCAATTCCGGCGAGCGCGAGCTCGTGGTATTTGTCCGGCTGCGCCAATGCCGAGGAGAGCGTGAATAAAAAGAATACAAAAAAGTGCTTCATATAATGCCTCCGGGCTTTTTATTTTAACGCGCCGCCGCCTTGTTCTCGTAAAATTGAAAAAGTCCTGATTCAATACAAAACCGGATATGTTCCCGGCAACAGCATCGGCAAAGGCTGGCCGTGGCGCGCGCTGATCATTCTGATAAATTGCAGAACCGGATCGTTGGCCAATCTGGTTTCCAGCGGCGACAATCGCGAGCGCAGATCGAACAGGCCTTTGCGGCGGGGAATTTCGACGATTTCAATTTCATCGGCGGCCTCCAGTCCCGTGCGCCGCTCGGCCAGCGCCAGCGCGGTGAATAATCCGCCGAGCTCGTCAACCAGGCCGTTGGCCTTGCCGTCAAGCCCGGAATAAACCCGGCCCTCGGCGATTTTTCGCACGCCTTCGACCGGCATCTGCCGGCCGGCAGCGACTTTGCTCACAAAACCATCATACCATTTTTTGAAAAGTATTTCCACACGTTCACGTTCTTCCGCCGTCAAATTGCGCGCCGGAATCGTCACGCCAAGAAACGGCAAAGTGACGCCGAAGCCGAGGTCCGCATGTTTGCCGCGTTGCACGTGATCGGAAGTCATGCCGAGCTTTTCACTTGCGCCCTTGTCGTAGGGCCAGCCGCCAATCACGCCAATCGATCCGGTAATCGTTTGCGGCGCCGCCACAATGGTATCGCCGTACATCGAAATCCAATAGCCGCCTGAGGCTGCGACCTGGCCCTGACTGATGATCACCGGTTTTTCTTTCCTGCACTTTTTGATCGCTTCGGCGACTAAATCACTCGCCATGCCATCGCCGCCGGGCGAGTCCACGCGAAAGACAACGGCCCTGACCTCGGAATCTTTGGCCAGACGCATGAATACTCTTTCCAACCAGCGGGCGCGAATGCCGGTATCCAGCGCGCATTCACCCAGACCGTAGACGAGCGCAATTTTCGGGCGCCGGCCCCAGCGCTCCGGTTTCACGGCGTTTTTGTAAAGACTGGAAGCCGCAATACTTTTCATGCTGCGGCCGTTTATCGCTTTAACGGTTTGTTCCAATGCCGACCAGCGCGCCAGCGTATCAACAAGCCCGGCAGCCAACGCGTGCTCGGGGAGGAGCACAACTTCTTCATCGATCAATTGATCGAATTGCGTCGGCGCCAACTTTCGCGAAGCGCACACCTCGGCGCGCACGGTTTCATAGTTGTCATCGACCAATGCCTGCCGCTGCTCGTGATCGGCCTCGGACATGGCGTCGCGGCTCAAAAATTCCGCGTAGGATTTGTATTTGAAAAAACGCCATTCGTCAAAACCAAGCCCGAGTTTTTCCAACGTCCCCTTCAAATAAGTCCTGCCCTGCAAATAGCCCTCGAGCATCAGCATGCCTTCGGGATCCATGACGATTTTGTCGGCAACGCTGGCGAGATGATAAGCCGTCATGCCGGCGTTGTCGATGAAGGCGATAATTTTTTTTCCGGCGGCCTGCGCCCGGCGCAATTCTTCGCGAATTTCCCAGGCATGCTCCGGCAAAACGCGCATGGTCGAAAGATTGAGGGCGATGGCGCCGACGCGCGCATCTTCCGCCGCGGCGCGAATGCGGCTCAAAATATCCATCAGGCGCTGCGTGTCCGCATCGAACCAGTCGAACTTCAGATAATCGATCCGCCCTTTCAAACTGATCGGCGCATAGCGCCTGCCCCTGCCGAATGCCGTTTGAAAGAAGCTCGGGCGCATGCCGCCGCGGCGAACCATGTAGCTGTTGCGGGCATATTCGCGGTCACCATCGAAATGAGCCTGCGCCGCAATGCCATCGCGGCCGAAGTCCAGAGCGACGCCCAAAGTGAAAGCCTCATTTTTAAAAGTGCGGCCGGTCAAATTCAACCCCGGCGCGATTTGCAAAACTGCCCCGGCGCTCCACGGCGCCTCAGTGAAGCGAACCTCTTTGGACATCGCGAGATCGCCGAACAGCGTCAGCCGCGGCGTTCCGAAAGGGCGAATGCCGAGCTCGCCCACGCCTTCGCGGCTGGAGCTCTCGGCCGAAAAATTGCCAATCAACCCGAGCGAAAAATATCGCGAGGGCCGGATCAATCCGCCGGCGGAAAATAATTTCTCGCGCGCCAATGCATTTTGCTCGCCGGAAGACCAGCCATAAGCCAACCCCAGCGCCAGGCCATCATTTCCGCAGGCCGTTGACAGGCGATAATCCGTCGCCGCTTCCGAACCGAAATGCTGGCGCTGCATGCTGAAGCCGAGGCCGCGCGCGCCGGTGAAAAATCCCCAATCGTTGAAAGAAATCGCCTCCGCGCCGTCGGTCGACCAGTAGAAGCGCGCTTCGAAGGCGTGCAGCATGCGCAGGTTGGCGGGATTGGCGAATCCCACCAGACCCTCCTGAAAGGCGCCCGGCGAGGCGTGCAGAAAATTGTAGCGCTCGTAGTAACCCGGAAGCGGTTGGGCGGCAGCGTTCGTGTAGAATGCAGCCAACGTGAGCCAGGCCGCGAATTGTAAACAACTCTTCATAAAATCTCCTGCAGTAGATCAAAGGTTTCGGTAAGTTTCTCTGTCTCCAATGCTGCGTCATTACAACGTCAACTTTAAGCACCCAAATTATTGCTTACCGCGCCGCCGGCGCCTGGCGCTTACGAAAATGCGCGACCCATTCCTGAACCACCTCTCGCCGCCGCGGCTCCAAACCCGGACGTTGCGCTTCGGCGATCAAGAGCGTGAAAAAGGCCCTCGTCACGACTTGAAAACAACGATGCTGAAATTTTTGCACGGCCGCGACGCTCGACAGATTCATGGCGCGGGCAATCACAGCCAGCGAACGCCGGGTGCGCGCAAAGAAGGCGACAAATTTTTGCTCGCGCGCGCTCAACTTTGCCCAGGCCAAATTGAAAAATTCCTGCAATAAACGATAACGATAACGTCGCGCTTCATCGCCGACCGGAAAGGCTCCGCCAAATCCAAAAAATTTCAAAAATTCCCGCATCGTAACGACGTCGGCATACTCCGGTTTTTTTAGCTCGCGCTCCAGCAACTCGACCGGCATACGCTGCATCAGCCGGCAAAAACAATCCAAATTATTAATCAGCTCTTCCTTCGCCAAGTCGTTCTCAAGGCGCTGCCAGTGTTTTTGAATAATCGCATGCACGACCGGAGGCAGCTCTGCCGAGCCTTCCTCCTCGTCGGCGCGATTAGCGTTTATTTCGTTCTGATGATGCATCGTTTGTTCTCTCGTTGTTGATGAAAACGTTCCTTCCATTCCTCGATCACTTCTTTGGCGTGCAAATCACCGCCGGGACGGTCATACTCGCGCAGAAACAGCAGATAAAGGCGCTTCGCCAGTTTTTCCATCGCCCTTTTCTTGAAACTGCTGGCCGCATTGAGGCTGTTGAATGGCATCGCGCGCATGATTTCCGCCAAAGTGTTTCCCTGCCAGGCGAGACGGAGCACCTTCTGCTCGCGGTCGTTGAGCTTGGCGAAGGCTGCCCGCACGAGCTTGAACAACAGCCGATAACGAAAATAAACCTCATCCGGCCAGTGCAACGGCGGAATCAAACCACAATTTTCCATCTCGCGGCGGGTTTGCTCGAGACGCGATTCACCGTCGTCCTCGTTCCATGAGCCGCCGACCTCGCGCGAGGTGAGTTTGTGATGCAAGTCAATCCGGTGATTGCGCACCACCGTCTTGAGCCAGGCGCAAACGCCGGCCGGCGTGCGGTTTTTGATCGTGTGCCCCTCGCGCCAAAGCCTGCTCCAGGCGTGAAAATACAAATCCTGCGCATCACAAATGCGGGCCAGCGATTCACCGGGAAAAACTTTGACGACGTTTTTGAGCCGCGTGGTGTAATAATCGACAATCACGTCAAAAGCCGCCAAAACCTCCGGCGGGATTTGGCGCGCCGCCGGATCGCGCCGGTCGGCGTAGCGGAAAAATATCGCCAACGCCTGCACGATATCTTCGCGTGAATGTTTGGATTCACTCATTCCCATAACGCCTCCTATAGAAGTAGACGGTGATTTGCAAACCAATGTCACTTTTTTTTGGAATGATTTTACCGATTATCCCGATAATATCGCTCGATCGCCCGGCGGCAAACCTCTTGTTCGGTTATTCCGGGGTTTTGTTTTTTTTCGTACTCCATCAATCTGCTTGCTCTTGCCCGGTCGCCGTGACAAATGTTCAAGAGGACATTCCAATCCCGTTGTTGAGGTTGGCTCTGACGCGAGGCCAGGTGCCTCTCAATAAAAAACCAAATCAGCCATGCCGCTAAAGCCGCGAGCAGCAACCGCATGAGGATGATCATATTGCTCTCCATAAACCGGACGAGCCGGAACCCCGAAAATAGCCGCTCACGGAATTGGAACAGCTCACAGAAATGAAATCATAAAATGCTTTACTTCCGTGAGAGTTCTATTCCGTGAGCCAAAATTGCTTTGCTTTTTTTGCACAGATTTAACTCGTTAGTTTCTAAATTGCCTTTATCGCTCGCTGCCTTCGCCAATCGTCAGCAGCAACTTTTCCACCTCCGCCGGCAAGCGTCCCGCTTCGGGAGGAAATTCGCGCACGCGGAACCGCCGACCTTTTCTGCCATTGGTATACAACAGCGTCGGAACCGTGGTGATTTTATTCCTGCCGCGGCCGAGGCGAAACGAAATCGGCAATTTAACGAATTGGCCGGAGGAAAATGGAATTTGGATGTTAAGAATTTCCATCGTCCCGGTGGTCACAAAAATGCAGTGCGAACGATGCCGCGAGAAACTGATGGCCGTCATCTCTTTAAACGGCTGCACGGTGTACGCTTCGTCTTTACGAATCCCTTTCGAAAAGAACATCCCCTCGCCTTTGATCACCATGCCCATTTCAAAGCCGTACGTCGTCACCGTGCCGAACTCAAAAGCGCCGTAGCCGGCCGGAATGCTCACGGCGCTCACACGTAACCGCGCGGCGATTCTTTGAAAAACCACAGCAGCTCTTTAATGCGATCGGGCGTCTCTATTCTGTTCGCTTCCGATAATATAAAGGCATGCGGGTTGGAAATGTCGATCCGTTTGGCGATGCGAAAGAGCGTCTCCCGTTTTGGCGTTTTGCCTTTCAAAATGTTATGCAATTCTGCCAGCGAGATACGCAGCACCTCGGCGGCTCCTTTTAGATTGAAGTGATTCTCCTCAATCCAAAATCGGATGGCCTCGGCCAGCGATCGAAAACTTTTTTTCATGCTCCCTGCCTCCAAAACGCGCAACAGAATTCAAGGCTTGATGATTTCTACTCCTTCTAACTCGACACCTTTAGCGCCGGTTCATTTTTTCACTCCACTTGTTTTGGCAATGTCACGCAAGGATAGGCCGAAGTTTAGCCCAGCTTCGATTTGCGCATCACCGATGCCGTGAAAATCGCTGCGATACCGGACACCAGTGTCGAGTGCCATCCAGTTGAAGAAGAAGAAGCGTACCCCGGCAATTCCCATCAACCGAGTGGTCACCTTATTTTCATCGAGTATTGGCACATCTTCATCAAAACTGTATTCGGCGATGCGCGACAGTTCCATCATCAGCATCGTGCGCTCGTTGACCAACGCTTGCAAACCCACAAAAGGCGTAAAAACGTTTTTGTTGAAATAATCTTTGTCGTTCGCTTTGACATATTCGGCGGTCGGCGAAATCGGCTCTCCCGTGCCGGCATCTTTAGTGCGAACGCGCAAATCGCTGATGCTGAGGCCGGCGTGAAAGCTCGTCGGACCAATGGTCTTCGACGCAATGAAATAGAGCGTGGCGAGCCGCTTCTCAAACTTTAAATTCGTCGAGGGAAGCTGAAATTTCGCTCGTAAGGTGGCATCGACTGCTCTTTCCTCGCCGATCCATAGCGAACTACGCAAGGCGCCGGCAACGGCCGGAAAAACCCTTCCCTCCGGCAACAGTTGTAATTTGAACGCTACGGTTGGAATCGCCGGCGATCCCTTTGAAAGCCGGTTGATAATACCTTCGTTGCTGATTTCCACTTCCGCCAAATCGCCCAAGCCAATTCGGGTGCGCCCAAGAAAAGGCCTCTTCTCCTCCGTGATCACGCCGAAATTCGTGCCGAAGCTCGCATTGAACTCGAATGAGCGGAGCACGTAAGCCGAGGGGATGACGAAGAGACGACGCGGATCGATCAGCTTCTCATCGTTGGTTTGCGCTACGGCGCTCCAGGCGGCAAAGAGCAGCGCGACAAAACAAACGGACTGACGGATTTGAGATAAATTAGACATGACGAAAACCTCCTGAATTAAATTTTTCCGTGTTACATTCCGGCGAGCAAAATTCTTGCTCGCCGATTTCAGGCGAAGTTTCGTTAGACAGTTATATCTAACGACGATTATCGCAACGGCCAAAGAACCACGAGAATCGCCGCCCCAACCAAAACCCCGCCGGCAATCCACGGTTTTAATGACTTCTTTGCAATTGTTTCTGAGAATGTTGGGTCCTGGTGTTGTTCCGGTTGTTGAGGCCTGGGTAATTGTTGCTTAATTCTGTTGACAAGATTGACAAATCGCGGCGGCTCTTGCAAAGGATCGGCTGCGTAGCTGGGCTGGCGTTTCAGCAAGTTCTGTATCGCCCGGCCGGCTTGCGTGGAGTCATCTTTGGCCAGATACGTCATGCCCAAAAGTTTATACGTCCATACGGCAGTTGAATCGGCAAGCCCGCTATCGTTCAAGCAACGAGTCGTCAAGCTGATGGCAACGTCAAAGTCACCGACAAAATACTTTTTCTCGGCTTCCCGCAACGCCATGGCGCATGTATCTTGTTGCGCCTGCGCCGTGCCGACAACGAACAGATGGCAGAACGTTGCGAACATCATCACGCCAATCCCCGAAACCGCGGGACACGCGTGAATGAATTTTCGGTTGCTCATAAACATATCACGCAAATCATGACTATTTGATTTTCATCGGTTCACTTTTGTGCAAGATCGTATTTCGCCAAAAAACCTTTTCGACATTCACGGCATGTGTTTCCTGCTTTTTCATGATCACCGCACCATCCTTGATGACAGTGATTGCAGAGATAGGATATCTTGCTTTCGCAGCCAGAGGTGCGGCATTGCAGGCCTGGTTTAGAAGCACGAAACTGATAATTGCTCTTGCTTCCTGCGGCATCGCCTATTAAGGCTCCACCAATTCCGCCCACCATGCCTCCTAAACCAATGCCGGCTATAATCGTGCCAACTTTGTCAAATGCATTGCCAATGCCATGAGCGAGACTACACGCAAAGTCGAATGTCTTGCAGGGGTCTTCAGGTTCTTTATAAGTCGCGTCGGCAATCACGCCACCGAGGATTGACCCGACGGGTAGACCGATGGCCAGCCCTTGCAACGCACCGTTTCTCCGTTGAATCTGTCTGATTGCTTTTATATCGGCGGTAGCAACGGCCAAAAATCGTTTTCCGTCAAACCAACGCGTCGAATCAGGTTTAATTTGAAGCTGTGAAACCATGAAGCGGCGACCGTCTACCAAGGTCACCTGAATCTTATGGTTTTGGGCCAACGAAATTTTTGACAATTCCAAAGGCTTATTCGGATTGATGAGGCGAGTTGTGCTGCAACCGCTTGAAAAAATGGCGGTGATAACAAGGAAATAAAACCTAAGCATTTTGCTCTCTTTCGTTCTATTTGATTTTTCAACTGATAAGAATTATTCCGACTTCTTTTACTGCAAGCGCTCCGAGCGAAGAGCCAAAGGCTTCAAGACTGCAAAAGGTTGAGCGGCAGGAAATTCCATATGCGACGCCATTCTTTTGTCCCTTGCCCTGCGCTCGGCTATAAATCACCAACGAACTGTCCCTGACCTCATGAAGCCCACCGGACACGCGCTGTCCATCTTTGAGGAACAGAATCACCTTTGGTCTGCTTTTGTCTGAGTCGTTAGAATGAATGCGTTTCAATGAAAAGCAAGAGGGCCAACGATTGATAAGTGCGTTGGCCCTTCAAAGAAAGCTCTAATCTCCAGCTCATTAGCGGACCACGACGGAAGAAGTTTTGTTATTATAGCTAGAGGATAAGATCCACCTTGTGATCGTATCAGGGTGAGGACTGGCAAAAGTCTTAATCCAACCAGGTGTCGGATGATTGAAGTTAGTTAGAATTTTGAAAGATATCACAGTACGTAAAGTTTTATAAAAGTCTGTGTAGACCTCCACCATTGAGGCCTTGTCATTGAAACTGCCAAGAGTAGAAACATTTCTTACCCTGGGATAAAAACGAGTGGCTCCATAGCCAATGGGTATGCCCGCCCAGGTATAATAATCCCAGAGCCGAGCCCAGCCACCGCTTGCTGTAGTTTCGTTATCGCCGGCTCTACCCGCTTGCTTGTTGAGTTTGGAAGATTTTTCTGTGAGCTGGACGGATTTTGCCCAGGCATCAAACTCGTGCTGCGAAGGAAAAACATAAACGACATTTACCTCAGGCCGACCCCAGCCAGGAACCAGAATTGCAGATTGATTCTGCCCGAGCAATCTTTCCAAACCCTCTCTGTGATAAAGCTTCCCTTGATAGGAGTATTAGGCTGTTTCCAGGTTTACAACTTGGATTTTGACATCCTGTGGAAGCGTTTCTTGCTGCTCACCTTGTTTGTCTGCTTCAGCTTGGTTCTCAACCGACATCGGTGCATCTTTATCGCAAGCCGTAAAAAAGCCCGCGAACAACACAAACACGGAAAGGAACACGGCAGACATTAACGAGTTTTGATGCTTGCGGTTCCGGCGGAGGAAAAGTTGCTTCTTCATACGTCACTCCTTGTTTGAAATGAGGTTTTGGGTTTAGTCACAGCACGATATGATTAGAACTGTCGCTATAACAATTGTGAGTTGCTTCAAGCACAGACAAGGATCGTGCCGTTGCTGAAAGAAGTGAAAGGCAGGATGGCTTCGCGCTTCAACTGCCTGTTTTTGAATAGGTGAAGTCTAGTGGTTGGAAAAATGATGAGAATAGTTATGAGGAAATAAGGGGAAGAATCGTGGTATCAAAAACCACCGCGGGGTAAAAAGAACCACTATCGGCCAGGAACTGAGAACTTGCGGTCAATGAGATTATTTCTCAAAATCTTTGGCATTGATGCGGAGGCGATGCAGCTTTTTGCTCAAATTGCTCTTGTCCATGCCGGCGCAGCGCGCTGCTTCCGCAACATTGCCGTTGGTCTTGGTCAACAAATCAACAAGGAATTCACGATCGAACTTGTCAATGGTTTTTCTCTTCGCCTGTTTGTAGGTGGATTCATTCACCTCGGGATTGTTCTCAGAGCCGGCTTTTTGAAGCGCCGAGGGCAAATCTTTAATCTGGATGATCTCACCGTCCGCCGAGATCACGGCGCTGTTCACTGCATTGCGCAATTCACGCACGTTGCCCGGCCAGGAATAAATCAAGAGCAGCTCGCGGACTTCGTTGCTGAACGCACGCACATTCCGACCGTGCTCGCGGGCGAAGTATTGCAGAAAATGTTCGGCGATTTCCAAAATATCTTCGCGCCGCTCGCGCAACGGCGGCAGGTGAATCACAAAACTTTCGAGGCGATAATAGAGATCGGGATAAAATTCGCCTCTTTTAATCAGCTCTGGCAAGTCTGGGCCGGCCGCCGAGATAATACGCACGTTGGTTTTTCGGGTCTTGGTCTCGCCCACGCGATTGAACTCGCCGGTTTCCAAAACCCGCAACAATTTGGTTTGAAATGGCCGGCTCGATTTGGCGATTTCGTCCAAAAAAACCGTTCCTCCGTCTGCGGTTTCAAAATATCCCATTCGATCTTCAACCGCGCCGGTGAATGCACCCTTTTTGTGGCCGAACAGCTCGGACATTTGAAGATCTTCATTCGATTGCGCCGCGCAATTCAGTGTGTCAAAAGGCTGCTTGGCGCGAGCGCTTTTGCGATGGAGCTCACGAGCAATCAGCTCCTTGCCAGTACCGGTTTCGCCGATGATCAACACGGAGGAATCGGTACTGGCAACTTTTTCGATTTGATTGCACACCTCCAGCATGGCGATGCTCTTCAGGCCTTTGATCTCGTCGTAACCCTCGCTTTGGGCCAACTGTTCCTTGAGCTGACGGAGCCGCTCGCTTTGCTGCTGCAGTTTGAGAACCGTTTTCGCGGCTTCCGCTTCCAACCGCTGGCGCTCCAGTTCAGACCTATGATGCTTCAGCGCATTCTTGACGGCCATGGAAATCAGCTCGGCAAACATACTGAGCAACTTTCCGGTTTCGTCGTCAAAAACCGCGGTCACGTCGCGGTTGTCAATGTAGATCACGCCGAGAAATTCGCCTTCGTGGCGCAACGGCGCGCCGGCCACGGAAAGAATGCCCAGCCGATGAATGCTCTGGCTTTTATCGGCGAGCGGATTTTCCAGGGCATTTTCGATGACGACGTATCGACCGCTTTCCCGCACCCGGTTCACGATCGTCGTGCTGATCTGCGCTTCCGGCTGCGCGATATCTTTTTGGTGATGATCGCGCGCGACTTGAAACAGCAATTCGCCCGCCGGGCTATACACGACGATCATGCCGCGCTGGGCTTTGGTCTGTTCGATGATTTTATCCATCGCCAGCGGCAGCAGCTTGCCGAGGTCGGTTTCGGCAAAAAGCGATTTGCCGGTTTCAAAGAGAAATTCGCCGACTTTGATGAGGGTGCGGTAAGTGGACATAGCGGTTCTTGATAAGTTTAGTTTTTACGCAGCAGCGTCGTTTTAAAAAAATTTGGACAGCGAAAAGCCGATGGTCGCGCCAAGCTTGAGGTTAAAATTATTTTCGCGGTACCATATGCCTCCAAGGTCGAAAGCCAGCCTAGGGATAGGCAAGGCACGAACATTGATTGTGAAAACATTCTGCGTCGTTGGTGCCAATGGCACAATGCCATCAAATTTGTACTCGGGGACAGCCTCCCACGTAATCATGAGTAGCGCCTTTTGGTATCGCCATTGGTATGCCGCAAACAGATTCGTTGTTGTGGGGCTTTTCTTACAAAGAGAATCATCCGGCACGGCACTGCGCTGATATGGACATATGCTCAAACTACTGATACTCACACCGGCATGAAACTCAAATGTTCGCCAATACTCAAAGGAAGAGATAAACAGCCGCAGTTCCTTCAGTCTTTTTTGAAACTTCATGTTATCTCTTTTATCTGTATCCCAATCCCAAAGTTCAAGCGAACTGCGAAAGATTGTGCTTAAGACCGGCAATTGGGAATGCATTCTGTTCGTAGGAAATTGGACCCTAATGGCCAAAGTCGGAAGTTGAGTCTTGCCATCCTGGAGTCCATTGATAATTTCAACCGTGCGAAATTCAAGTTCCGCCAAAACGGCTAAGTTAACACGCGCATGAAAAATAACGGGGTTCTTTGCCTCTGTTCCCAAATTACTACTCACACCTATATTCATCTCCTGCCAAGGCAATAGGTTGGTTTCTCTCTCGATCAAGAGAGGCGGATTGCGCAGGCCGAATCTTGTCTTCTCCAATCTCGGACATAAGTCTTTTTTAACTTTTTCCACTCGCGCTGTCAATCCTGGTGGCGGCAAATGTTTGGGGTTAAACTCATAATTTTTTGCTTGTTGAAACAGCTTGCAAAGCAATGTATCTGCCAAACTCATTTTGTATTGTTTAATTGCGATGAAGGCTCGCAACTCGATGGCGCTCGTATCTTTACAATTGACAACCAAGGCTTCGGCTTTATCAAAATCACCTTCATAAAGATAGTAACGCCACGCGACCTCCAACGAATCGCAGGTGGGCCGCTGTTGAGCAGGCGAATCAACCCATGGCCCAAGAATCAAAACGATAATCGCGAGCCGAAGAAAAAGGCGCTTTTGCTTGGTCAAGCAGCTAACTTCATCGCAATCGTTTGAGTTTGAAGATAAGCTTGTCGTTCTTTTCGACATTCAATTCCCTCCGGTCAATTTCATATCCTTCCAATCGGACTTCTATTGTATGATGCCCGAAGTTGAGCAACAAATTATCCGGCGTTAATTTGCCGGTGGGGAGATTGTTCAAATAGATATTTGCTCCCAGCGGTTTATCGTTCAAATCAAAAGCCAGAACCCGAATTGTATATTCTTTTGTGAAGTCAATTTCCCTCGAAGCGCCTTGCTCCGCTAGGGCAATTGTCTCTGACCATCTGCCCAGTGTCGCATGAACGACATCAATGGCATAATTGCCAACAGGAAGTGTAAAACTAACTTGCGCTGCTGCTCTTGCCGCCAACGAGCCGCCAATATAAACCTCACTTGGCGGGTTGACCGCAAGCGTTAAGATACCGGTTCGGGGGCGCGTTTCAACAACGCTGGCTACTGGTGGGGCCGTGACCACAGCCTCTTCCGGTGCCGGTTTTTTCGGCGGCTTCCTTTTATCTTTGGGAATCGGCTTCGAAAGCGCTACGATCATAGTTTGTTTTAAGGTGTCCAGTCGCGGCGCATTGGGGCCCTGCCGCAGAAAAATTTTTTCATTTATCGTTTCGTATCCCTCGCACGTAATATGAAGATCATGCTCGCCTGCCAATAGTTCAATTCCCGCTCGCTGATCTAATGGAATCAATTTGCCAGCAATCATGACCTGCGCGCTTTCTGGTTGGACTGCGATCACAAAGACGGCAACCGATTTCAATACAAAAACCAGCGTTGTATCCGTCACTCCTTTTACCACGATTGAGGTATCGATCCTGAAGTACATCGCTTTTTCGATTGTAACGTTCAGCGTCTCGACATCGACAAAACGACTGCGCAGCGGGCTTTCGCCCACAAATTCTTTTCCCAACCAGATCTTCGCGCCGGCAGGCTCGGTATAGACGGCCACTTTGGTTGGCGAGCGTAGACCAACCCACTTCAGCATGCGAAGCGGCAGATCGGGCACGACAAATACCGTGAGGAGGGCTACAATCAAAGCCACGCTGATGATACCCCAGATGATCTCAAGCACGAATCTGATCCGCCGCCGCTTCATGGCAGCGGGGTCTTCTTCATTTTTTTTCTGTCTCTCCTCAAATTTCTCGACCTCCGCCAGCATCTCACGCGCGTTCTGAAAACGCTTTCCCGGCTTCAACGCAATCGCCCGTCGAACAATTTTGCTCAACTCTTTCGGAACGGTGGCATTGAATTTTGTCGGCGGCGGAAAATTATCGCGCAAAATAGCGTTGAGAATTGCGACCGTGGTCTTCTTTTCTTTCAAGGGCATGTATCCCGCCAAAACTTCATAGCACGTCATGCCGAGCGAATAAATATCGCTGCGATGATCGACCACCTTGCCCTCGCTCTCGACTTGCTCCGGCGACAAATAATACAGCGTCCCGCCGGTGTGCTCGGTTTTCGTCGATCGTGTGGCACTGAGGTTCGTTTGATCTTTCGCCAGGCCAAAATCCATCACCTTGATCTGGCCGTCGGATTTAATCATCACATTGCCGGGCTTGACGTCGCGGTGAATGATGCCGGCTTGATGCGCATGACCAAGCGCCGCCAGTATCTGCTTGAAGATCGGCGTTGCCTCCTGATCAGGCAATGCCCCGGCCTGCTCCAGCCTTTTGTCCAACGTCATGCCCTCGACATATTCCATGACGATGTACCAGTTATTGCGGTACGGTATCAGATCGTGGACGGTGACGATATTGGGATGCTGCAGCCTGGCCAGAGCTTTCGCCTCTTTCTTGATCCGCTCGATGTATTTGTCATAGCTGGGAAGCGAGGTTCTGATTTCCTTCAGCGCCACGAAACGCTCGAGCATAATATCCCTGCCGAGATAAACGATCCCCATGCCGCCTTTCCCCAGGATCGCGTCGATGCGATGTCTCTCGTTGACGATTTCGCCGATTGTCAGCATATGAGTTTTGAATTAAACAGCAATGACAAACAGGTGCTGGAGCAGGGCAGGCAGAAAGAAAAACCAAAAGCACCCACAAATCAATGACGCAAAAGAATCGTCATTCTTAGCGGCTATTGAAACGGCAATAGAAAAATTGGCGCACACATCCCAACGGTATCGCGCATAAGTTGGAACCGAGTGACAAAAGATAAACAAATATGACAAAAAAGTCAAGATCAGAAAATTGGGGAGGAAAAATGCGGGAACAGCTTTTTTTGAATTATTCGCGTTTAATTTTCAGGCTCGGGGCTTCTCGGTTTACAACATTCACGCAATCATGAATACAAATCCTTTTTAATCTTCGCCATCTCCGCCTCCAACGCTGTGATGCGCTTCTTCATCTCTTCCACCTCTGCGCGCAGCGAAGTGGCTCCGGCAGTTTCTTCCGCTTCGGGAGTTTCATCCTGATGAGCAAAAAACAAATGCCGATAGCGATCTTCTTTTTGCCCGGCACGGCGGGGCACTTTTTCGACGAAACATTTGTTCCCGCTCATCAAGCTTTCCAGTGTTTGCACGACAGCTTCGAGTGAGGAAAATTCAAATTGCCGTTCAGTCCGGCCTTTAATTTCGCCAACCGTTTGCGGCCCGCGCAATAACATGACGCTCAAAGCCGCTAATTGCGCAGTCGACAAATCAAGCCCGTTTTCGCCGCCGCGGTGGGCATATTTCATGACACGGCCTTCCCCGCTCACGAAGGCGCACAGGCCTTTCTGTTTGAGCATGCGCAGCGCGTCTTCAACTTCGTCGGCGGAATATTCCACCACCGGATCGCGGCTGGTTTTCTGATTGCACGCGGCGGCCAGCGCGTTCAGCGTCATCGGATAATATTCCGGCGTCGCCTGGCTTTTCTCGATCAGGCAGCCGAAGACACGGGCTTCTTCATTTGAAAGCAGCATAAACTTTCTTTTTCGTGTAACGTGAAACGTGTAACGGTTTGTAGAGGGCAGAGCGCATAGAGCAGAGCGCATAGAACGACAGGACATGTCTTTGCTTTGCGCTATGCCCTCTGCGCTCCGCCCTCAGCTCATACCGCTTTCACAACTACCACAGTTAAATCGTCATGCTGATGATGATCCCCCGCAAATTGCTTCACGGCATTGATGACGTCGTCGCGAATTTGCGCGGCATTGTGGGAAAAATTATTTTCCAAAATTTTCGACACATTCTCTTCGCCAAACTCACCGCGGCCGTTGCTCTGCGCTTCGGTCACGCCATCCGTGACAAAGAGAAAAACGTCGCCCACTTCGTATTGAACCGTGCGCTCTTCCAACTCCGTAGCAAACATGCCGTGATTGTCCAATCCGAGCCCCAGACCTTTCGGCGTGATTTTTTCAACGAGTTTGGTTTTGGCGTGATAATAGAAGAGCGGCAAATGTCCCGCGCGCGCGAGAATCATGCGCCGCGTCGATGAGACAAAGTCCGCGCCGAGCGAAGTGACAAACGATTTTCTCTCCATATCCTGGCAGAGCAAATGATTCGCGCGCACGAAAAGCTCTTTGGGTGAAAGCCCGAAGCCGTGCAGCGAGCGCATGATGCCCTGCACTTTGGACATGTACAGCGCCGCGGAAGTGCCCTTGCCGCTCACGTCGCCGATGATGACGCGAATCTCATTCGGCGTGCCGTTGAGATAATCGAAGTAGTCGCCGCCGACTTCCAGCGCCGGTATTGACGCGCCGGCAATATCAAGCCCGTCCACTTTCGGCGTGGTTTGCGGCAGCGAGGCGAGTTGAATGCGCCGCGCGATTTCCAGCTCGTGTTTGAGCCGCTCCTGCTCCGCCAACTCTTCATATAAAAATGAATTCTCGACCGCGACGGACGCCTGTTTCGCCGCGGCGGTGAGAAAATCAAAATCTTCCTGGCAAAATGGAATTTCCGAGCGCTTCTCGCCGATGAGCATCGCGCCGACGAGTTTTTCTTTGGAACGAATCTGGATAATATGGCGAAAACCGTGTTCCGTCAAGGTTTGTTTCAAACCGTTGGGCAAATAATCAACGCTTAAGCGGCTTTCGCTGCGAAAATTTTTTAAAACGTCGAGCAGCTTTTGATCAATCGCAATACAAAGCTCTTCCCAGCCTTCGCCTTCAAAACCATAAGCCTCGCGACAGCAACAGGCTTTTTGATTTCGAAAGAACAACACGCCGACGCGCTTGAGATACATCAACTGATAAAGTTTCTGCACCATGCCGCGCGCGATATCGCCCATGTCAAGCTTCGTCGCCATCACATCCGCCAACTCATTGGCGGCGCGGCGATAATCATATTCGGTGCGATGATATTTTTTGTCCACCCACTGCTGCCCGCTTTTGCCGAGCTTCCAAAATCCCACGCTCAACACGATGGCGATGCACATCAAAATTCCTTTTTCGAGCGGCTCGCGCTGTTCCGGCCGCATCGGCTCGTCCAGAACCTCGATGGAGCCGCCGGTAAAATTCAAATTAGGCAATGGAAACTCGATATTGGGCAGCAACGCAAAAACAAGAATGGCCAGCTTAATGACGAGCGCCCACCACAGCAGTGAAATCAGCGTATATTGCACG
>Ga0247727_10006494_pt1 | contig 22965 bp, 24 predicted proteins | sample WisWelCaveWW1625_FD_202498 | JGI IMG/M metagenome (GOLD analysis project Ga0247727, IMG submission 202498) | Biofilm microbial communities from Wishing Well Cave, Virginia, United States - WW16-25 | ecosystem: Environmental > Aquatic > Deep subsurface > Groundwater > Cave microbial mat | place...
CCGCCCGCACCAACTCCACCATCCGCCGCCGCAACGCCGGCGGATACGGGGGACGACTCTTCGGCATCGTGAACTCCTACTCCCCAAGTGTCGGGGTGTCCACGAAACCGGGTCAACTCCAGTTGCGGCGGGCCGCGACGCGAGCTTGCGCGACGCTGCGCCGCCCCGTACCCTCGCCCCGCGATGGAGGAGCCGAAGGCGAAGGCGGTGCTGCGCGTCGCGCTCCTCGCGCTCCTGATCTGGACGCCGCTGCCCTTCGGCGCGGTGCAGCCGGGCGCGGTGCTCGCGCTAGAGCTCCACGCCGCACTCCTCGGCCTCCTCGCCCTGTGGGTCCTCAAGGACACCCCCGGCCGCCTCCCGCCCATCGCGCGCCGCGTGCTCGGGCTCTCCGCGATCGTCCTGGCGGTCGGCCTGCTCCAGTTGATCCCGCTCCCGCAGAGCTGGATCGCCGCGATCGCGCCCCAGGCCGCGGAGGCCCGGGCGCTCCTCGCGCCGATCCTCGGCAACCAGGGCACCTTCGGCCCGCTCAGCATCGAGCCGCAGGCGACACTCGAAGCGCTCCTGCGCTTCACGAGCTACGTCCTCGTCGGCCTCGCCGCCACGGTCGCCCTCGACACGCCGGCGCGGGTCAAGCAGGCCGCCTGGGTCCTCGCAGCCTCGGGCACGTTCCAGGCGCTCTACGGCGCGGCCGAGTACCTCTCGGGCCACCAGCACATCTTCGGCTACGCCAAGCGCTTCTACACCGATGAGGCGAGCGGGACCTTCATCAACCGCAACCACTTCGCCGCCTATCTCGCGACCACGCTGCCGCTCGCGCTCGCACTCGCAGTGGGCGCGCGACGCAAGGACAGACCGGCGACGGGATGGCGCGAACGCGGCCTGCGCCTGGTCGAGCCCGGCGGGGTCGGTCTCGTGATCGCGGCCGTCGCCGCGGCCTCGATCTGGATCGGCGTCGTGCTCTCCTACTCACGAGCCGGCCTCGCGGTCGCGCTCGCCGCGACCACCACATTCGCCTTTGGCGCCGCGGCGAAGGTGCGGGCGCCCGGCCGCATCGCCGCGGCGCTCCTGCTCCTCCCGACGCTCGTGCTGCTCTCCCAGGAAGTGCGGGCCCCCGGCGAGCGCTTCGCCGCGGGAGACGACGAGCTGCGCACGCTCGGCGGCCGCATCGACGTCTGGCGCATCGGGCTCGGAATGGCGGCCGACCATCTTGCGCTCGGGACCGGCCTCGGCACGTTCGAATCGGCCTTCGCGCCGCGCCGCCCGCCCGGCGTGGAATTGCGCTGGACGCACGTCCACAGCGACTGGCTCGAGGCTGCGATCGAGGGCGGCCTCCCGGTGCTCTGCGCCGTGGGCGCGATCGCCGCCGCAACCGCCCGCCATCTCCTGCGCTCCGCGCGCGGCGCGATTCCGGCCGGCCTTGCCGCGTCCCTGCTCGCGATCGCGCTCCACGCCGCGGTCGACTTCCCGCTGCGGATTCCGGCGGTGGCGGTGGCGGCGGTCGTGGTGCTCGGTGCGGCGCTCGGCGTCGAGCCCGAAACGGATGCTCCCGTCGTCGGGCGCCCGCGACGAATCGCCGGCGCATGACGCGGCACGCCCCCTCGTTCCGACTGAACACTGCGTGGACGCTCGCCGGCAACGTCGTCTACGCCGCGTGCCAGTGGGGAATGCTCGTCCTCCTGGCCAAGCTCGGTTCACCTGAGAGGGTCGGTCAGCTCGCGCTCGCGCTCGCGATCACGGCGCCCGTCGTGCAACTCGCGGGACTCAATCTGCGAGCGATCCAGTCGACGGACGCTCGGCGCGAATACCCGTCGGGCCAGGTGCTGGCTCTGCGGCTCGCATCGCTCGGGATCGCGGCGCTGATCCTCGCCACGATCGCCACGGCGACCGGTCTTCCGGCCGAGATCGCGTGGGTCGTCGCCGGGGTGGGGCTGGCCAAGATCGTCGAATCGATCTCGGACGTCATGTACGGGATCCTCCAGCAGCGCGAGCGCATGGCGCCGATCGCGCGCTCGCTCGTGCTCCGTGGCGTCATCGGGCTCGCAGGACTGGCGGTTGGAGTCCTCGCCACGGGTCGCGTGGCCTGGGGCGCCTGTGGATACGCCGCGGCCTGGGTCGGCATCCTCTTTTTCCACGACCTACCGAGCGCGACGAAGGCGCTGCGGGAGGAGGGAGGATCCCGCCGGGACCTCGTGCCGCACGGGCCGGCATCGCGGGTCATCGGCCTGGCCCAGCTCGCCGCACCGCTCGGGATCGTGATGATGTTGATCGCGCTCCACACGGCGATTCCACGCTACTTCCTCGCGCACACGGCCGGCGAGGCCGCGGTCGGCGTGTTCAGCGCGCTCGCGTCGCTCATTCTCGCCGGCACGCTCGTCGTCGGCGCGCTCGGCGCGTCGGCGAGCCCGCGGCTGGCGCGCCTCCACAGCGCGGGCGACCTGACCGGCTTCCGCCGTTTCCTCGGACGCCTCTTGATCGGCGGAGCGGCGCTCGGCCTCGCCGGGATCCTGATCGCGGCCGTTGCCGGTCGCCCCATCCTCACGCTCGTCTACACGGCCGAGTACGCGTCGTACGGCGAGGACCTCGTGTGGATCATGGCCGCCGGGGCGCTCGCGTACGTCGCGTCCTTCCTCGGCTACGGGCTGACCGCGGCTCGGATCCTGAAGCAGCAGGTCGGCCTGTTCGCCGCGGTGGCGCTGGTGAGCACCCTCGCCTCGGCGTGGCTCATCCCGGGCCACGGCGTGCGCGGCGCGGCGTGGGCGATGCTTGCGGGCTACTCCGTGCAGCTTCTCGGCTCGACCTGGCTGTGCCACACAGAACTCGAGCGGAGTCGGACCTCGGCCTGCGCCACGGATTCCTCGGAAGCGAGAGCCCCGAGGGCCTGAATGCCGCCGCGTGTCCGCGAGTCAAGCGCCCCTGTGACCCCGTAGCGCTGTGCGATAGACTGGGCGCCGTGGCGAGCGAGCGGCCCATCCGCGTTCTTCACGTCGTCGGCGGCATGAACCGCGCCGGAGTCGAGACCTGGCTCGTCCAGGTGCTGCGTCACATCGACCCGTCGCGTGTCCGCATGGACTTCCTCCTCCACACGGATCGTGAGTGCGCCTACGACGAGGAGATTCATTCGCTCGGGGCTCGCATTCACCGTTGCCCGGGGCACCGAAATCTCCCGTCCTATGCACGCCGGTTTCGCCGGATTCTCGCGGAGAACGGCCCGTTCGACGTGGTGCACAGCCACGTTCACCAATACAGTGGGGTCGTCTTGTGGATTGCGGCTCGCGGGAATGTGCCGTGTCGCGTTGCGCATTCCCACCAAGATACCCGAGCACACGACGACGCTGCATCGTTCCCGCGCCGTATGTACCTGACGTGGGCCAGTCGACTCGTTCGGCAACACGCCACAACCGGCCTCGCGGCCAGTCGTGAGGCCGCGGCTGCGCTCTTCGGGAGCGATTGGGAAAGCGATTCACGGTGGAGGGTTCTGTACTACGGCATCGACGTTCGGCCATTCGACGAGATGTCACCGCCCGCGCTGGTTCGGGCCGAGCTTCGTCTCCCTGCAAACGCGTTCGTGCTCGGTCACGTCGGTCGATTCCGGAAGGAGAAGAATCACGAGTTCCTGATCGACATTGCCCAGGCGGCCATCGCTCGCGATGCTCGCGTCCGGCTCGTTCTCGTTGGCGACGGTCCTCTTCGGCCCGCGATCGAGTCTCGTGTGAGCGCTCTCGGCTTGCGGGAAGCGGTCTCGTTTGTCGGTGCACGAGGCGATGTTCCTCGCTTGCTGAGCGCCATGGACGTTTTCGTGCTGCCGTCCCACCGCGAGGGTCTCCCTCTCGTAGCGCTTGAAGCACAGGCCGCGGGCCTCCCGATCGTGATTCCCGACTCCCTCACGACCGAGCTCGAGGTCGTGCCTTCGCTCGTTCATCGCCTTCCGCTCGACGCCCCGGCGTCCGAGTGGGCCCGGGTCGCGCTCGCGTGTCGCAACACGGACATCGATCGCGCGAGTGCGCGGTTGCTGGTCAACAACAGCTCCTTCTCGATCGAGCGTTCGGCCGAAGCGCTCACGTCCCACTACTCGAGCACCGCGCGCCCACAGCCGACCTTGGACCGCGCACCTCGTGCTTGAGGAGAGTCGACTATTCGTCGGTGCGCTCACGGGCGCATGGCTTCTCGTGTGCGCGATTATCGCGATCCGAGCAGGCGTCGGCGCTTCCGTTCGAGAGCACGGCGCGTGATCCATCCACGCGCTCGGAATGCTGATACCGCACCAGCACCTGACCGTCGCCTGGCGCTTGCGACCTCGTCCTCGGAGTGGGCACGTGAGGCCCTCCACGCCGGATCTCCTCCGGTTGACAAGGCCCAGGCGTTCGCCATGTTCGGGTGCAGCCCCGTCTTCACCAGCCGTCCTTCGACACTCCTAGCGAACACGTACGGCGAACGTGTCGGCAATTCTTGCTTCGTCGACTCCCACGGTGGTGCGTCATGCGCATACCCATGACTCGTCGCGCACGCACGCCCTTCTGGTTCGCGCTTACTCTCACACTGAGTGATGCAATTGCTCTCATTGCCATCTTTACCGACACGCTGCCGAGCGTCGAAATGGCGGCGTGGATCGCAGTGCTAGCTTGGGCATGCACTTTCGCGAATCTGGTGCGTCGCTCCACACACGGTGTACTCTCGCTCCCTTGTGGGTATCTTGGACTACTCGGTCTGTTTCACCTCGGACTCGTCGTTCCAGCTTGTCTGGGCTTCGAGCCGTCGCGCGAGGCCAGGTGGCTGTTCTCGGAGTCGACGCCAAAAGCGCTCCTGCTTTGCCTCATCGCCTTTGCGTCGTTCGGTCTTGGCGCGCTGCTAGCTGGCCGAGTGTCACGCGAGCAGTTTCCGCAACATTTCAAGGTCGCAGACGGTGGACCAGGTGACGACCATTCCCCTGGTCTACTGTTGGGCGGCATTGCTCTCGGAATCCTTGGTGTCGTGTGCCTGACCGCAGGTGCCTCGCGGATGGGGATGTTCGAGGTTCTGTATTACGACTTTTTCGCGTTGCGCGAGTTGGAAGATCCGCGGCTGTTTGGCGTCGGGTACATGTTTGCAACTATGGGTATGGTGATCGCCGGAGTGGGGGCGACGGCACGTCAACTACGGTTCGTTAGTCTCGGGTCGGTCGCCGTTTTTGCACCGTTGTTTCTGTACGGCTTTCGCGGGCATCTGATCGTCTATTTTATTGCATTCCTCATGGTTTGGGACAAGAAAGAGCCGAGAGTAGCCCGCCAGGTGGCTGTTGCTGCAGTGTTGTTCATTCTGGTCCTGTCTCCGGCAGTGCGCCTGCTTCGATCTGGGCAAAGCGCGAACCTGTCGGAGGCAGCAGCGAGCGTTGGAGCGTTCGATTTGGTTACCGAGGCGGGCGGATCGTTGAGGCCGCTTGTTGAAACGGTCGACGCACTAGACTATGACAATTCGGGCTTTTGGTTCGGGGCTTCGTACCTCGGGGCATTCGCGCGAGTCATCCCCAATTTGTCGACTCAATGGGCTGCTCCGGAGGCACGACGGACAACAGACCCGGCAGCGTGGATCACTTCCCGTGTAGAGCCCCTCACGTTTCGCACAGGCGGCGGAATTGGGTACTCCGGCGTGGCGGAACCGTATCTGAATTTTGGCCCGGTTGGCGTGGTTGCATTCTTCATGCTTCTTGGCTTTATCCTCGCGGCGGTGGACGAACGCCGGCCCGGCATTTACGCTCGTGCTGTCACCGCGTGCGCTTATGCCGCGCTACTGTGGACCGTTCGAAACGATTTTTCTAACCTGGTGCGGCCGGCCGTCTGGGCCGCGGCGGTGGTGGGCGTGCTGTACCTTCTGTTGGCGGCTCGCCGCCTTCATTTCACGGCCGGCCGGTGACATTCAGTCGATCTGCCGGAGCGGGAGCGACCGTCGATCTGACCCGTGGAGAGACAAGTGGCTCGCCGGCCGCGCCTGGTCCACGTCACCACGATCCCGTTCACGCTCTGGGTGTTTCTGCGCGACCAGGTGCGCTACCTCGCGGGCCAGGGCTTCGAAGTGCACGCTCTTTCCTCGCCCGGCCCCCACGCCGAGGCTTTCGCGAGCGCGACGGGTGTGCCGACGCACGCCGTTCCGATGCACCGCGGCGTGAGTCCGCTCGGAGATTTCCGGTCGATCCTTGCCGTCCGGCGTCGCCTGCGCGCGATCCGACCGCACATCGTCCACGCCCATACACCCAAGGCCGGGTGGGTGGGGATGGTCGCCGCCCGATTGGCGCGGGTCCAGGTCCGCGTCTACCACCTGCACGGCCTGCGGCACCTCACGTGCTCCGGCGTGGCCCGAACACTCGTGCGCCGCAGTGAAATCGCGAGCTGCAGCCTCGCCCATCGAGTGCTGTGCGTCGGCCGGTCGCTGCGCGACGCCGCGCTCGCGGATCGCCTCTGCGCGGCGGACAAGATCTCGGTACCCGCGGCGGGCAGCATCGCCGGTGTCGACTCCGCGGCACGGTTCAACCCCGCACAGTACCCGGCCGACGAGCGCACCCGGCAACGGGCCGCTCTCGGGCTCCCGGCGGACGCTGACGTCCTGGGCTTCATCGGACGCATCGTCCGCGACAAGGGGATCGGGGAACTCGCGTGTGCTTGGCGCACGCTGCGGGACACGCATCCGCGGGCGCGCTTGCTCCTCGTCGGACCGCTCGAGTCCGAGGACGCCGCACCGCCGTCGGCTCTCGCCGCCCTGCGCGCCGACGATCGTGTACGCTTCGCGGGCGAAGTGCGCGACCCGGCACCGCTCTACCGCGCCATGGATCTCGTCGTGCTGCCGACCTATCGCGAAGGGTTTCCGGTCGTGCCGCTCGAGGCAGCCGCTATGAGGCTGCCGGTCGTGGCGAGCCGCTGCGTCGGCTGCGTCGACGCCGTGCAGGACGGCGTCACCGGAACGCTCGTCCCTGTGGGCGACGCGGAGGGGCTCGCGCGAGCGCTGTCGGCCTATCTCGCGGACCCCGACCTCCGCGAGCGTCACGGTCGGGCGGGCCGTGAGCGCGTCGAGGCGGACTTCCGGCCGGATCGCGTGTTCGCCGCACAAGTGTCCGAGTATCGAGCGTTGCTGGGCCGCCTCGCTGCCCGGGCGCACGGACGGACGGAGAGCCGGGGATGCGACTGAACCTGTGGGGCCTCGTGGAGCTCGTCGCCGAGCCAGCCGGCCGCTGGGCCGACGAGGTCGCCCGCGCGCTCGGCCCCGACGTCGTGCGCCTCGGAACGAGCATGCGCTCGGAGGCGCGCACTCGGGTCGACGTACGGTTCGTGGAGCGGCTCGAAATGACCGGTCTCCGCGAGCTCACGCACGGCGTGTACGTCGGTGATCGGATCGTCGCCGATACGCAATACGGTGTACGAATCACCGGCCGGCCGGGGGTGCTCCGGCTCGAGGCCACGGCCCCGGCGCTCGAGTGGGTGTTCTGGGGCGTCGCGCTCGCTTTGCTCGAGGCGGGCGCCACGTTCGTCCATTGCGCGGGGCTCGCTCGCGACGGGCAGGCGGTGCTCCTCCCTTCGTGGGGTGGTGTGGGGAAGACCGCGATCGTCGCGCACCTCGTGCGCGGTAAGGGCTACTCGCTCCTGGGCGACGACCTCGTGATCGTCGACCGCGACGGCTGGTGTTTCCCGTTCCCCAAGCCCTTCGTGCTCTACGGTTACCATCGACCGCTTTTCCCCGAGGTGTTCGAGAAAGGACGCGGACCTATGGCCCCGACGGCGCTTGGCGCGGCCCTCAGCGTGGCGGCGCGCGGGGTCAAGCCGCTCCTGCGCCCTCTTCCAGCCGTGCTGCAGCTCGCACGTCGGCTGAATCCTCAATCGCAGCCTGTCGCGCCGTCGGACATCCTTGGCCGCGACGCTCTTGCGGAGCCGGCGAGACTGGCGCGCGTGATCTGGTTCGAGCGCGGTGGAGTCGAGGTCACGGACCGACCGATCGGCGTCGGCGATCTCGCGACCCGGATCCTCGGCAGCACGTCGCACGAGTTCGACGTCCGGGCTGTGGCCCTCACGAACGTCCTGTTCGGCGTCGGCCTGCTGGGGTTCGAGGGCACCCAGGGCCGTTGGCACCACATCCTGGTCACCGCTCTCGGTCGGGTCGATCGCCGGAAACTGACGCTGCCCGCGGACTGGAGCCTCGATCGGGTCGCGGGACAGGTCGCAGCCGTGGTGGACAGAGCGTAGTTCGTGCGCATCACCGTGACGACCGAGCATCACTTCGCCCGCACGTCGGACGGTGCGGTGTTCTCCGCCACAGGCGGCCGCGAGTACGCGTTCTGGACTCGCTACCTCCGCGTGTTCGACGAGGTGCGCGTGGTCGGCCGTGTTCGGGATGTCCGAGAAACGCTTCCGGACGGACGTCGAGTCGATGGCCCAGGGGTAAGCTGCATCCCCCTTCCTGATTACACGGGCCCGGTACAGTTCTTGGCGCGCCGCAAGGAACTCGAGAGCCTCGCTGCGGAGGTCGCCATTCAGGCCGGCGCGTTCATCTTGCGCATTCCGGGGCAGGTCGGCACGTTGGTGTGGTCCCATCTTCGCCGACGACAGCGACCGTACGCGGTCGAGGTGGTCGGAGATCCGTATGATGTTCTCCAGCGCGGTGCGGTGCGCTCATTTCTGAGAGCGCCCGCTCGTCACTTGTGGCGACACTCGCTACGCAAGCAGTGCAGTGGCGCGGCCGTTGCCGCGTATGTCACGGCACGAGCTCTGCAGCGCAGGTACCCGGTTGACGGCGCAGCGTCGTCGCTCCAGTTGTCCGACGTCGATCTGCCGGAGGTCGCGTATGCGTCCGAGTCCCGACGGTACGGGCCTGCCGGTGCTTCGCGGCTCGTGACGGTCGGAACCCTGGCCCAGATGTACAAGGGGCCGGATGTCCTCCTGGCATCGATCTCCATGGCCCGGCGGCGCGGTGTGTTGCTGGAGGCAACCTGGGTTGGCGACGGCAAGCATCGCGACGAGATGGAGCGCATGGCACGCGCGCATGGGCTGAGCTCCCACATCCGATTCGCTGGGCAGGTCGCGACCGCTGTAGGGGTGCGCGCTTGCCTCGACGCCGCAGACGTGTTCGTCTTGCCATCGCGGCAGGAGGGACTCCCCCGCGCGCTCCTCGAGGCCATGGCGCGGGGGCTGCCGTGCGTCGCGACGCGCGTCGGTGGTGTGCCCGAGCTGCTCGACGACGAAGCGCTCGTCCGTCCGGGACGTCCGGCCGAGCTGGCACAGGTGCTCGTCGCGCTGTGCACGACGCCGTCCGCTCTCGATCGGCTCGCGGCGGCCAATCTCGCCCGAGCCCGCGGTTACTCGAACGAGGCGCGCGCCACGATCCTCAAGGAGTTCCTGCTCCGGGTGCGCTCGACAGCCGATCCTGCGGGCGTCACCCGAGACTCGGTTGGCGCCTCGAGTGCGGCGATGCGTCCATGACCCCACCCCGACTCGTCTACGCTGCGCGAGCGCGTCAGCGGATCGAGTGCTACGACGAGCGTCACATCGTACAGCTGCACGAGGAGTTGTACGAGCGGGCGCTGCGAGGCGCGTCGAGGCCCCGATCGTGACCCACGACGCATCGGTCATTGTCGTCGGAGCTGGCGGTCATGCCAAGGTGGTACTGGCTACGCTGCGGGCGTGCGGTGTGGTCGTCGACTTCGTGGTGGACGAGGATCCGCAAAAGGAGGGATCGGAGTGGCTCGGACTGCGCGTGCTGCCACCGGCAAACCATCTCGACGGGCGCTCGGCCATCCTGGCGATCGGCCACAACCAGTGTCGTGCACGGTTCGCCCGAGAATGTGAGACCACGACTTGGGTCCGTGCCATACACCCACACGCGTTCGTGGATCCCTCGGCATCCATCGGAGTGGGGACGGTCGTGTTCGCGGGGGCCATCGTCCAGCCGGGCGCCGGTGTCGGTGAGCACGTGATCGTCAACACCGGTGCGTCGATCGACCACGACTGCCGCGTGGGCGATTTCGTCCACCTCTGCCCAGGGGTCCATCTGGCAGGAGGTGTATCCGTGGGAGAGGGCGCGCTTCTCGGGATCGGCAGTGTCGTCAAGCCGGGGGTTTCCATCGGAGCCTGGTGCACGGTAGGCTCCGGCGCTGCAGTGATCTCTGATCTACGACCGCACTGCACAGCGATCGGTGTTCCGGCCAAGCAAGTCGATCCGCGAGGTGAGTGATACCTCTGGCGCACTCAACCTCGAGCGCTGCTCCCGTTCAATCGAGGCTGGCACACGCCGAGCTGGGCCATCCTCGACGGCACACCGTACGGCGCGACGTTGCACTGGATGGCGGCCGAGACCGACGCGGGCGATGTCGCACTGCAACGCCCCCTCGACGTGCTCCCCCACGACACCGCGGACACGCTCTACACGCGCGTGCTCGACCTCGAGATCGAGCTGCTGCGCGAGGCGGTGCCGCTGCTCCTCGGCCGATCGCTCGGCCGGACGTCCCAGGTGTCCGGAGGCACGCTGCATCGAAAGAGCGATCTCGCGGCCGTGCGGCGGCTCGATCTCGGAGAGGCGCTGCCCGTGGGCCGGGTGCTCGACCGCTTGCGCGCCTTGACCACGAGCCGGCGCGACGAGGCCGCATACTTCGATCTCGGGGGGGCGCGGTATCGCGTGCGCGTCGAGATCGAGCGCGAGGAGCCGGGCCGTGAGCGCTCGGGTGATGGGGAGCCGTCGACGTAGGGAGATGATCGGCCCCGGGCGGGGGACGGCGTACGCCCTGCGTCAACGCGTCTCGCCGTTGGCGTCGGTTGCCGAACCGACACCTTGGGGAGGAAGGGCCGGCCACGGAACCGCGTCGTCGGGCGCCAGACTCCCGGCATGCCGACGGTCTTGCGCAGCGGCTCGTACCGGTTATTCTTCTTCTCGGCGGATCGAGATGAGCCACCGCACGTCCACGTCGAACGCGACGGCCGGAGAGCGAAGTTTTGGCTGACGCCCGTTCGGCTGCAGGACAGCGGGACCTTTCGTCGAATCGAGCTGGCACGACTCGAGAAGATCGTGGAGCGGAACGCTGAGACCTTGTTGGAGCGATGGCATGAGTTCTTCGGCGAGTGATTCCCGACCGGCGCTCGCACAGAGTGTGGTGGTCACGGAGGACACGCTGACCATCGACCTGGTCGACGGGCGTACCGTTTCCGCACCGCTCGCGTGGTACCCGCGGCTCGCGCACGGATCGGTCCGGGAGCGTTCCCATTGGCGATTGGTCGGTCGCGGAGAGGGCGTCCACTGGCCCGAGCTGGACGAGGACATCAGCGTCGAGAGCGTGCTGGCGGGTCGGCCGTCGGCCGAGTCGCAGCGGTCCCTCGAACACTGGCTTGCGGGTCGGCAGCAGGCGGGATGACCGAGCTGCGCGCCTCGTGACGCGGTGGCTCCCCTGACTCGCGAGGCTGCATTCGCCGTGACCGCAGTCAGCCCGCGGACCTGGCGCAATGCTGTACTGGATGGAGGAAGAGACCGACGCCGGGGATATCGCGCTCCAGCGCCCGCTCGAGGTCCGCCCCGACGACACCGCGGATTCGCTCCATGCGCGTGTGCTCGACCTCGAGATCGAGGTGCTGCGCGAGGCGGTGCCGCTCCTCGCGAGCCGCACGCTCGGACGCACGCCGCAATCGCTCGACGGCACGTTTCACCGGACGCGCGATCTCGCGGACGTCCGGCGGCTCGACCTCGGCACGACGATGTCGGTCAGTCGGGTGCTCGACCACCTGCGGGCCCTGACCACGAACCGGCCCGAGGAGGCCGCGTACTTCGAGCTCCACGGCGCCCGCTACCGCGTGCGCGTCGAGATCGAGCGCGAGGAGGCGGGCGGTGAGCGCTCGGGCGGTGAGGAGCCGTCGACGTAGGATCGGGACTGCGGTGGGCCGTCGTCGTCCTGCAAGTTGCGGAATCGATACGGGCCCGGGGTCCGCCGTGGAGCCCGCCGGTGCGGTTCCTCGTACACTCGAACGCGCGGTGCCGGCATGGCTGCCGCGGCGGCCGTACCCGCTCGCGAACCTGGTGGAGCAGAGCATGCAGTACAATCCGGGCATGAAACGGGACGCGGCAGACCTCCTGAAAGAGGCGCTGGCACTCCCGCCTGAGGCGAGAGCTTCCCTGGCCGGTTCCCTCATCGACAGCCTCGACGACCAGATAGACGAAGGTGCCGAAGCGGCGTGGGATCAGGAAATTGCCAGGCGCCTCCGCGAACTTGACGAGGGCACGGTCAAGCTGGTCCCGTGGGCCGAAGCCCGGCGCCGACTTGCTCGCGAGTGATGCCGATTCCGGTTGGGATCCACCCCGCAGCGCTCGGAGAGTCCTTGGCCGCCGAACGTTGGTACCGAGCGCGAAGCGATGCTGCCGCCGCAGGCTTCGTGGCGGAAGTCGATCGAGCGGTCGGCCTGATCGGCGAAGCACCCGAACGTTGGCCGCAGCACACGCGTGGCACACGGCGTTTCTTTCTGCGTCGCTATCCCTTCACGATCGTCTTTCGCACGCGTGCCAGCGGCGTCGAGATCGTTGCGGTCGCACACGCTCGGCGGCGCCCCGAGTGCGATCTGAACCGAGCCGCGGACGCGCTGGCCATCGCCGGGATCCGCCAGCGCTTTCCCGGAGCCGCGGACCGCGAGGTGTTCCTGCGCCTCGCGGTCCGCAAGCTCGGATCCGATCTCGCGCGACGCTCCTATCCCGAGCTGGCCGAGATCGAGCACCTGCGCGCTTGAGCCATGGATGCGATCGCGGTCGCGTTGCAGGTCGCGGATGCGCACGTGGAGACCGGCGGAAAGCCGTGACGAGCGTGTACGACCGCTTCCTCAAGCGCCCGATCGACGCCGTGGTCGCGGCGCTGTTGCTCCTCGCGCTCAGCCCGCTGCTCCTGGGAGCCGCGCTCGCGATCCGGATCGTTCTCGGCCGGCCCGTGCTCTTCCGTCAGCGCCGGCCGGGGCTTGGCGGGGTGCCGTTCGAGATCCTCAAGTTCCGCACGATGCGCGACTCGGTCGATTCACGCGGGGCGCCGCTCCCGGACGTCGAGCGTCTGACGCGCCTCGGGCGCTTCCTGCGCGCGACGAGCCTCGACGAGCTGCCCGAGCTCGTGAACGTGCTCTCGGGCGAGATGAGCCTCGTCGGCCCGCGGCCGCTCCTGATGGAGTACCTGCCGCGCTACTCGGCCGAGCAACGCCGGCGCCACGATGTGCGGCCGGGGATCACCGGCTGGGCTCAAGTGCACGGCCGCAACGCCGTGAGCTGGGACGAACGATTTCGCCTGGACCTATGGTACGTTGACCACCTCGGCTTCGCGCTCGACCTGAAGATCCTCCTGCGCACGATCGGCCTCGTCGTCAAGCGCGAGGGGATTTCGGCCCGCGGGCACGCGACGATGCCGCCGTTCCAGGGATCCTGAGTGAGCCGCGACGACGCCAACCGGCCCGAGCCGTCGATCTCGATGTCCGCACCCGACATCGACGAGTCGGACGTCGCCGCCGTCGCCGCCGTCGTCCGCTCGGGGCGCCTGGCTCTCGGGCCGAAGACCACGCAGTTCGAAGAACACATCACCGCATACGCCGGGACGCGCCACGCCGTCGCCGTCAGCTCGGGCACGGCGGCCTTGCATCTCGCGGTACAGGGGCTCGGCCTGGGCCAGGGCGACGAGGTGCTCGTTCCGTCCTTCACCTTTGCCGCGAGCGTCAACGTGCTGCTCTTCGAGCGGGCGACGCCGGTCTTCGTCGACGTCGAGCCCGACACCTACAACCTCGATCCGGCGGACGTCGAGCGGAAGATCGGCCCGCGCACGCGTGCGATCCTCGCGGTCGACGTCTTCGGCCACCCGGCCGAGTGGGACGCGCTGCGCGAGATCGCGGCCCGGCATCGGCTGCGCGTGATCGACGACTCGTGCGAGGCGCTCGGCGCGGCCTACCGCGGCGTGCGCCTGGGCAGCTTCGGCGACGCCGCGGCCTTCGCGTTCTACCCGAACAAGCAGATCACGACGGGCGAGGGCGGCGTGCTCGTGACGGACGACGACGCGCTCGCACGCCTGGCGCGCAGCCTGCGCAACCAGGGGCGCGGTGAGATGGGCGCCTGGCTCGAGCACGAGCGGCTCGGCACGAACTACCGCCTCGACGAGATGAGCGCGGCGCTCGGCGTCTCGCAGCTCGCGCGGGTCGAGACGTTCCTCGCGCGGCGCGATCGCGTCGCCCGGGCCTACGGCGAACGGCTCGACCGGCTCGACCGCGTGCGCGCCCCGGTCGTCCGGCCCCACGTGCGGATGAGCTGGTTCGTGTACGTGGTCACGCTGGCCGAAGGCATCGACCGCGACCCGGTGATGCGCGCGATCGAGGCCGCGGGGATCCCGGTGCGCGGTTATTTCCCGCCCGTGCACCTTCAGTCCTACGTGCGCTCGCTGCTCGGCACGGGCCCGGGGCTCCTGCCCGTGACCGAGGCCATCGCGCGCCGCACGATCGCCCTCCCCTTCCACAACCGGCTCGGGGACGACGCGATCGACCGCGTCGTCGACGCCCTGGGCCGCGCGCTCGCCGCGCGCTGACGTCAGCGCAGCGGGTCGCGGACGTCGAGGAAGCGGAACCTGCGAAAGTCCGCATCGGTGGTGTACAGGACGCCTACCCCGTGCTGCCGCAGCAGCGCGGCCAGGTGCGCGTCCGGAACCAGGTTTCCACGAACTGCGAGGCCCGAGGTCACGTCGCGATAGACGTCGAAGAAGCCTTCCTCTTCGCACAGCAAACGCACCCGCGGCAGGTGGACGATCGACGCCAGGTTCGCCAGCGCCTCGTCGGGCGTCAGCGGGCGGGAGAAGATGCGCGGGTGCGTCGCGATCCGCACGTAGGCCATCAACGTCGTCCAGCTCAGGCAGAACAGATCGGGGTCCTCGACTCGCGACTCGAGAAACCGCAGCGCGGCCGCATGATGGGGGCTCGATTCGTCCGAGGCGTACAGGAGGACGTTGGCGTCCGCCGAGTAGCTCACCCGTCGTCCCGGTCGAGAGCTGCGTAGACCGCTTCCTTGTCCACCAGATCCACCAGCGGGTTCATGCGCCGGGACACCCAGTGCAGGGAGGTCTTTTCGGCTGTCTTCTCGGTGCCATGGCGCGACAGCGCTTCCGCCAGCAAGCGGGAGATCATCTTGCTCATCGACAGGCCTTCCCGGCGCTGCAGCCGCCGGACCTCTTTCAGTACCGGCGGGTCGATATCCACGGTCGTTCGGGCCATGATTCGTGATGATATCTGCGTTGACATCAGATGTCAAGAAGCGGGGCCGGGGCCGGCGAGGCGTCCCGCGATCGAACACCTCGTGGACACGGTCGGGGGGCAAGAAGCGGCTGTTCGCCGGACGCGAGCATCCGGCCGAGGTCGCGACTCGACGTGCCGAGCGCGAGGAGCGAGCGCACCGTTCCCTGAGCCCTCTCGCAAGGTTGTGGTCGATTCGGGTTTCGGATCGAAGGCTCGAGAGCGGATCCGCGGCGGGAATCGACTTGCAGTTCGCCGAGGACGCGGCGCACTCGCTCGGTCTCGGCCCAGGCGTTGCGCCTCTCGTCCGTCGCATCGAGGCGGTGCTTCCCCGCGGCGGCCGGCGCGTTTATAGTGAGACGCTGTGGAGACGACGCCCGAACGACACGAGCCGCGCGCGAGCCGCGGCGTTCCCCGGCTCCTGCGGAGCGCCGAGTTGCGACAGATCCTCGTGCTCGCGCTCGACGGGGCGATCGCGGCGGGCTGCTTCTGGCTCGCGACGCTCCTGCGCTTCGAGGGCGCGATCCCGGACACGTACCGGATCACGCTGCCGTGGTTCGCGCTGATCCTGGCCTGCGTCCGCGTGCTCGTGAACCTGGCGTTCCGCCTGCACCGCTGGTCCTTCCGCTTCTCGGGCCTCGCCGATGGCGCGCGAATCGCCATGGCCGGGGCCTTCGGGACGGGCCTGTTCCTCGCGATCCTGTTCCTCCTTCGCAACGCCGGGCCCCCGCGATCGGTCGTCGTGCTCGAGCTGCTCCTGACCACGCTCTTGATGGCCACGGCCCGCTTCTCGCCGCGCCTGGCCGGCCTCTACCTGGGCGTCTGGACCCGGAGCCGCCGGGACGGCACGCTGCGCACCGTGATCGTCGGAGCCGGATCCGCGGGCGAGATGCTACTGCGCGACCTGCAGCGCTCGAGCGATCACCCGTACCGCGTCGTCGGCTTCCTCGACGACGACCCCGCTCGCTCGGCGCACGTCGTCGGCGGGCAGGCGGTGCTCGGTGCGATCGCCGAGCTGCCGCGGATCGTGCGCGAGACCCGGGCCGAGCAGATCCTGATCGCCATCCCGCGCCTGGCCGGCCGGCGGATTCGCGAGATCCTGTCGCTCTGCGCCGACCTCAAGCTGCGCTTCAAGATTCTGCCCGTGTCCTTCGTCTACTTCCAGGACCGCGGGGCCTCGGCGGCGATGCAGGACTTGGTCCCGGACGACTTGCTGCCCCGCGAGCCCGTGACCTTCGCCGAGTCCCATGCACCCGGGACGATGGCCGAGCGAACCGCGCTCGTGACCGGGGCTGCCGGTTCAATCGGCTCCGAGATCGCCGAGCAGCTCCTGCGCGCCGGGCTCGGCACGCTCGTCCTGGTCGATCTGAACGAGAATGGCCTGTACCTCGGCCAGCGCTCGCTCGCCCGACGCTACCCCCGCGCGCGGATCGAGGTCGAGGTCGCAGACATCCGAGACCCGAGTCGCCTGCGGGCGCTTTTCGAGCGCTATCGCCCGCAGGACGTGTTCCACGCAGCGGCGCACAAGCACGTGCCGCTGATGGAGGCGGCACCGGGCGAGGCGGTCAAGAACAACGTGGCGGGCACGCTCAACGTCGCCGAGGCCGCGGATGCCTCGGGAGCGGAGCGGTTCGTCTACGTCTCGACCGACAAAGCGGTGCGGCCAGCGAGCGTGATGGGGGCGACCAAGCGCCTGGGCGAGGAGATCGTGCGCGCGATGGCGCGCCGCTCGTCGACGCGCTTCTCGGCCGTTCGCTTCGGCAACGTGCTCGGCTCGTCGGGCTCGGTCGTGCCGCTCTTCCGCGAGCAGATCGCGGCGGGCGGGCCCGTGACCGTGACGCACCCCGAGGTGCGGCGGTACTTCATGACCATCTCGGAGGCCGTGGCGTTGGTCCTGACCGCCGGCTACGGCGACTACGGCGAGCTGTGCGTGCTCGACATGGGCGAGCAGATCCATATCGTCGACCTGGCGCGGCACATGATCACGATGGCGGGGCACGTTCCGGACGTCGACGTGGCGATCGAGTACACGGGCCTGCGCCCGGGCGAGAAGCTGGCCGAGGAGCTCCTGACCGAGGAGGAGGAGAGCACGCGGCGCGTCCACGACAAGATCTTCGTCGCCGACTGCCCGCCCCCGCCGCTCGACCTGGACGCCCGTCTCGCCGAGCTCGCCGCCGCCGCGCAGCTCGACCACGTTCCCCGCGTGCTGTTCCTCCTGCGCGAGCTCGTGCCGACCTACCGGCCCGCGCCCCAGGAGCTGCCCGACGCCAACCTCCGCACCGCGTGAACTCGGGAGACAGCGACCTGAGTTCCGGAGCACCGCGCCGCGCGGGGCTCGTCGTGGCCGCTGCGGGCGTCTTGGTCTTCGCGGCGCTCGCAACCACCGTGTACCGCGCGGGGTTCGGACCGCCGGGCGCGGCGCTCGCGCGAGCGGCCGAAGTGCGCCTGGCCCGTGGGCTCGCCTCGCTCAACGACGTCTCCTTGGCCCCGGCCGATCGTCTCGCGCGCTACCACGCCGATCTCGCCGCCGCTGAGGTATGGCTCGTCCGGAGCCTCGGCGCGCGCCCCACGAGCGCCCGCACGCTGGCCCAGCTCGCCGCGGTGCGCTTCGAGCGCGAGCCGCCGCTCGACGGGGCGATGGCCGCGCGGCATCTCGCCACGATCCGCGCCGCCTCGCGCCTCGCTCCCGGCGTGCCGCGCGTGCAGATCCAGCTCGGCGAGCTGATGCTCAAAATGGGCCGGCGCACGGAAGCGGCCGAGTACCTCGGCCGCGCGATCGACCTCGACCCGCGCACGAGCGCCCGAGCGGTCGAAGTGCTACGCGAGAGCCTGTTCTCGGCGGACGAGATCGCGAGCGCGCTGCCGCGCGGACCCGCTGTGCTCGCGGCGCTCGATCGAGCGTACCAGGACGAAGCGCGCGACCTCGACTACGTGACGATCGTCGAGGCCGCCCTCGCGAGCGGCGGCGCGAACGACCGTCCGCTCCTCGTCAGCTACGCCAACGCGTGCCTAAGGGCGCGCGAGGCGCACCGCATCGTCGAGCGGCTCGGTGCGCTCGGGCCGCTCCCCGACCCCGAGACCGAGGCGGTGCGTCTGCTCCAGGTGTCGCGCGCCCATGGCGTGCTCGGGGACAAGACCCGCGCGGTCGAGATGGCGCGCGAGGCCGAGCGGCTCGCACCCGCGGCCTACGTGGCCGAGCAGCTCGGCGGCGCGCTCGTCGCCGCGGGTGACCCTGCGGGGGCGATCAGCGCCTACCGCCGCGCGCTCTCACGCCTCGCGCGCGAGCGGGCCGCCCCGCAGACCCGTGCTCGCCTGTACAGGAGGATCGGGCAGGCCGAGGATCTGGCCGGCGCCGGCGCCCGGGCCTACGAGGCCTACCGCCGCGCTCTCGACCTCGACCCCGCCGAGCCCGTCGCCGCCCGGCGGCTCGACGAGATGCGCGCCGCGGCGGGGCTCTGATCGGGGTCAGGTCTCGAATCTTGGTGTCGCCCCCGGGGGAGCCCGGCGTGGGCTACCATCGACGGCCATGCGAGGGGTCGTGGCTGGCACGCTGCTGGGTCTCGTCATGGGGCTGCCCTGCCTCGCCCAGGACAAACTCGCTCCGCCACCGCTCGAGCGGTACCTGCGCTGGGGCCCCTTGCGCGCGCGTCCCGGGGTCGGTCTGTCGAACCTGGGCTACGACAGCAACATCCTGCTCGGGACGGGCGACAGGGTCGTCGGCGACTACACGGCGACGTTCTCGCCACGGGTCGATGGCCTCGTGCTCCTGGGCGATACCGCGTTCCTGACCTTTCGCGAGCAGTTCGACTACACGGCGTACGCGAGCAACAGCGATCAGAGCTACTACGACAACCGCTTGTCGGCCCAGCTGACGGTCCCGTTCCGGCGGTTCGGCCTCATTCCCGACGGGAAGCTCAACCGCATCCGCGAGCGTCCCGTCGACCTCGACGACATCCGCCCGATCCGGCACGAGCGTGGCGCGGGCGTTGCCCTCGTCGCTCGCCCCGGCTGGAGGACCGAGGTCGAGCTGCGCGGCGGGCAGATGGACTACGAGTACTCCGACCCCGACTCGGCGATCGCCGACTCGGGCATCGCACGCTTGTCGCGCGACGAGGAATCCCTCGCGCTGCGGGTCGCCTACCAGGCGATCGGAAGCACACGCATCCTGTTCGACGGCCTGCGCAAGCGAATCGACTTCGACGAGCCCGAGATCGTCGACGGGGTGCCCGTCGCGCGCAACACCGACGAGCGGCGCACGATGGTCGGTTTCGAGTTCGTGCGCGGCGGACCGCTCGCGGGGACGATCCTCGCCGGATGGGACGACATCGATGCGCTCGACCCGTCGCTCGCCGACCTCTCGGAAGTCGTGGGCGAGGCGCACCTCGTCTACCGGCTGAACGGCCGCACGCGGCTCGAGATCGACGCCGTGCGCCTGCCCGGCTTCAGCACGTTCACGACCGAGAGCTACTACCTGAACAGCGAGATCGGCGTGCGACCCGTGTACTACTTCAGCCGGCTGTGGGGCTTCGAGGGCATGCTGCGCCGCGGCTGGCTCGAGTTTCCGACCTCGTCGAGCACGATCCCGCGCGAGGACGATCTCCTGCGCTACGAGGTCGGCGTGCGGCTGCGCGTGATGGAGAACTCGATCGGCCGGCGCGTCGAGTACGCGTTCCGCGTCGGCCGGTACCGGCGCGACTCGAACCTCGACCAGCTCGATCGCGAGCAGTCGACCGTCGGCTTCGCGGTGATCGCCGGGTTCTGACCGGCTCGTCTTTTCGGTTTCCGATCGGGAACTCGCGACGATCGAACACAGCGGCTGCGGTCCCTTCGTCCCTCCATACTCTTTCCATGATCGCGCGCAGGTCCGCTCCGGCTTCGAGCGATGCTGGGGCGACTCGGTCGTGGCCGAGCGCGCGGGTGCTCGATCTCGATCGCGCGGCGCGGGCGATCGTCGCTGCGCGCGACTCGTGCGTACTTGCGATGGCGCGGATCGCGGCGTCATTCGTGCGTGAGTGGGCGTGGACGCATTTCGGCTTTGCCCGGCTCGACGATCTGGCGCGCGAGCGGCTCGGCCGCTCGGGGCGCTTCGTGCGCGACCTCGCCTCGCTCGCCGATCGTATCGAGGCGCTGCCCGCACTTGGCGCCGCGTTGACCGGCGCCGACCGCGGGACGCCGATCGGCCGCGTCGCCACGCTCACGATCGGTCGTGTCGCCGATCCGTTCTCGGTCGATGCGTGGATCGAGCGTGCTCGCTCGATGACGATCCGTCGGCTGCGTGATCTGGCGCGGAATCGGGAAGCTCCGATCCACGACGATGCCGGCGCGCGCGTTCGCATCCCCGTTCCGTCTCCCGTCGCCGCTGCCTTCGACGAAGCGCTGGAGCTGTTTCGCGTCGTCTCAGGTGGACAGGCGACCGTTGCGGAGTTCGTCGACGCTCTCGTGGGCGAGGCCGCGGCAGCAGGGAGCTCGGTCGATGTCCTGGCCGAGGGGGTTGTGCCGGAGGTGGGCCTGGCCGGAATCGAGGCCGCGCTCGACGCGGCGGCGAGCGGTTGGACCGGCCTCGAGCCGCGGGAGCCGGTGCCCTTCGGAATTGCTCCTGCGGTCGAGACGTCGTGTCGGCCAGCGGAGCTTCTGGCACGGCTTCGATCCTGGATCGCGGCCGAGGACGATCTCGACCGCCGACTCGGCGAACTCCTGGCCGCGATCGGCTCGGCCGGTGGCTGGGCAGCGCTCGGGTTCTCGGGTCCCGGGCACTACGCCGAGCAGCGGCTGGGGATCGCGCGGACGACGGCTGAGGATCGCGCGCCTGGCCCGCGGGCTCCGCGACCTGCCGCGGGCCAGGCAGGCATACGAGTCGGGCAATCTGGGACTCGAAGCCGCGCTGCTGCTGCGCCGTGCAGTCGGTCGGGGCTTGGCGGTGGCCGGAACCGAACAAGCGTGGGTCCACCACGCGCTCGAATCGACGATCCGTCGGCTTCGGGACGAGGTCCGCGCGACGGGGCGTGACCGCGCGCTCGACGAGCGCGGGACGCGTATCCCGCTGTCGGACGACGCGTGGTACGCGTCGCTACATCGCGAGCCGGGGACGGCGCGGGCGCGCCTCGCCGCTCTCGGGGCGCGGATCGAGGACAAGCACGCATCGGACACCTTCCTCACGTTCCGGCTGCCCGACGATCTGGCCGGGGCCTTCGTCGGTGCGGTCGAGGCGGCGCGAGGCGCGCGGGAGACCGCGGCGGACGCGGTGCCGTGGTGGCAGCCGTTCCCTGGGCAAGACGCTCCCGCATCGCTCCTGGCAGCCCGGACGTTTTCCACGCGCGCGCGCCGTGTCCCGGCCTGGGTCGGACTCCTCGCGCTGCTCGAGGAGTTCGTCGAGACCTGGGACGTCGTCGATCCCGGGGCGCGCCGGGACCGACAGGCCTTGGCGGTGTATTACCGGGCGGGGTTCCGCTGCGAGGCACCCGGGTGCACGTCGCGGCGCACCTGGAGGGCCACCACGTCCGATACCGGTCGCGCGGCGGGGACGACTCGCCCGGCAACCGCCTGTGCCTGTGCCGGTTCCACCACAAACAGGGCGAGCACGGGGGGCTCGCGTCGTGTCGGGGGGTCGCTCCGCTCCAGGTCGACTGGCGGCTCGGAGCACACGACGTCGCGGTCCGGTACCGGAACGACCGGCGCCTGGCCTGAGCCGCCACGGCCCGGATATACTCTGGGCCGTTGAAACGGCAATCCCGATCGGTCTGGCTCGCGGCGGCGGTCGCCGTGCTGGCGTTGGTCCCGGCTCGCGGCCAGGACGCGACACCGGCACTGCCGAACGACGAGCCACCGCTCGTTCTCGAGGCCCGTCCGGCCGGCGAGCGCGAGCTTGCCGAGCGGACGGTGCTCGTCGAGCCGGCGCGCCGCTCGGACTATCGGATCGGCCGGCAAGACCTCCTCGAGATCGAGGTGTTCGACGTCGACGAGCTGACGCAGACGGTCCGCGTGACTGACGACGGATCGATCACGATGCCGCTCCTCGGCCGGCTGGCCGTGGCCGGTCTGACCAAGACCGAGCTCGAGCAGCTCATCGCCCGCCTGCTCGCCGCTGGGTACGTGCACGATCCGCAGGTCACCGTGTTCGTCAAGGAGTTCGAGTCGAAGAAGATCGCGGTCAGCGGGGCGGTGAAGAGACCCGGGACCTACGAGATGCTCGGACAGAAAACGCTGCTCGAGATGATCTCGGTCGCCGGCGGTCTCGACACCGACCTGGGCAAGGAGATCGTGATCTTCCGTCCCTCCGAGAGCGGCGTGACGCGCCGGATCGCCGTCGACTTGCAACGGCTCGTCTATGAAGCTGACCCCGCGCTGAACCTGGTCGTCGATCCGGGGGACATCATCTACGTCCCGGCGGTGGAGAAGGTGCGCATCTTCGTCGGTGGCGCCGTGAAAAACCCCGACGTCTACGAGGTCCCGCGCGACGAGCCCGTGACCGTGCTCAAGGCCGTCACTCTCGCCGGAGGCACGACGGACCGGGCCGCCGAGCGCAAGATCCAGGTCATCCGGACCGACGAAACCGGCCAGCGCGTGACCCTGCTCGTCGACCTGCGCAAGGTCAAGCACGGCAAGGCCGAGGACCCGATCCTACGCCGCGACGACATCGTGCTCGTCCCCGAGGCGTTCTTCTGATGGACGGCGGCCGCGAAGAGATCAACCTGATCGACTACTGGCACGTCGTCGTGCGCCGGCGCGCCGCGGTGTTCCT
>Ga0247727_10006495_pt1 | contig 22961 bp, 18 predicted proteins | sample WisWelCaveWW1625_FD_202498 | JGI IMG/M metagenome (GOLD analysis project Ga0247727, IMG submission 202498) | Biofilm microbial communities from Wishing Well Cave, Virginia, United States - WW16-25 | ecosystem: Environmental > Aquatic > Deep subsurface > Groundwater > Cave microbial mat | place...
CCCCCCCCCCCCCTTTGCCCCCCGGCCCCGCCCGCGGGGGGGGGGGGCGCCCCGCCGGGGGGGGGGGGGGGGGGGGGGGGGGGTCGGATCCCGGAAGGTCGGGTGTCGGAGGAAAGGTCGGTTCGCCGTCGTGCATGAGTCCGCACCCATGGGCATCCTGGTGGACCGCAGGTAGATGGCGCGCAGTGGCGAAGCCGAGCGGTGATAAAAGCTCACACAAAGCGAAAAGACCGGGTTGGTGGCGAGACCTACCGCCAGCCGGGCCGGAAAGCGTTCTGGACCCACTCGATCCGGACGCCCTCGACCACGATCACGTCGAATCGCGCGACGTCACCTGATCGTCCGCGGCGCTGGAGCCACGCGGCGGCAGCGCGCACCAGCTCGCGCTGCTTCCTGGCCGTGACCGCCTCGATCCCGCGTCCGAACGAAGACCACCGCCGGGCTTTTACTTCCGCGAAGACCACGACGGCCCCGCGCCGCGCGATGATGTCGACGTCGTGGCGGTGCAGCCGCCACCGGTGCGCGAGAACCTGGTAGCCCTCGCGGCGCATCAGCGCGATGACCTCGCGCTCCGCGGCCACGCCCAGGCGGTGGCGCGCGTCGGTCCAGGTCCTGGGGTCGGACTTCAGCATTGGAGCAGCGTAGCGCTCGGCAGGTGCGGCGGTGTAGGTGGTTCGTTGCTGTACAGGGCAAGTCTGTTGCGGGCGGTTGGGGCGGCTAGGGCGGTAGGAACCGGCAGGCTGACAACCGCCTCAACCGCCCCAACCGCCTCAACCGCCTACTCCGGTGCTATCCGGTCCAGATCCTCAAAGCCGACCAGCACGTCGCGTCCGCGCGGCCCGTCGCTGGGCCCGAGCACGCCGGCGTGTTCCAGCTGGTCGATCAGCCGTGCCGCGCGACCGTACCCGATCTTGAGCCGGCGCTGCAGCAGGCTGGTCGAGCCGCCCTGGGCCTGGATGCAAACCTCGGCCGCCTGGCGGAACAGCTTGTCGCGGTCCTCGGGCTCGCCGCCCGCCTCCGCGCCTTCAGCGCCCTCTTCGTCTGCCGAGCGTTGCCTGGCGATCTCGATGATGTCCGGCTCGGCGTGCTCGGTCTGCGCCGCGATCCGCGCCAGTCGGCGCTCCTCGAACCACGCCATCAGCCGCTCGGTCTCCTCGGTCGAGATGAACGCGCCCTGGATGCGCTGCGGGTCGCTCTTGCCGGGGGGCAGGAACAACATGTCCCCGTAACCGAGCAGCGCCTCGGCGCCGTTCTGGTCCAGGATGGTGCGGGAGTCGATCTTCGACGCCATGCGAAACGCGATCCGGCACGAGAAGTTCGCCTTGATCAGGCCGGTCACGACGTTGACGCTCGGCCGTTGCGTCGCGAGCACGACATGGATGCCGATGGCCCGCGCCTTCTGCGCCAGCAGGGCGAGCGGGGTCTCGATCTCGGCCTGCACGGTCATCATCAGGTCGGCCAGCTCGTCCACGAACAGGACGATGTAGGGCAACAGCCCCTGCGTATACGGCTCGCCCTTCGGGTCCCTCAACGGCTCGCCAGCGGTCACCTTGCGGTTGAAGTCCACGACGTTGCGCGCCGCGTTGGCGTGCAGCAGCTCGTAGCGGTCCTGCATCTCCCACACCGCCCACTTGAAGACCTTGGCCGCGTCCTTGTTGTCGGTCACGACCGCGTGCCTCAAGTGCGGCAAATCGGCGTACATCGCCAGCTCGACCATCTTGGGGTCGATCATCAGCATCCGCAGCCGTTCCTTCGGCTGATGGTAGACGAGGCTCGTAATGATCGTGTTGATGCAGACCGATTTCCCCGAGCCCGTCGAGCCGGCGATCAGCAAGTGCGGCATCTTGGCCAGGTCGGTCACGATGGGCCGGCCCTCGAGATCCTCGCCGAGGGCGATCGGCAGCTCGAACTTCGTGCCCGCGAAGTCCGGCGACTCCAGCAGGCGCCGCAGGCCGACGGCGCGCCGCAGGGGATTGGGCACCTCGATGCCCACCGCGCCGCGGCCGGGGATCGGCGCCACGATGCGGATGCTCGGTGCCTTGATGGCGAGCGCCAGGTCGTCGGCCAGTGCGGCGATGCGTCCCACCTTCACGCCGGGTTCGGGGATGATCTCGAACTGGGTCACGACGGGGCCGGTCGTGCGCCCGCCGGCGCGGGCCTCGACCTTGAACTGCTTCAGCGTGTCTACGAGCAGGCGCTGCAGGCGGTCGAGCTCGGCCTCGAAGCTTGCCGCCTCCTCGGCCGCCTCGTCGAGCAACCCGATGGGCGGCACCTCGGCGGCGAGCGCCGCGGCGGCGGCCGCGGCGGTGCCCGTGACCTCGATCGCCGTGCGAGCGGGGGGCGCGCCAAGCTCCGGGGGCTTCTTCTCCCGCCGCTTGCGCTCGGGCGGCTCGAGGGCGAGTGGCGGCGGCTCGGACGCCGGCTCGGTGGCTGGCTCGCGGCGCGGCGGCTCGACGCCGGGCCACGGCGGGCTCGGGAGGCCCGCCGGCCCCGCTGCGCCTTCCGTGCGGCCGTGCGCCGGTGCGGCCGTGCCCGCCGCCTTCCGGAGCCGGCCGAACGGGTTCCATCCGATGGTCGAGATCGTGAGCGCACTGAACGCGCCGAGCGTGAGGAGCCCCTCGCCCACGGGACCGAACACGCGGAGGTAGTAGGCGAAAAACGTCGGGACGATCCCGGCCCACGGGTTCGGCTCGTACGCCCGCCCCGCGGCGATGGCGGCGCGCGCCACGGGATCGGTGTACTGGAACACCACGCCGATCGCGAAGGGCACGGCGAAGGCGAGACCGAGCAGCAGGATGGTGACGCGCCGGCCCAGCGTCTTCTCGAAGTGCCCAAACAGCGCGACGGCCCAGAACAGCGGGACCACCGGAACGGTGGCGGCGCCCAGCCCGAAGGCGCGGCGCAGCACCTCCCCGATGACCCGGCCGAGGGCTCCGGTCAGCGCGACCGGCGGCGGCAGCGTCGCGAGCGCGAGGAACGCGCCCGCGAGCAGGGCCGCGACGGCCCACAGCTCATCCCGCGTCCGCGCTTCGATGGCCGGTGATCCTCCGGTCCGCGTACAGCGGCAGGATCGGGTGGGTGTTTTCCTGGGCGCACAGCTTGAGGTCGGCGCCGTAGCCCAGCTCGACGAGCGCCTGTCCGTGCACCGAGGCGCGGAAGGCGCGCAGCCACCGTTCGCCGTAGTGGCGCGCCAGCTCGAGCGACGCGAGCGCGCCGTCGTTGACGCGCACCCGCTTGAGGCCGCCTTCGGGCAGCAGCACCTTGGCCAGCCGCCCGGCGGCGAAGGCGTCCTCCAGGGCGAACTGGCGCTCCCGCCCGGCGCACAGCACCACCAGCTCGCCGAACTGCTCGAGCGCCTGGCGGGCCTTCGCGACGACGGCGGCGAAGTTGACCGCCGCCGCCACGATGATCTCACGCGCGCCCTGCGCGGCGATCAGCGCGGGCGTCCCGTTGGTGGTGGCGAGCACCACGGTTTTCCCCTTCACCTGGTCCGCCGAGAACTCGTGCGGGGAATTGCCGAGGGCGAAGCCCGGGATGCGCACCGAGCGGCGCTCGCCGGCCAGGAGCACGTCGTCGCGCTCGAGGTTCTGCGCCAGGCGCAGCGCTTCCTCGGTGGACCCGGCCGGGAGCACGGCCCGCGCCCCGTTGGCCAGGGCGACCGCGATGGTCGTAGTCGCCCGGAGCACGTCGATCACGACGACGCTCTTGCCTTGGACGTCGGGCGGGTTGACGCCCGCCGGCGTGAAGAACACGTCGATCTTCACTCCGTGGCCCGCATCAGGTGGCTTTCGCGCTCCAGGAACTTGGTGTCCACGTCGCCGCGCACGAAGTCCGGGTGGCCGATCACGCGGCCCAGAAACGGAATCGTCGTCGTCACGCCCTCCACGATGAAGCCTTCGAGCGCCTGGTGCATCCGGGCCAGGGCCTCGGCGCGGTCGTGGCCGTGCACGATCACCTTCGCGAGCAGCGAATCGTAGTACGGCGGCACCCGGTAGCCGGCGTACAGGTGCGTATCCACGCGCACCCCCGGCCCGCCGGGCGGATGGAAAACGGTCACCTGTCCCGGCGAGGGCTGGAAGTTTTTGGCGGGGTCTTCGGCGTTGACGCGGCATTCGATGGCGTGGCCGCGCATGCGCACCCCGTTGCGCGGCAGCGACAGCTTCTCGCCGGCGGCGACGCGGATCTGTTCCTTCACCAGGTCCACGCCCGTGCACATCTCGGTCACGGGGTGCTCGACCTGGATCCGGGTGTTCATCTCCATGAAGTAGAAGGACCCGTCCCGGTCGAGCAGGAACTCGACGGTGCCGGCGCCGACGTAGCGGATGTTCTCAGCGAGCTTGACCGCCGCGGTGCCCATCGCCTCACGCAGCGCGGCCGTCAGTCCGGGGCTCGGGGCCTCCTCGATCAGCTTCTGGTGGCGCCGCTGCACGGAGCAGTCGCGCTCGTTCAGGTGCATGACGCGTCCGTACTGGTCGCCCATCACCTGGATCTCGACGTGACGGGGGCGCTCGAGATACTTCTCGAGGTACACCGCGTCGTTGGCGAACGCGGCGAGCGCCTCGCTCCTGGCCAGCTGAAAGTGCCGCCCGAAGTCGTCGGGGTCGGTCGCCACGCGCATGCCTTTGCCGCCGCCGCCGGCCGCCGCCTTGATGATGACCGGGAAACCGATCTCCTGAGCGAGGCGGAGCGCCTCGTCGGCGTCCGCGACCGGGCCGGGGGAGCCGGGCACCGTCGGGACCCCGGCCTCCTGGGCCAGCTTCCTGGCCTGGGCCTTGTCGCCCATCTGGCGGATCTGCTCCGCCGTCGGCCCGATGAACGTGATGTTCGACGCCGTGACGATCTCGGCGAACTCGGCGCGCTCGGACAGGAAACCGTAGCCGGGGTGAATCGCGTCGGCGCCGGTGATCTCGGCGGCCGCGATGATCTGGGGGATCTTGAGGTAGCTGTCGCGCGCCGGGGCCGGGCCGATGCACACGTCGTCGTCGGCGAAGCGGACGTGCAGGCTGTCGCGGTCTGCCTCCGAATACACCGCCACGGTCTCGACGCCCAACTCGCGGCACGCCCGAATCACGCGGAGCGCGATCTCTCCGCGGTTGGCGATGAGCACCTTTTTGAACATCAGCGCGACAAGGGGTTCCTGCTGATTCCCGGTACGTCGGTCCCGCCGCCCGCGGCACCCGAGCGGCGTCCCGCCCCGGCGCCCTGCCCCTGCCCCGTCTGACCGCCCTGAAAGCCCTCGAAGGTGCGGTCGCTCGAGCCCGCGATCCCCTGGATCTGCAGCGAGAACTCCGTCGGGTTCGAGCAGTAGAACAGCGCCGTCTCGATCGTGATCTCGCCCATCGTGAACCAGCGCATCAGCGACTGGTCGAACGACTGCATCCCGTACTGGACCGTGCCTTCCTTGATGAGGTCCGGGATGTTCAGCTGGGACTTGACGTCGCGGATGTTGTCGCGGACCGCCGCCGTGTTGATCAGCACCTCGCACGCCGCCACCCGGCCGTTGCCGTCCGCGCGGGGCGCCAGCCGGAGCGAGATGACCGCCTGCAAGGCGGTCGACAGCAGGTGCCGGATCTCTTCGTGCTGGTGCGGAGGGTAGAACGAGATCACGCGGTTGATCGTCTGCGTGGCGTCGACCGTATGGAGCGTCGCAAACACCAGGTGCCCGGTGTCCGCCGCCTTGAGCGCGACGTCCAGCGTCTCGATGTCGCGGATCTCGCCGATCAGGATGATGTCCGGGTTCTGCCGCAGCACGTGCTTCAGCGCGGCGTGGAAGCTCAGCGTGTCGGCACCCACCTCGCGCTGGTTCACGATCGACTGCAGGTCCCGGTGCAGGAACTCGATCGGGTCCTCGATCGTGATCACGTTGACCCGGCGGTTGGTGTTGATGTGATTCACCATCGCCGCGAGCGCGGTGGACTTCCCCGAGCCGGTCACGCCGGTCACCAGGACCAGGCCGCGCGGCCTCAGGGCGATCTCCTCGAGGATCTTGGGGAGCCGCAGCTCCTCGACGGTCTTGACCTCGTAGGGGATGACCCGGAACGCGAAGGCCAGCGTGCCGCGCTGCCAGTAGACGTTGACGCGGAACCGGCCGACGCCCGGCACGCCGATGGCGAAGTCGGCCTCCTTGGTCTCCATGAACTCCTTGAGCTGCCGCGGCTGCATGACCTGCTCGGCAAGCGCCTTGAGGTCGGCGGGCGTCAGCGGCGGCGATTCCACGTTCTCGAGCTCGCCGGCCACGCGGATCACCGGCGGGCGGCCGACCTTCAGCAGGAGGTCGGAGCCTTTCCGCTCGACCATCGCTTTGATCGCCTTCTGGAAGAAAGCCGTGGCCGGCGCCCCCTTGGGGGGGGGGGCACCGGGTGCCGGCGCGGCCGGCGCGGATGCGGTCGGTTCAGCCATTGGGATCCACCCGGAAGAGGACCTGCCCGAACTCGACGGGCTGAGCGTCCTCGACGAGGATCTCGCGGAGCACGCCCGACACTTCGGACTCCAGCTCGTTCATGATCTTCATCGCTTCGATGATGCACAACGTCTGCCCGGGCGCGACCCGGCCGCCCGCTTTCACGTACGGCTCGGCCCCCGACTCCGGCGCCCGGTAGAAGGTACCGACCATCGGCGACTTGATCTCGAGCAGCGCGCTCGCCTTATCCGCCGGCGGCGCCGCCGGCGCGGCCCCCGCGTGGACTGCGGCGGCGGCCGGCAGCGGCGCGCCGTGCCCACCACCACCCCCCCCACCCCCCACCGCGGGCCCCGGCACGAACCCCGTCGGCATCCCGAGCCGGCTCACCTCGTAGGTCGCGGTGCCCCGCTGCAGCTTGATGCTGGTCACCTGGGAGCGGTCCAGCAGCTCCACCAGCTCATTCAGGATGTCCAGATCGCCGGCTGCGGAGGACGCGCCGGCTGTCTTCGCCGTCTTCGCTGGCTTCTTCGCCATAGGCCCCTGGAGATCGGGTCAGCCCAGCCGCAACAGCTCGCGCGGAAACTCGGTGAGAAGCTCGGCGCCGGTCGCGTGCAGGATCACGTCGTCCTCGATCCGAACGCCGCCCCAGCCCTCAAGATAGATGCCCGGCTCGACCGTCACCACCGCCGACGCCGGCAGGGGGTCCTCGGCCGTCTGCGCCAGCCGCGGCGCCTCGTGGACCTCGAGCCCGAGCCCGTGGCCCAACGAGTGTCCGAACGCCTCGCCCTGCCCCGCCTGGGCGATCACGTCGCGCGCGAGGGCGTCGCCCTGCCGGCCGGTGAGCCCGCTGCGCAGGCCCGCCAGCGCCGCACCCTGCGCGCGCCGCACCACCTCGTGAATCTCGCGCTGGCGGGCGGTCGGCTCCGCCCCCACCACGAACGTCCGCGTCAGGTCCGAGCAGTACCCATCCACGACCGCACCGAAATCCATGAGCAGCAGGTCGCCGGGCGCGACGACCCGCCCGCTGGTGCGCGCATGCGGGAGGGCGGACCGGGGACCCGAGGCCACGATGGTCGGGAAGGCGTACCACTCGCTGCCACCGCGCCGCAGCGCGCCCTCCAGGACCGCGGCGATCTCGAGCTCCGTCTGCCCGGCCCGAACCCCGACGGTGGCCGCCTCGAGGGCGCGCGTCGCCACGGCACCTGCCGCGCGAATCGCGGCGACTTCATCGGGCGCCTTCACCGCCCGCTGCGCCTCCACGACATCGGCCACGGGCAGGAAGGTCCAGGGCTTCGCGCCGTTCCGGGCCAGCCGCTCCGCGTCGCGCACCGTGAGCACATGCGCCTCGTAGCCGACCCGCTGCACGCCCGGCAGGTCCGGCAGCACCTTGAACAGCCGCTCCCAGACCCCGCCGGTCTCGGTCGAGACCCGGGCCAGGTCGCCCACCTCGGCCGGCGCCTGCTCGCGGTAGCGGAAGTCGGTGAGCAGCACCGTCGCGCCGCCGGAGGCGAACAAGAGGCCGCTGCTCCCGGAGAACCCGGTCAGGTAGCGGATGTTGGGGAGCGACGCGACGACGAGCCCGTCCAGCCCTTCCGCCGCCAGGCGCCGGCGCAGCGCCTCGAGCCGCTCCGCGCGCCGGTCGCTCATCAGCCCGTGCCGCCCGCGCGAGCGAGCCTGGCCACCAGTCCTTCGAGCCCCAGGACGTAGGACTCGGCCCCGAACCCGGCCACCACACCGACGGCGAGGTCCGACAGCAGGGAGCGCCGCCGCATCGGCGCGCGCGCATGGATGTTCGTGAGGTGCACTTCGACAAACGGTACGCGGACCGCCAGCAGCGCGTCACGCAGCGCCACGGACGTGTGGGTCAGCGCCCCGGCGTTGATTAGCGCGCCGTCCGCCACGCCCCGCAGCGCTTGAGCGCCCGCGACCAGAGCGCCTTCGTCGTTGGTCTGCATCCAGGCGAGCGAGCACCCGAGCGCCTCACCCCGCGCGCGACAGGCGGCCTCGATGTCGGCCAGCGTGACGGTGCCGTAACGGTCCGGCTCCCGAACCCCGAGCAGATTGAGGTTCGGCCCGTTGAGGACCGCGATGTGCACTAGCGCCTGAGACCGTGCAGCCAGGTGTTGAAGGCGCTGAGGTCGTCGTCCGAGGCCCGCGGCGACTTGGATTCGCGCGGTCGCACGCTGTCCTCCGCGGGGGGTGCGGCCCCGAAGAACTCGTCGAACGACGCGCCGAGCTTGGCCGGAGGGCTCTGGGGCGGCGCGGGCTGGGCGGCCTGGCCTCCACTCCCGCTCGCGCCGAAGATCTGATCGAGGGAGAACGCGTCGGTCGCTGGCCGGGCCGGCGCGCCAAGCGGGCCGCCCTCCGACGGGTTCGGGGCCGACGCGGCCTGCTCCGCTTCCGCCCCGGCCGCGAACGCCTGGTCCATCGGCGTCGGCCCGCCCGGCGGGTTCGGCGGCGGCGCCGCCGGCGCGGACGGGAGCGACCCGCGCGCGATGCGGCCCAGGAACGCCCCAACCGACTCGGCCCCCAGTGCCGCGGCACTCAGCACCGGACGCGGCGCCTCGAGGGCCGCGAGCTTCGCCCGCAGCGCGGCGTCGTGCGGGCGCTGCGCCACCAGGCGGCGATACACATCGATAGCCTGGTCGGTGAATCCCTGCCGCAGATACAACTCCGCCATGGTTTCGGTCAGCATCGGCTCGCCGGGCGCCGCCGCGGGCTCTGCGGCCGGCGGCGACACGTGCGCGTGCTTCAGCGACGGCCGCCGCATCTCGTCCGGCGGCGTCACGTCTTCCGGCATGATGAGCGGCAGGTCGGGCGCGGCGGGGGGCGGGGCCGCCGTGGCCGGCTCTGGTGCAGCCGCCTCGCCGTGCCCCGAACCCTGCTCGATCGCCATCGGCTCCAGCGGCGGTTCGGCGACCGGCAAGGCCTGGTGCTCCCGCGTCCGCGGAACCGTCACCGGCGGCATCTCGATCGTGGACGACTCGGCCGCGGCGGACCACTCGCCCGCGACCGGCGGGACGATCTCGCGCGTCCTGGTCGGCCCCGGGGTTGCGGCGGGGGGGGCGGCCGACTCGGCGTGCGCAGCCGGCGCGGACGGCTCGAGGAACTCGATCGCCGCGCTCGTGGCCTCGTGGCGCCGCTCGGCCTCGGCGATATCCTCCGCGTGGATCATGCCGCTCTGCCGCTCGCCGGCGCCCCACTGCAGCTGATCGTCGAACGACTGGAAGCCGCTGGGTGCGTCACCCGCGGCACCAGCCGACGCCGTGGCGGTCTCCAGCGGCACTGCGGGTCGCTCCACGGTATCGGGCGGCGGTGTGAACTCCAGCGTCGGGATGTCGGTCAGCGCCGCAGCGGCCGCGGGCGCCGGCTCTTCGAGTGCGAGTGGTGCGGGAGGCGGGGGCCACGCGGGCGCCGGCGCGGCCGGCTCCGCCAGGTCGCTCGCCACGCCGAGATCCAGGACGACTTCCTCGGCGGCGGCCGCGGCCGGCGCCTGCGCGTCGTCGAGCGGCCCGCCCAGCCGCTTCAGGTCGTCGTCGGCTTCCGAGTTCATCGGGTCCACGGTCAGCAGCCGCATCAGCCACCGCCGGGCATCGTCCGCCTGTCCGACGCGCTCGGCGATCTCGGCGAGCGCCTTGAGGGCGATGATGTTCTCCGAATCCAGCCCGAGGACGCGCTCGAACGCGGCCAGCGCCTGGCCGTCGTCCTTCTTGTCGAGATGACACCGGCCCAACACGATGTGGGCCGAGAGGTAGTCCGGATGCTTGGGCAGCCCCGCGGTGAGCACCGTGATGGCGTCGTCCACGCGGCCCGCCTTGCGGTAGGCGTCCGCCAGGGGTGCGAAGAAACGCCCGTCCGGGTTCTCGTTGAAGCGCGCTTCGAGCTTTTCGATTTCGCTGAGGGCGGCCATCCTGCTCCGTCGGCTGGGCGGCGCACAAGACCATGGGCGGAACCAACTTCCGCGCCCCTGGGACAGCGCGAACATACGTTGCGCCAACGCACCGTGTCAACGGTCACGGTTGGCTTTGGGCGTTGTCCCTTCTACATTTAGCCCCCTTCGGGACCTCAGGAACCCGTCGTTTCTCGGGAGTCGTTACCCATGCTCAGCACGATGCGCGAGAAGACGAAGATCGTGATGCTCGTCCTCGCGGTAGCATTTGTGGGATGGCTGGTGTTCGACGTGGGCATGGGCGTCACCGGCCAGAGTACCGGCGCCTCGCCGGACGTCGGGTCGGTCAACGGCAAGCCGATCCGCTACCAGACGTGGCTCGAAGCCTATCGCCAGACCTACGATCAGGCGCGGGCCCAGAACCCCGGGGTCGCGCTGACGCGCGAGGAACAGCGCGAGCTGGAGAACCAGGCGTTCGAGTCGCTGGTCCAGTCCGAGCTGCTGCGGGAGGAGTACCGCCGGCGCGGCATCGTGGTCACGGACCGGGAGATCGCCGACGCGGTGCGGCAGTTCCCGCCGCCCGAGATCACCCAGGCGCCCGACTTCCAATCCGACGGACGGTTCGACCCCGCCAAGTACGAGCGCTTCATCTCCTCGCGCAACGAGCAGACCCGCCAGTTCCTGCTCGCCATGGAGGCCCGATACCGCGAGGAGCTGCCGCGCTACAAGCTGCTGCAGCACATCACGGGCGACATCTACGTGTCGGACGCCAAGCTGTGGCAGATCTGGCGCGACACGCACGATTCGATCACGGTACGCGCCCTGGTGATCCGGCCGGCGACCGCGGTGGCCGACGCCTCGATTCGCGTGACCGACGAGGAGCTGCGGCGCTCCTACGAGGAGCACCGGGACGACTACCGGCGGCCGGCGCGCGCCCGACTGACGATCACCGCCGTGAGCAAGCTGTCGGCGCCCGTGGACTCGGCCCTGGTCCTGGCCCGCGCCCGGGAGCTGCGCGACTCGATCGTGCGCGGCGCCGATTTCGCGGCGGTCGCGCGCGCGGCGTCCGCCGATTCGGGCTCGGCCACGCAGGGCGGCTCGCTCGGAATGATCGGCCGGGGAGGGACGGTCCCCCCGTTCGACCGCGCGGTGTGGAGCCTGCCGCTCAACCAGGTTTCCGAGCCGGTCTCGACCACGTTCGGCGCGCATCTCATCAAGGTCGAGCGCCGCACCCCCGACAGCGCCGCGGTCAGCCACATCCTGGTGCCGTGGGGCCGGATGGGCGCGCGGCTCGACACGCTCGAGGCCCGGGCCGACTCGCTCGACCGCTTCGCCGCCGAGCAGACCAACGGCGCGCTGCTCGACACGGTCACGCGCTGGATGAACCTGCCGCTCGAGCCCGGACCGCCGCTGTACGAGGGCACGCCCTACGTCCTCGGCCGGTACCGCATTCCGGACGTCGGGGTGTGGGCCTTCGAGGCCCGGCCCGGCGAGACCAGCCCGGTGATCGAAACGACCGGTGCCTACTACGTCTTCCGGCTCGACAGCGTGTTCCCCGCGGGCGTGGCACCGTTCGCCGAGGTCGAATCGGAGGTGCGACAGGCGGTGATCCAGGAGAAGAAGCGCGCGGCCGCCGAAGCGATCGCGCGCGACGCCGAGCGCCGGCTCGCCTCGGGTCAGACCATGGAAGCGGTGGCCGATGCGCTGCGGCTGCCGTTGATGACCCTCGGGCCGTTCACGCGCACCTCGACCGTCCCGATGCTCGGCACCGCCTCGCCGGCCGTCGGCGCCGCGTTCCGGCTCCGGGTCGGTGAGCGTTCGGGCGTGCTGCGCAACGAGGCGGGGTTCTTCCTCCTGCAGGCGCTGCGGCGCACCGGGGCGGACTCGACCGCCTGGCTCGCGCAACAGGACGAGCAGCGCGCCGAAATCACGCGGCTCGCCCGCCAGGTCCGCGTCCAGTCGTATCTGGCCGGCCTCCGCCGTGCCGCCGACGTGAACGACCGCCGCGCCGACGTGCTGCGCCCCGCGCCGCAGGACGACACGCAGCCCTAGGACGCGTCCTGCAACACACGCGGGGCACGAACCGCGCGGTCCGTGCCCCGTCGTTGTTGCGGCAACGCCCGCTCAGCCGAGGCGTTCGCGCTCTTCGGGCGCCTTGAGCCGCGGCGGTTCCGCCGGCGGCGGGGCCGGCCGGTCGATCTCGTCGGTCACCGAGCTGACGGACCGCTTGAACTCGCGGATGCCCCTGCCCATCGCCGACCCGATCTCCGGCAGCCGCTTGGCGCCGAACACGAGCAGGAAAATGAGCAACAGGAGCATGATCTCGCCGAAACCCAGATTGAACGGCATAGGCCCCTCGAATACGTCAGAAGTCTGAAGTCCGAAGTCGGACGGCGGGACGGCGGCACAACGTGACTTCCGACCCCCGACTCCTGACTCCTGACTCTAAAATAGCGACCTTGCCAGCAGATACGCCAACACGACGCCCACGATCGCCATCACCGAGACGGTCAGCGTGATCGGGCCGATCGTCAGGGACAGCACCAGCAAATCGAGGCTGACCGGGCCCACGGACGGGTGGACGGAGGCTGTCAGGACCTCCTTGGGGGCTCCGGCAGGCAGGAACCGCGCCAGCAGGGCATGGAGAAACCCGCCCAGGACGAACCCGGACGACAGGATGCCGAGATAGTAGAGGGGCCGGCGGGGAACGTTGGCCACGTCACCGCCGCCGTTCGACCGCGTAGGCGATCGCGCCCGCCAGGGCGTCGCGGGCCGGCGACGGCGCGAGGGTCTGCAGCGCACGCTCCGCGTCGCCGGCGTAGCCGGCCGCGCGCTCCCGCGCGTACTCGAGGCCGCCGTGACGCGCCACCAGCGTCACCACGCGGCCGACCTGGTCGTCGGTCGGCTGCGGCGTCGCGAACAGCTCCTGCACCGCGCGCCGGTCGGCCTCGCCGAGGTGCCGCAACGCCGCGATCAGGGGCAGCGTGACCTTGTGCTCCTTCAGATCGTTGCCCGACGGCTTGCCGGTCACCGCCTGCTCCTCCGTGTAGTCGAGCAGGTCGTCGGTGACCTGGAACGCCATGCCGAGCGCGGCGCCGTAGGCCCGCAGCGCGGCGCGCAGCGCGGGCTCGGTGCGCAGCGCGCCGGTCTCGCACGCCGCCGAGAGCAGGGTCGCCGTCTTGGAGCGGATCGTGACCTCGTAGTCTTCCTCGCGGAACGCCAGCGCGTCGTACTGGGCCAGCTGTCGCATCTCGCCGATCGTCATCTCGTTGGTGACGCGCGAGAGCACCCGCAGCGGCTCGACGTCGTCCATCCGCACCAGCTCGGTCACGGCGCGCGAATACAGGTAGTCGCCCATGATGACCGACACCTGGTGACTGAACAGCGCGTTCACGGTCGGCATCCCCCGGCGCAGGACCGAGTGATCCACGGAATCGTCGTGCACCAGGGTGGCGAGATGAATCAGCTCGATAACCGCCGCCAGCCGGATCGCGCGGGGCTCGCGGGCGCCGGACGCGGCGTTGGCCAGCAGCAGCAGCGTGGGCCGGAACAGCTTGCCCTTCATCTGGAGCAGGTGGCCGTTGACTTCCTGGATCAGCGGGAAGTCGGCGGCGACCATGTCGCGCAGCGCGGCCGTCACCTGGTCCAGCTGCCCGACGATGGGGCGCTGCACGTCGGCCAGGCTGACGCCGGCGGTCTCCTGCACTAGGCGCCCGCCTTGACCAGCGCACGCACGCGCTCGTTGACGTCCTGGAACTGGATCTCCACGGCGAACACGCGGTTGTAGGCGGCCAGCGCGTCGGCCCGCTTGTCCTGCTCCTCCAGCGTGCGACCGAGCCAGTACAGGACCCCGACGCGCTCGGCGTCGCCGGCCGCCGGATGCTCCAGCGCGCGGCGCAGAATCGTCTCGGCGACCGCGTGCTGCCCCTTCTCGAAGAAGCACAGGCCAAGCGCCTCGGACGACTTCAGCCGGCCGTCGGCGCTGCGCAACGCCTTCTGGAACTCCGCGATCGCTTCGTCGAGCAGCCCCATCTCCTTGTACGCGACGCCCAGGTCGTAGTGGCTCTGGAAATCGGTTTCCTCGACGTTCGCTTCGATGCCCTTCTTGAACGCCGCGAGCATCTGCTGGAAGTCCTTCTGCTCGTCGCCGGTGGGCTCCTCGTCCTCGATGCGCATGCGGAGGTCTTTGGGGCCCTCGTTGTCCAGCAGCATCGCGCCGAGGTCCACGTAGTCGCCACCGCCCTTGGGCTCGGCCTTGACGCGGGTCTGCGTCACCCGCGGTGCCTTGACGTCGTCGCCCGCCGGCGCCGCCGGCGCGAGGGTCTCGATCGCCGTCCGGGCCCTGAGGTTGCCCGCGTCGTGCTCGAGCACGCGCTGGTACACCGAGATGGCCTTCTCCGCCTCATTCGAGCGCAGCAGCGCGTCGGCCAGCTCGACGTACGCATCCACGAGCTGGGCCCGGTCGCCGGACCGGTAGGAGAGCTCGACCCGCTTCTGCTGGTACCGGACGCTGTTGGGGTCCAGCCGCAGGATCTCCTCGACCAGGCGCAGCGCGCCCTCGAGATTGTCCGCGGCATCGAAGCCCTCGAGCGCGGCGTTGAGCTCGGCGAGCCCCTCTTCGCGCTCGCCCTCCTCGAGCAGCGCCTCGCCCAGCTGCTGGTGCGCGTCCCAATCCTCCGGATTGGCGCGGACCTTCTTCTGCAGCTCCTTCACAGTGACCTTGGGCAGCTCCTCGACGGCGCCCAGGTCCATGAACTCGATCGACGTCGCCGCCGGCGCCTCCAGGCTCGGCGGCGCCTCCACCTCCGGGACGTCCGGCATCGCGTCCTGCGGGGTGCCCAGATCGAAGTCGCTCTCGATGAGCGGCAGCCCGGCCACCGGGGCGCTGGCCGGCTCCGGCTCCGCGAGCTCCGGCTCGAGCTCCAACGCGAACTCCCGCTCCGGCTCCGCCGGGGCCGGCGGGGGCGGCGGCGGCGGGGGCGGGGCCGCCCGCGGGGCTGGTGGCGGCGCGGGCGGGGTGGCGCGCGGGGCGGGTGGCGGCGCAGGAGTGACCCGCGCCGGAGGCGGCGTCGGACGCCGCGCCTCGGGCGCCGGTGGGGGCGGCGGCGGTGGCGGCTCGGGTTCGGGCTCGGGCTCGAGCTCGGGCTCTGCCAGCGAGATCGGCTCGACGCCGAGCGACGTGGGCTCCAGGCCGAGATCGTCGGTGGCCGGCGGGCTCGGCTCGGCGAGCGACGTGGGCTCGACTTCGAGCGCCGACACCTCCCCGACCGGCGCGACCGGCTCCGGTTCCTCGATCGCGGTCGGCTCGATCTCGAGCACCGGAATCTCCGGCGTCGGGGGCGGCAGCGGGGGCGGCGGCGGCGGGGCCGCGCGCGGCGGTGGCGGCGGCGGTGCCTTCACGCCGCCGCTTCCCCGGCCCGGCCTGGGCACGTCATCGATGTCGAGGAAGATCAGCTCGCCCTTCTTCGGTGCCACCTCCTCCGGAATCATCTCGCCCGTGATCATCGAGCGGCTCATCCGGCTCCGGCGCTGCTGGGCGACCTTGTCCTTCGCGTCGAACTCCGACAACAACTTGTCGAGCTGCTCGCGCTGCTCAGCAGTCTTCGCCTGCGCGCGCGCCTGCTGGGCCAGCGCCGTCCAGATCTCGTCCTGCCCCGGCGTCATCTCGGCGAACTTCTTGAGCGCCTTGAAGGCCTCCTCAGTCTGGCCGCCCTTCTGCATCCGGTCGGCGTACTCGAGCAGGTTCTGCTTGGCCTCCGCCATGAAGCCCTTCTTGGCGAAGAGCATCCCGAGCTTGAGGTACGCGCCGGCGCGCCCCGGGCTGAGGCGCATGACCTTGTTGCACAACGCGATTGCGTTGTTGACGAGCCCGGTCTCGTAGTATTGGTCGACGGCGCGCTCGTAGTACTGGATCGCGTTGGTGGCGTCGTTCAGCTTGACGTAGAGGTCGCCGACCCGGTTGTAGAGCGCGAGATCGGCGTCGTTTTCGGGGGAGGCTTCAAACTCCTCGATCGCCTTGATGAGCGGATCGAGGGCCTTCGCCCACTGTTCCTTCAGCTCGAACTTGCGGGCCTGTTCCTTGTATTTCTCGATGTTGGCCATGGTCCCGAAACGCTAGGATTGGCGCGGCGAAAGCGGCGAAGTGCCCGAGTCGGCGGAAGATACGCCCCCGGCTATCCCGTGACAAGCGCGTCCCCCGGCGTAGACCCGCCAGGCGAGCGGCATTCCGTACCAGTAGCACAGCTCCCGGACGTCGCGGACGTTCCACACGGCGAGGTCGGCCCGCGCACCGAGGGCGATCCGGCCCCGCTCGGCGCCGAGACCGAGAGCGGCGGCGGCGTTCACCGTCGCCGCGAGGAAGGCCTCTTCCGGCTGGAGCCGGGCCTGGCTGACGCCCAGCGCGAGGATGAGCGGCAGGTTGCCGGTGGGTGAGGAGCCCGGGTTGAAGTCGGTGGCGAGCGCCACGATGGCGCCGGCATCCACCAGTGCACGGGCCGGGGCCATCCGCGTCCGGCCGAGGAATGTGAGGGTACCGGGCAGCAGCACAGCGACGGTCTCGCTCGCGGCGAGCGCGTCGATACCCGCGGGCGAGATCGCGCCGAGGTGATCGGCGGAAGCCGCGCCCAGGCGCGCGGCCAGCTCCGCGCCGCCGGCGGCATCGAGCTCGTCGGCGTGCAGCTTGGCGAGGAGGCCGTGCCCGCGCGCCGCGCGCAGGATCGTCTCGGTCTCATCGAGACTGAAAACGCCCGGCTCGCAGAACACGTCGCAGAAGCGCGCCAGACCCTCCCGCGCGACGGCCGGGATCATTTCGTCCACGACGAGCCGCACGTAGGCGTCGCGGCGCCCCCCCCCCCCCCCCCCCCCCCCCCCCGCCCGCCCCGGGCCCCCCCCCAACGCGGGCGCCCACCCCGCGGGGCGGATATTTCTGTCCCCGACGGGGCCGCCGGTGGGGGTGGGGGCCCCCCCCCCCCCCCCCGGTACTCGGCCGGTACTTCGTGTGCCCCGAGAAAGGTCGGCACCAGCGTGAGCGGGAGCGCGGCGGCGACCCGGCGCACGACGCGCAGTGCCTTGAGCTCGTGCTCGAGCGCGAGCCCGTAGCCGCTCTTGACCTCGATGGTGGTGGTGCCAAGGCGGGCCAACCACGCCAGCCGGTTGCGGGTCAGCCCCATCAGCTCGTCCTCGCCGCGCCCCCGAAAGTCGCCGACCGAGGAGAGGATCCCTCCGCCGGCTGCCGCGATCGCTTTGTAGTCCTCGCCGCGGGCGCGGCGCGCGTGGTCCTCGAGGCGCGGCCGGCCGAACACCGCGTGGGTATGGCAATCCACCAGGCCCGGCGTGACGAGCCGTCCGTCGCACTCAACGACCTCGGCGGCCGGCGGGTCTCCCGCCCACGACCGCACGTCGGCGTCCGACGCGAGAAGCGCGATGCGGCCGTCCTCGACCCCGATCCCGACGCCGGCCCGCACGCCGAGATGCTCGGCCGCCGGACGCCGCACGGGGCCCGGCTCGGCGGGCCCCGTGACGACGGCGCCGGCTCCCACCAGCGCGAGGCGGCGCGGCCCGTCCGCGCTCACGGACCCGACGGCCCGCCCTCGCCCATCGGCAGCCGGATCCCCGTGGCCTCCGCGGTGCGGCGCGCGAGGTCGTATCCGGCGTCGGCGTGCCGCGCGACCCCGATGCCGGGATCGTTGGTCAGCACGCGCTCGAGCCGCCGTCCCGCGTCGGCGGTCCCGTCGGCGACGATGACCTGCCCCGCGTGCAGCGAGTTGCCGATCCCGACGCCACCGCCGTGGTGGAAGCTCACCCACGAGGCGCCGCTCGCCACGTTCAGCATCGCGTTCAGGATCGGCCAGTCGGCGATGGCGTCGCTGCCGTCCAGCATCGCCTCGGTCTCGCGGAACGGCGACGCGACGGAGCCCGTGTCGAGGTGGTCGCGCCCGATGACGATCGGCGCCTGGAGCTCGCCGCGCGCCACCAGGTCGTTGAGCGCCATCCCAAACCGCGCCCGCTCACCCTGCCCCAGCCAGCAGATGCGCGCCGGCAGACCCTGGAAGGCGACGCGCTCCCGCGCCATCGTGATCCAGCGCCGGAGATGCTCGTGCTCGGGAAACAGCTCCAGCACCAGCTGGTCGGTGCGCGCGAGGTCCCTCGGGTCGCCCGACAGCGTGACCCACCGGAACGGCCCCTTCCCTTCGCAGAACAGCGGGCGCACGTAGGCCGGCACAAAGCCGGGGAAGTCGAAGGCGTCCTTGACCCCGGCGTCGAGCGCCTGGGCGCGCAGGTTGTTGCCGTAGTCGAAGGTGACCGCGCCGCGCCGCATCAGGTCGAGCATGGCGCGCACGTGGGCGGCCATGGAGTCCATGGCGCGGCGCACGTAGGCCCCGGGATCCCGCTCCCGCAACTCGGCCGCCGCCTCGACGTCGAGCCCGGCGGGCAAGTAGCCGTGGAGGGCGTCGTGGGCGGACGTCTGGTCGGTCACCACGTCGGGCACCACGCCGCGGCGGACCAGCTCGGGCAGCACCTCGGCGCAGTTACCGAGCAGTCCCACCGACAGCGCCCGCCCGGCCCGGCGGGCGTCGTCGCACCAGGCTAGCGCCTCGTCGAGCGAAGTGGTCTCGCGGTCGAGGTACCGGGTCTCGATCCGGCGCCGGAGGCGGGCCGGGTCCACCTCGATGCCAAGGAACACGGCCTCGTTCATGGTCGCGGCGAGCGGCTGCGCGCCGCCCATGCCCCCGAGTCCGCCGCTGACGACGAGCCGCCCCCGCAGTGACCCGTTGAAGTGCTGTCGCGCCACGGCGCCGAACGTCTCGTAGGTCCCCTGCAGGATGCCCTGGGTGCCGATGTAGATCCACGAGCCCGCGGTCATCTGCCCGTACATCGTGAGCCCCTGCCGCTCCAGCTCGCGGAACACCTCCCAGGTGGCCCATCGGCCCACCAGGTTGCTGTTGGCGATGAGCACGCGCGGCGCGTCCTCGTGGGTGCGGAACACGCCCACCGGCTTGCCGCTCTGGACCAGCAGGGTCTCGTCGTTCGCGAGCGTGGTCAGGGTTCGCACGATCGCGTCGAACGCCTCCCAGGAGCGGGCCGCGCGGCCGGTGCCGCCGTACACGACCAGGTCGTCGGGGCGCTCGGCGACATCGGGGTCGAGGTTGTTCATGAGCATCCGCATCGCGGCTTCCTGCACCCAGCCTCGACAGGTCAGCCGGGAACCGCGGGGTGCGCGGATCGTGCGGGGAACGGTCGCCGTGCTCATGCTGCAGTCTACCGCGGCCCGCGCGCCGGCGACAGCCGCGAAGGCCTCCAGAACGCCGCGCCGGCGGGCCCCGAAAGGCCCGCCGGCGCGGACATCGACGACCGGTGCCGGTCCTAGAGCCGGCGCGTCAACCCCGCACCCGGATCAGCTCGGGGTTGCCCGGGTCGGTCTGATAGCTCCAGTCGAAGATCACGTAGTCGGCGCCCACTGCCGTCACGCGGATCGCGCCGTAGCGGTAGAACCCGTCGCCCTCGTTCATCTGGAACACGTACCCCAGCTGTGGCACGGCCGTCAGCGGGGCGCGGCCGAAGCCGGTGGCCGGGGCGATGTCGATCGTCGTGAGGTCCGCGATCGTCTGGCTCGAGTAGAGCCGCAGTTCGGTCGCGGTGCGCTGCGGCACCAGGATCAGGTTGTTGCCGGCGTCGCGCGACAGCGTGAAGTCCATGGAGCCGCCCGCGCCGACGATGCCGAGCTCCAGCGGCCCGGCGCGGCCGTCGCCGTTGGCGTCGAAGAAGAACCGGAACCCGTTGCGCGCCGGATCCACGTTCGTCGTGAAGATGATCAGGTTGCGCGCCTCGGGGCGCGGCGTGTCGTAGCGCAGCGGCGACCACAGGCTCTCGAACCCCTCGATGCTCACGGCCGACACACCGAAGCACCTGGGGACGCCGTTGGTCAGCGCGCCGTCGAGGAAGGCCGGCGCCACCGTGGTGCCGTCGAGGGTCCACGACGTGCCGCAGAGGTTGTTGTCGAGATCGTAGGACGTCGCGTAGATCCGGTAGTGCGAGAAGCCGTTCGGGTCGTTCTGGTACGCGTTGTCGCTCCAGCCGAGGTGGATGCGGCCGTCGAGCGATACGCTGGTGAGCGAGGCGGGCGCCTGGAGGCGCAGCCGTTCGTCGATCACCACGGAGGCCGAGGGATCCGACTCGCCGCCGCCGTCCGACTCGGCCGTCACGTAGTACTCCACGTGCGGCTGACCGTCGTCGTGGAAGCTCGGCGACGTCGTCGAGCCCCGCAGGCCGAACGCGGATGCGGTGCTCGACCGCGAGTACACGCGGTAGATGGCTACGTTAGGATCCGCCGAGGCGTCCCATCGGAGCAGCACGCCCCGCGGGCTCAGCGGGTCGCCGGTGGGCTCGAGCTGGTAGAACAGGCCGGTCGGTGCCGGTGGCGCATCGTCCACGTACACCACGTCGTCGTAGCAACCCGCGGCGAGAAACGCCGCCATCGCCATCCTGAGCATCGCGCGCATGATCGTCTCCGTGAGCGTCTCACCCTTTCTCCAAGCACCAGTCGTGCCGGAGGCGCGGCGGTGACGCGTAACGCACTATATGACAATCGGTTACACTGCCAGGGCGGGTCCCGCCGGGGTAGGCCGAAGTGTCCTCCGGAGAGGACATTCCGTCGCGCTTATCGGAAGACGTTTCGCTGGTCGTAGTCGAAGTGGATTTCCCGCTGGTCGATCAGCTCGATGCCGAAGTTGAACAGGAAATTGCCGTTCGGGGACTTGACGAAGGTGAACGTGGCGCGCCAGTCGTGCAGGTCGCGGTCGAGTCGCACGACGTGATCGCTGAACTCGCTTCGCGTGACGTTGTACGACGTTTGCCACGCGACGCGCCAGTGCCGCGTCGGCGAGAAGCTCATCGAGCCGCTGATGGTCTGTTGCTCGGTGGTGGGCCCGAGGGGTTGGCCCGTCGGGCCGGGATCGGGGCGCGAGCGCTGCAGGCTGTAGTTGAGGGACGCGGTGAGCGCGCCCCCGCCCTCGCCCAGGCGGTCCACCGCGCTGTACCGCGTGGCGAGCGCGCCGCGCTGAAACGCGGAGGTATAGTCGCGGCCGGCCTGGGTCGGATCGGGCGGGGCGACCGAGTCCGGCCGCTGGCCCGCGGCGGCCGGCGTGGCCGGCGGCGTGCGGAGTCCGAGCAGCCCGCCGAGCGCGCGCACGGTGCCCGCCCCGATGGAGAAGCCGAGGGCCACGCTGGTCAGGGAGGGCCGGAACTGCGAGCCCACCACGCCGACGGGGCCGTAGAACAGGTCGTGCGCCACGCGCACGGAGAAGCCGCGCAGCAAGTCGGAGCTGATCGTATTGCCCCACTGGTCAGTGGTCCAGGCCGTCCGGCCGGGCTTCTTGCCCTGCTCGAGGTCGAAGACCAGCGCGTCGGACTGGATCGAGAGCAGCCGCAGCTTCCGTCCCTCCGGCGGCTCCCCGCCGCGCGCCGTGTCCGCGGCCTGGCGCCGGTCGGGATGCAGCTTGGCCTCGAGCGTCTGGTTGAGGCCGATCGAGATGGTCTGCCGGGGATCGCTGCGCAGGTTCGCCGGCAGCACGCCGCGGTTGGCCGCGCGGGCGTAGTCGGCCGGCACGTCGGCCGCCGGCGCGTACGACCACGAAATGCCCGGCGCTACGGAATGGCGGATGCGCGCGAATGGGCCGATGCCGCCGAACAACCCGAAAAACGTCGGGGCGATTCCCGCCGCGAACTGCAGCCGCTTGCCCTGCGACACGAACCGGCCGTCCGAGAACCGGTTGCGCAGCAGATAGGGCCCGCCCGTCGTGTTCACCAGCTGCATGGACGGCGAGAGGTTCCAGCTGCCCTGGAACAGGATCGGCAGCCCGAACCCGGTCTGCCAGTCGAAGCCCGTCTCGTAGCTCTCGGCGTAGGTGCGGATGGTGCGGCTCGAGTCCAGGGGGTCCACGAACACGAACCGCTCGCGCCGGTTGCTCCAGTTGTCGGTGATGGACAGGCTGTTGTTCCACGTCCATCGGCCGATGCGCAGCGGCGTCGAGATGGACACGCTGGTGGCGCGGCTGTCCACCAGCTGGGAATCCACCACGCCCGGCCCCGGGAACACCGCGATCCCCGGCCCGACGTTGCTCTGCATGCTGTTGGTGAGCGAGAAGCCGGGCGACCACAGGATGCTGCCGCCGATCGCGATCGGGTTCGGCGTGAAGGCCACCGACGGAAACGTGGTCGAGACCTGGGGCTTGTCGAGCGACTGGCTGCGGCTCCCGCCCACGTTCAGCTGCCCCCAGTCGAAGCGGCGCTGGAAATTGAGCCGGCTGTCGATCTGGGCCGTGGCGAGAATCGGGTCCACCGCGTTGCGCGAGACGACGCGCGAGCTCGACGCGTAGTCGAGGTTGGCGGTCAGCTGGGTGCGCAGGTTGAACTGCTGCTGGTGGCTCCAGCTGAGCCGCCGCGACCTGGTGCCGCCCTCCTCGCGCAACTCCTGCACCGCGATCCCGCCCGCCAGGAACCGGTTCAGCCAGCGGTAGCGCAGCCGCCCGTTGAGAGCGACGAACCGCTGCGCGTACCAGTCCATGGTGACCTGGGCGTCGCTGTAGTCGCTGAGCGCGAAGTAGTAGCCGAAGTTCGCCACGTGGCGCTGGTAGCTCGGGGAGTTGCGCACGATGTCGTTGAGGCCGAACTGCG
>Ga0247727_10006496_pt1 | contig 22959 bp, 21 predicted proteins | sample WisWelCaveWW1625_FD_202498 | JGI IMG/M metagenome (GOLD analysis project Ga0247727, IMG submission 202498) | Biofilm microbial communities from Wishing Well Cave, Virginia, United States - WW16-25 | ecosystem: Environmental > Aquatic > Deep subsurface > Groundwater > Cave microbial mat | place...
GTGACTTTGGAATGAATTTTAAAAAATTTGGTTCAAAAGAGAATAACCCGCTAGTCCAAGGTCTGGATTTAATGACCCATACCTTGCCTGGTTTGGATTCCAAGGGTGCTGGTTTTTTGTTAAATATCAGTCCCTTTAATGGTGCGATTCAAACAGGAAGTGTTAACCTGAACTGGACCATGGATGTCTATACCGTCATTGATCCGACCTTGGAAATCAAGAAAATTTCATTATTACCGCAAGGGACTGCCAAACAAATAAGCGTTTATGCGGATTCCATACGCAGCCTCTTTTCCGATACGTCGATTGGTTTGGACCTAACCAAAGCGGATTCGCTTTTAGGCCCTAGTCTAAATCTAATTCCCGCCTCCACAAAAGCCGATACGGGATTTCAGAATGATATCTTTAGATCATTTTCTCAAGTCTTCACCGGTGAACCTAATACGGCTCGCCTTCTCACCAATGCCTATATTCTTGCCTTAGATTCCACGGGGATTGATTATAGCGACCCCACGAGCCGGGATATTGCACTGGGAATTATTAAAAACACCTTTGATACCTCTGTCGCCCAGGCTAAACCAGATACGGCCCGTAATGATGATGGAACTATTAAACTGGATTCATTATCCGGAAAACCAATTGTTTTTGCTCCGCCGAAGAGCAACCTTTTTAATGCAGATGTCGGTGTGAAATCCGTATTTTGGGCTGTTAACCAGATGGGCATTGCGTATGGACGGAAGATAACGCCTTGGCTCAATGTTGGAATAAATCCAAAACTTATTCTGGGTGCGGCGACAACACTCGATATTCGTGTCCCGGTCGACAAATTACAGCAAATGGATTCTATCGTACAGGCCCAGTTGGCGAAGGCTCAGAAAATAAAGATAAAGGCGGGCCTGACCCTCGATCTTGGTTTTCAGTTTACACCCATGGAAGCGAGCGACGCCGCGGTCTTTAAGCACCTTAAATTGGGTCTGACCATTAGGAATCTGATCCCGATTAAGTTTGTCTCGGAAATTGACAGCGTAACAAAATTCGATTATACTCTGAGGCCCCAAGTCCGTATCGGAGTCGCAACCGCTTTGCTTAATACGGGCTTGCTGGAATGGCATGTCTCCTCTGATTTAGACCTGAAGGCCAACAAAAGCGATGTTCTTCCAGGTTTGGAATCCCGTCAATTCGGAGTAGGAACAGAAGTCAGGGTTCTTAAAATTCTGCGCCTGCGAACTGGATTCGTAACGGATGTTGCTAACAAGGCTCATAATTTCTTGTTGACTGCGGGTCTTGGCATTGATTTGAGAATACTTAAGTTTGAGGTGGGTGGAACGATGGATCCCGAATTTGCCCAGGTAGGTAAATTCGCCGGGTTCCCAACCAAGGCGACCTTGATTGCCCGCCTCGCCATGGGCTGGTAATTTGATTCTATTGAGTCAATAAAAGAGCGGGGAATTTTTAAAATTCCCCGCTCTTTGTTTTACGAGCCAAAAAATTTTTTAACCCTCGCCCTTCACTCCCTTGATTACGTTGCAACCTCTAACCCAGAAATTCTTTTTAAAAATCAATCCCACACGAAACCATTCTCCAAGAAACATTTTGAGTTCTTGATCCAATCTCAAGTTCTGGTAGGCTTTTGATACAAAACTGGATTCAGGGTTGGGTCATTGTACATCTTCATCTGATGGTAAACCTTAAATTGTCTCTTTCCCTCGAATAGTTCATCCAGAAATTGCTGAAAAGCTAAAGCCAGGTTATCTTTTTGTATGCGGAGTACTTGTAACCGCTCCTGACAACGATTCCGCTGTTCCTCGCTGATCTCCGTACGCTCGCTCTGTTCCTGCATATGATACAGACGCAGGTTCAGGATGGACAGTCGATCAATCACATTCCCGGGGGTTTCCGTATTTAAAGGAATTTCCTGCCCATTCATCAGTCCCTGCCGGCGTAAATAATCTTCAAAAAAAAGATCAATTTGTTCAATCGCATCATTGCGCTGCTGATTCAGACGATCAATATTCCGTTTAACCTGAGCAATGACCGTATCGGGCACATCCCTTCGCCGCACTTCGTCCTCTTCATGCCACAAATCATAATTTAAGCGGTGTTCAATCAATACGCGGGGTCCCCACTCTTCATTTGCAGAAATAACCTGCCCCTGATGCCACGCTTTGACCGCATCGGAATGTAAATCAAAAATTTCAGCGGCATTCAAACGCTTCATTTTTTTGATTAGAGTAAATCTTTGAGATGACTTTCCAGACTGCGGATATGCTCCATGCTAAACCCAACATGTCGTTCCACCACAACTCCTTTTTTGTCCACGAGAATGACCACTGGAATTCCTTGAATTTCATAATCTCTTGCGACCGCTTCAGTTCCTATTAAAAATTTAAAGGGATAGCGTGTCCGCTCGACAAACGGTTTGACGTAAGCTTCCTCATCTCCAATCGCGACTGCAATTAATTCAAAGCCTTGCCCGCTATATTTTTTATAGAGTTCATTCAGATGGGGCATTTCGATTTGGCAGGGGCCACACCAAGTTGCCCAGAAATTAACCAAGACCACCTTGCCCAAAAAATCATTTAGACTGTGGGGCTGACCATTCAAATCCTTTAATACAAAATTGGGCGCCTTTCCTTCACGGCCTGTCTCCCCTCCTTTCTGAGAACACTGGATCAAAGGTAAAATCAGAAGGGTCAGGCCCAAGACCATTTTACAAAAATGGGAATTGAATATCACATCCGCCCCCTTATTGAATGATCTGAAAATAAAAGTTTAATGATTTATTCACTCCATCCTGTCACAGTACCCTTTTCCAAAGAAACGATGACAGGGCTTTTCTCAAAATTATAAAACCAAATAGTATATTCCCCGATACCGACCATGAATCCCTTTTGCTCCTTGTCCGGATTGCCCCAGCTCGCCCTGATTTGTTCCATCGTCATTCCCAGACAAATTTGTCCGCTTCGGACCCTCTCTACAATCCGCCGCGGCCAGTCCGGATGTTTCCGTAAAATACCGTAGCGACGTTTTTTATCCGAGGCATCCTCTTGCACTTTGCGTTTAATCTCATCCGCTTGCTGGTCATCTTTAAGATAGCGGACGAGCTTGGCATCCACCCATTTATTGCTATCCTGGTCCACTTTGATTCTAAACCAAACTGTGCCTGAATCATCAAAAAATTTATCCAAAACCTCAAAGACTTCTTCCTTTTGGGCCAGCTTATAAACTTCTCCTTCTAATTCTGGGGTAGTAAAAATTTCTGTTATGGCAGAGGTCACGATCATCTGTCGTGCGCAATTCCCTTCCAACCCCAAGAATAATAAAAAAAGACTTCCGCTGACCGTCCGATTAAACATAAGACTTTAAAAGCTAATTTCGACTCCACACAGGCAACAAAACACTGAATTTTGATCCCTTAAGATAGCGGCTTTCGACAATGAGTTTCCCATGATGTTTTTCAATAATCCGGTAAGAAATGGACAGCCCTAGCCCAGTCCCTTCTCCCATCTCTTTTGTTGTAAAAAAAGGATCAAATATTTTTTTTAAATTTTCTTCACGGATCCCGATCCCATTATCAACAAAGTCGACAAAAACGAAATTATCCTTGAGTCCTGAAAAAATAGAAAGACGTCCTTTATTCTTAATGGCCTGACGGGCATTTTGAATTAAATTTAAAAAGACTTGACTCAACTGGTTTGCATCTCCCGAAACAAGAGGCAGTTTTTTATGTAAACTTAAATGAATTTCGATACGGTCTAATTTCAATTGATGGTGCGTGAGTAAAATAGCGCGCTCAACTACTTCGTTAAGATTAATTTTTTCAAAACTCGGTTCGCTTGCTCCACCACGGGAAAAATCCAGCAATCCTCTCACAATCGTCGCAATCCGTTTAGTTTCCGATTCAACGATCGAAAGATGTGATTTTAAAGTTTTGGGAACTTCCGCCAGAACCAGCTGGATTCTTCCCAAGATAATCTGTAAGGGATTGTTAATTTCATGCGCCACACCTCCCGCTAATTCACCGATTGAAGCTAATTTCTCCTTTTGAATCAATTGCAGCTGGACCTCTTGTAGCGTCTGATTGGCCTTGATTACCTCTTCAAACAGCATGGCATTCACGAGAGCAACCAATGCTTGATTAGCCAGGGTTGTCAAAAGAGTAATGTCCTTGTCATAAAAAACCCGGTCCTCCTTCACGCTCCCCACAATCATAAATCCAATCCCCCGGTTTTCGTGAATCAGGGGGACACAAACAAGAACCTTGGCCTTGAAATGATTGAGAACTGCTTCATAGCGCTTCCCTTTATGGGCTGCAATTAAAAAAGGTTTTTTTTCATGATTCAAGAGATCAATCACTTCGGAATTGAATGTTTTTTTGCTCAGACGTATGCTTTTTCCAGACGTTGAAAAAAAATCAAAATCAAACTTTTCTTTATTGGAGATAATCAGGAATCCGACTTCAGCATTTAACAGTTTTACTGCAGAACGAATAATTAAACTTTGTAATTCTTTAAAATCAAGTTTTGCTGTAATCTTATTTCCCATTTCAAAGAGAGTCGAGAGGTCCTGAATGTACGTATTCATCTCCTGATAGAGGCGGGAATTTTCGATGGCCACCGCCGTATGGTTTGCAAGCAAAGAGAGAAGCTCCAGATCTTGAAAGGTAATCTCTTTTCGAGAAATGGAAGAGTAAATTTCAAAAACCCCGATCCCCTTGTCCCGGACGATTAAAGGGATGATGATAAAATTTTTTTCGGTCGTTTTTTCTCCCCCTTCTTGTGTCAAAAAATCGGGGACCACCGTTGGACGACGCTCCTTGATAACCCAATCCACAATCCCTTCATCCAGTTGGGAGGCAATCTTTTTTTGCACCTCAGGAGAAATCCGCTTAAGCATAATGGATTTCAGCATACTATCTTCTTTCCCTATTAAAAAAACCCCGCAACCTTCAATCTCAACCACGGTTTGGCTCAATGTAACAAGTAGATTTAGAATCTTATCTATTTGATGGGTAGAACTAATCGCATCAGAGAGTTTCTGCAGTGTCAGCATTTCATTCATCGATTCCCGCAGTTTATCCTTAGTTTCGGAAAGATGCTGGATCTCCTTTTCACGTATTTGGATCTGCCGTAATCCCTGTTGAATAATATTATTAATTTTACGGATAACCCCGTTAAACTCACGGGGCTTTCCTTCTAAAAGTAAGGTTCCGAAACTTTTCTTTTCAAGATCCGCCAAAACTTGGTCTAACTTTTTCATGGTGTATATAACCGTAACCGCTCAGGACAATCGGGATAGAAAAGAATCAGCAATGGATACTGCACTTTAATCGGTACTCTCAACAATCATTATTAGAGACTTCCAATAATAAGCTAATTGCCTTTACTCTGTATAAAATTGATGAATGTTTCAGCCTTGGCCAGTTCCTCCAGAAAATCCTGCGAATATTTTTCCAATTCACCCGTTTCAACATAAATCTGTTTTGATTGTAGCCATTCCCATAAAACAAGGCTTATTTCGGGAATAACCACCTCGCCGCTATTGCCGATCCTGCAAAGATGACATAGAATGTTGGCAAGATAGACAATGCCCACTAATTCAGGGCTCCGATCAGCATTAACTGGATCATGATGAAAAGTAATTACTTCAACGATATGTTCTGGTAAGTTCCATTTCTCAGCCAGCCAGGCCCCTATCTGGGGATGCGTCACCTCTAACACTTCCTGTTCCGCCTCAATCAGGGGACATTTCCGTTCATCGGCGATTTTCAGAACCTTGATCAGATCATAGCGTAGATATTGATTTAATACAACTTTTCCCATATCATGCAGGAGTCCGGCCACAAAGGCCTCTCCGCTGATGCGATAATTAAACTTCTTGGCGAGCATCCGTGCCGCTACCCCGCAGCCGATGCTATGTTCCCAGAATTTAGTCAGCTCAAAGAGATCTGTTTCCGCACTATTTGAAAAAGCCTCTAGAATAGAAACACTCAGTCCCATATCTTTCACCGCATTAAATCCTAACACTACAATTGCAAGGTTAACGGTCGATATTTCGCGGGGAAATCCGTAATAGGCAGAATTGGCGAGTTTTAGTATTTTGGCAGTCAGGGATTGATCCGAAGAAATCAGACGGGCTAAACTGGCAGCCGATGTTTTAGGGTTATCCACCATCTCGATCATCTGAGCAACGACTGTCGGAAGCGTCGGTAGACCGAGAATACTCTCCGTGATTCTTTTTATTTTGGAGGTTTTATCATCTCTAGGGGCTTTAGAAGGGATTTTTAAGGCCATGCCGATTCTTGAACCATGCAGGGGGTATTCCAAATAGACTTAAGGGCGCCTCTAAAATTATACTTTTGCGCTATTATTTCCGCCCCCTCAGACAAGATCCCGACCTCTTGGTCGAGGCTCATCGAAGTTGGCTCAGTCCGTCTGCGGATCGGACCTCGTCTTGTTCGTGGAGACGAGGAATCACAGACCCATAAAAATACAGTCTTTAGAGTTCCCCTTAAGCGGTAACGTCAATAATATGATCACCGGAATTAGCCGAATTGTTTTTTTTCTTATTAGAATTTTTTGGCTTCTTCCGTTCTTCTCTATTCTTTAAAATTCGCCCTTTTTCCCGTCGGCTCTTTTCCCGGATAACATTTCCATCCTGGCTCTCAGGTTCTTCTGTTTCTTGCAACGTATCTTGTCGGTTTTCTGCATTCTCTTTGATTTTATCTGTTAATAATTTTTGATCAACAACCGGCTGCTGCTGTTGATTTTGATGCAACCGCTCTACATAGGAGGCCTTATTAACGATGTCCGACATATCGAGAGGACGCATCCGAACTCCCGAAAGAGTAATCTACAGATTGATCTTCTTATTCAATTTAGCCTTCAATTTTAATATCGCTTTAGAGTGGATCTGGGAAACCCGGGATTCCGAAATTCCCAGAACTTCACCGATTTCTTTTAAAGTCAGCTCTTCATAATGATAGAGAGCGATCACCAGCTTTTCTTTTTCCGGTAATTCCGCTATCGACTGTTTCAAAATCGCCTTGGTTTCCTGATAGACAATATCTTTCAGAGGGGTAGCCCCCTTGGGATCTTCAATGGTCTCCACAACCTTTACAGACTTACTGTCCCCCATATCATCGGTTGGGATGGGTTCATCTAATTCAATGATGGTAACTGGCGTAACATCCGTTATCATTTCCTCAAATTCCTCTGGACTAAGTTTTAAAAAACTGGAAACCTCGTCATCATAGGGAACACGTCCCAACTGCTTTTCCAATTCCCGATAAGCATTTTCAATTAATCGGGATTTCTGCCGGATTGAGCGGGGGACCCAATCCAAAGCTCTCAGTTCGTCAAGGATCGCCCCGCGGATTCGATGAACCGCGTAAGTTTCAAATTTAACATCCCGGGATGGATCAAAAGTTTCCACAGCTTTTATCAAACCAATAATTCCTGATCCAATCAAATCTCCCAGTTGTACCGAAGAAGGGAGATTAACGGCAACCCGTTCTGCCGTGTATTTCACTAAAGAAGCATATTCCACCAGTAATTTATCTTTGGCCGATTTATTGCGATTCGCAATATATTCTTGCCAAAGATTTTGAACATTCCCCATAAAAACTTTCTAAAAATGAATCACCCTGTGCATTCGGCACAGGGTTTTCTCATCCAAAATTTAACTTCTTATGATCACTAATTTTTCTCTTCTAACTCTTTATTTTTTATATCCATCTCTGCAATATGGGTCAAAATGATCTTTAAAATAATCCCGCAAGTCATCATTCCAAAAATCCAAAAAATGGAAAAACCGATAAAAGACTTTAAAAAGATAAGACCATAATCAACAAAATCAATGGATTCCGTCGAAAATAGTCCTACTAATGCACTCACAAAAAATGTAAATAAACCCAATAAAAAACCAAATTTTCTTGCGATTTTTTCCATTTTTCAGGATAACTTTAACTTTTTTTACAAAAACCGAACAGCCTCGAAAAATAGGACGCTTGAGGAGGACTCACGATCATCCCGCAAATCTTCTTGGCAACCTGGTTAATTCCGGCAGCAAATAAAGATCGCGGAGCAACCTGAATCACCGGAATTTGATGTCGTACGGCCTGCTTAAGTTCATTATCCATGAGTAGACTCCCAAGATAAGAGATCTCTTTGCCTAAAAAACGCCTTACTATCATCTCAATTTTTGAAAAAATTTCCATGCCCTCTTCTTCATTTTTAGCCATATTCACGAGAATCTGAATTTTTGTCATCGCACTGCGAATCGTGATAAATTTGATCATGGCGTAGGCATCGGTCAAAGACGTCGGTTCCGGTGTTAAAATCACAATAACTTCATTTGCCGCTAAAACAAAATTCGTCACCTGACGAGAAATCCCGGCCCCGGTATCAATTAATAAGATATCAAAATCCTGATCCAGCCGATGGAAAGAACGTAGCAGCAGTTCCTGGGTAATCAGATCCAGATTCGCGAGCTTATCAATTCCTGAACCCCCGCTAATGACTTTAAGCCCTCCGGAGACTTCAAGCATAATCTCTGAAATCGTTTTTTCGCCGCTTAAAACGTGTTGGATATTATATTGCGGATGAACTCCCAGCAGGACATCGACATTGGCCAAACCCAAGTCTGCATCAAATAAACAGATCTGTTTTTTTAGACGAGTCAACGCCAGGCTCAAATTTAATGAGATGTTGGATTTCCCGACTCCCCCTTTTCCGCTCGTAATGGCAATCGCCCGTTGGGGGACATACTGCTGGACCGATCCGGAGGGAATTCTCTCAACCGTCTCCCCCACCATCTTTCTCAAAGCAACAGCCTGATCCGTTCTCATGAGACCCCCCGGAAAATTCTTTTAATAAATTCTTTGGGGTCCGCAATCTCAATGTCATCCGGTACGCCTTGTCCTGTCGCTAAATACGAAAGCGGGATGCGCTTTAACTTTAAAATATTGTAAAGCGCCCCGTAAATAGACGTTTCATCCAGTTTTGTAAAAAGCAACCGGTTAAAAAAGACCTCCTGATAGCGTTCAATGATTTTTTCGAGGTCTTTAAATTTTGTAGTCGCTGATAAAACAAGATGACATTCATCCGGTCGAATCGCTGCGATAAATCTTGCCAATTCATCCATATGCTCCTGATGTTTATAGCTCCGTCCAGCGTGATCAACCAGAACCAAGTCGCAATCTGCATAAGCCGCAAGGGCCGCAGAAATTTCTTGTGGAGAAAAAACAATCGACAATGGTAAATGGGCAATTTCCGCGAACATCTTAAGTTGTTCAACAGCCCCAATCCGGTAAGTATCGACCGTAATCAATCCGACTTTCTTTTTTTCAAACAGCGCGTACTGGGAAGCCAGCTTAGCCAGCGTCGTCGTTTTTCCCATTCCCGTAGGCCCGATTAGAGCAACGACTGTTGGTTTATCCTGTTTCAATTGAATGGGCCCGGATACGAGGATACCCTCAGCGAGATTTTCCATAACCAGATCATGAATGAGTAAGGAATCCTCCAGCTGCTCGCCAACGAGTTCCGTATACAAAGCCTGTAATATTATTTCCAGGTATTCCTTGTGCACTTCCTGTTCCATTAAAGAGGTCGAAATACTTCTCAAAAGAGGAGGTAAAGAAAGGCCCGGCTGATACTTTAAATAATCGGCCATCGACTGAACCGCAGAACGAATTTCGTTTAAATCATCCTGTAAATATTCAAACTTCAAATCACCTTGCGGGGTTACCGTATGGAGCGGACGAACCATCGTCGACAAAGTCTTTTGATTCTTGGAAGAAACCGGAGAAGAAGAACGGGGTTGGAGTTCCTCCGGCTTTTCCTCTTTAGTAATTTTGGGCGGATGGTAATTTTCGACCTTGGTCATTTTGTCCGGCTCCTCCAGATAACCACTGCGCCCATAGAGTTTCATTGCTGAATCAACCGACTGTACGGGTTGTCCTGCCCGATTAACCACCCTGATATTTTCATCCAGAGCCGCAGTTACTTCGATTTGTTCCTTGCCCAGGAAATCAAACATTCCGCGAGGAATTCTCTTGGTTTTTAAAATAACAGCATCTTCACCCAGTTCTTTTTTAATTTGAACAAGGGCCTCGCGCATATTACCAGCGATAAATTTCTTAATTTTCATGGACACTCACCACCCCTTTGGATTTAATGTTTACTCCAGAAACAATTTCATTATAAGAGAGTATGACGATATTCGGGAAATAGGTATCCAGCAGTCGCTTGAATTGCAGCCGGATTAATGGTGAACAAACGATAATCGGCTGTAAATTGGATACCAAAAAACTATTGATCAGTGGTTGCAGGGTACTCACAATGCGGGTTACGATTTGGGGCGGCAGCACCAGATGAGATCCGCGTTCCGTATGTTGGATTGCGTCACTGATCATTTGCTCTGTTTTTGGATCAAGCGTAATGACCTGAATTTCATTCTGGGCATTTTGATATTGCTTACTGATTTGTCGGCTCAGCGTATTACGGACATACTCCGATAAAATATCGGCTTGTTTAGTAACCTTGGCATGATCTGACAGGGTCTCCAGGATCGTGACAAGATCACGGATCGAGACCCGTTCACGCAGAAGATTCTGCAGAACTTTTTGAATCTCGCCGATCGTGAGTAGTGTAGGAACAAGTTCCTCAATAATAGTGGGGTGCTGCTGCTTGACATTATCGACTAGTTTTTTAACATGCTCCCGAGACAGGATCAGATGCGATTGACGTTTAATAACTTCCGTCAAATGAGTTGCCAATACCGCCGGAAGTTCCACAACCGTGTAACCGGCAAGCTCGGCCTCCTCTTTCTGGGATTCAGTAATCCACAAAGCCGGCAGTCCGAAAGCTGGTTCACTGGTTTCGGTCCCCTTCACCGCTCGTTTGACCGTTCCCGGATTCATAGCCAAATACGCCCCCACATGCAGATCGGACCGCGCAATATCAATCCCCTTGATCTTGATTGCATATTCATTGGATTTAAGCTGAATATTATCGCGGATACGAATGGGGGGAACAATAATCCCGAGTTCTGTCGCCAGTTGCCGCCGGATCATGGTAATCCGGTCTAATAAATCTCCTCCCTGGGAAGTATCGACGAGAGGAATCAGCCCATATCCGATTTCTACCTCCATGGGATCAACCATCAAATAATTTTCAATTTTCTCCGGTTCTTCCTTAGCAGCTTTCTCCTGTTTCTCCTCGGCTTGAACCTGCTCTTGTTTACGGGACACCACGGTAGAACGATAGGCGGCGAGACCCGCAAGACCGGACAAAACGAGAAAAGGGAGGAACGGCAGACCGGGAACAATCGCAAAAAGAAATAATACCCCGCTTGCTAAATAGAGCGCTTTCGATCGCCCCAGCGTTTGCTTCACTATATCTGAGCCTAAATTCGATTCAGTGGCAGCGCGGGTAATAATGATACCGGCACCCGTCGAGATAATCAGTGCCGGCATCTGACTCACCAGGCCGTCACCAATCGTCAGAATGGTATAAGTATTTAACGCCTCCGCAAAATCCATTTTTTTCATCGCGATCCCGATAATAAAACCGCCGATAATGTTGACCAGCGTAATAATGATCCCCGCAACGGCATCGCCTCGGACAAACTTACTCGCACCGTCCATCGCTCCGTAAAAATCAGCTTCCCGGCCGATTTCTTCGCGGCGACGTCTCGCATCTGCTTCGGTAATCAACCCGGCATTTAAATCGGCATCGATTGCCATTTGTTTTCCGGGCATCGCGTCCAAAGTAAAGCGGGCGGCAACCTCTGCAATACGCCCTGAGCCGCGCGTAATCACGACAAATTGAATCACCACCAGAATTATGAAAATGATGAATCCAACAACAAGATTTCCCTCCGTCACAAAATTTCCAAAAGCTTCGACGACCTTTCCGGCATAAGCTTCCGCCAAAATAAGACGGGTCGTAGCGACATTAAGCGAGAGGCGGAATAAGGTAATAACTAAGAGCAAACTAGGAAAAACTGAAAAATCGAGTGACCGTTCAACATACATTGAAGTCAACAAAATAACGAGCGCCAGGGAAATACTTAAGGCTAATAGAATATCCAGAAAAAACGAGGGGAGCGGGATCAGCATAACCACAATGATTCCCACCACAAAGAGGGCGACAACAAAATCTTTCTGATTTCCAAACCCGGTCAAAATTCGTTTACTAACAGCCGCATCAGCCATCTCTTAATCTCCCTGATTTTCAATGAAAAAGTCCGGGACCGTTGCGCTGATTCCGTTAATTCGGGTTAGCAAGATCCCGTTGCGATTAAATTTCAGCAGCCGGTTATTATTTTTATCCATCACCCATAAGTCTCCCTCGCGGTTAGCAGAAAGAGGGGTGGCATCATTAAAATTTAAATTATCTGCGGATTTTAGCACTACGATTTTGTTTTTTGCAATCGACACCAGCGTATCAAATTTGATTAGCGTATCCGCATTGTTTAGGAGAGTAGTGTCACTATTCAGGACTGAATCAATGTAGGAAGAATCATAAAAATAGTACACGTTTTTAATTTGCATCAAGGTATCTACATAGGTAAAATCCGTTGGCAAAAACGGCGGAAGTTTTAAAAGTTGATTCCGGCTTTTATCTGAAATCCAGACGGAGTAATCATCAGGAGCATAAGTTATTCCAACCGGCTTAAATCCTTTGTAAATTTTGGTCGGGTTAGAACTATAATTTACTCCCTGAAATATATATTTTGCAACGGTTTGATTGTCTTCTCCCACGGCCCAGCAGACATCCGGGTCTTTCCCCGAATAATTCCGGTCTGTAATTGCAATGGAGACGATATTGATCAGTCCGGCAAAGGAGGCCTTTCTGGAAAAATTATTGTTGATCGTTCCATAAACATTATATAATTGGTTACTATCTGCCGCATAAAGGAAACTCTTGGATGTCCGCCAGTGTCGGCTAAAAGTCTTAATATCTGAATGCGGTCCATTGTCAATACTATATTGTTTATCGATGACATACGTGCTGTCGTTTTTCCACACACGCCAGAGATTTTCGAGTCCACCTTCTTGTACACCCACCCACGCATAAAAATTATTATCATTATTATAAACGCTAATGAGAGTGGGGTTAGGAATATTGTTAATTTTTGTTTTGATTTGATCCGTTATTAAATCAATAATGACGATTTTGTTTGCATCCTGGTCCGCCACCCACAATTCCTGACCCTTGTAATTGATATCCGCATAACGCGGCCTGATAAATCCTCCAATGCTTTTAATAAAATTACCGTTACTGGAATATTTGACAATTTCTCCCTGCTTCATCAACCACAGACTGCCTACTTGTTTGAAAGATGTAATTTCGAGATAATAATGGGCCTCGATATCATAATTATCCCTTGCCTCTACTTTGAGACGAGTCAGCTGTTCCTGAATGGGGGCTGTATAGAGCAGAGTGTCTTTTTGTCCTAACAGACTATCTCCCACCATCCAGTTGTAAGTCAAAAAGTCGGTAGAATCAAGATCCTCAACGATCATTTTAAGTTGGACTTTTTGCGAAACCTCTACCGCAACGGGGTAAAGGGAATCCAGCCGGTTTAAACCCACCGACACGCCATTGACAAAAATACCAATAATCCGCGGCCCGGTATTTCGCTTGAAAATTTCAATAGACCGGCGGTAAAATAGTCCGCTCGAATCTTGTGCAAAAATTTCAATCGAATCCCGCTGGCCTAAAATCCGATCCAGTGAATCTTTGCGGTTGATCGAATCAAAGGCAATCCAATAAACCTCTACCGTGTCAGCCAAAATCTTTCCCGATCCATTAATCGTGAGACTGTCCTGACCGTTTCCCAAGGTCGTGTTATAGTCTCGGATTTTAAATCCCTCTCCATGGACCACCCACTGAAAAGTAGTCGGAGGCTGACAAAAGCGGGCCATCACCTTAAGTGGTTTTCCGTCAAAAAAATTCTTTTTTTGATCCGGCATATAGGTTTCTGTAAAAAGGCTGCAAATAATACTTTCTTCTTCATCCTGCGCAACCGGATTCGTGCAAGACTCGACCAGAAAGATATAGAGAACTGCGCAAAGACAAAAAAACAGAAAAAGAAACCGGTGGCGGTGCCGTTCTTGCAAATCCTTTAAGATGGAGAATGAGTTTTTCATAAATCCCTTCTTGACAAAATTAGGCCGCCTGTTGCCCCTTGAGCCGGTAAACGTAAGCCAAAATTTCAGCCACAGCCGTAAAGAACTCCGCTGGTATTTCTTCGCCGATTTCAATGACATCATACATGGCTCTCGCCAAAACCTTGTTTTCGACAAGAGGAATTTGATGGGCCAGTGCAATTTCACGGATCTTTTCAGCAATTTTTCGCTTCCCTTTCGCCAGCACAAGGGGAGCACCGGTTTTTTCTTCCGGAACATAGCGCAGTGCAATCGCAATAAACACAGGATTTGTGATGACCACGGTAGCCTTGGGAACCTCGTGCATCATCCGGCGTTTTAACATTTCTCGGCGGATACTCTTTATCCGTGATTTGACCTGTGGATCGCCTTCCATTTGTTTTCGTTCTTCAACCACTTCTTGCCGGGTCATGCGCAGGCTATGCTCAAATTCATAGCGTTGAAATCCATAATCAAGAATCGCTAAAAAAAGCAGGACCAGAATAATTTTCAAAGAAATTTCGAGTGACCACTTCAAAATCAAGAGGTAAATTTGTCCAACCTCTTTGTCAAAAAGAAGCACAAACTGATCCAGGTCTCTCTTAATGATACTATAGAGAACGAATCCAACCACGACAATTTTGATAATGCTCTTCGTCAACTCAACCATAGATCTTTTTGAAAAAAGTTGGCGGAAACCCCGCATGGGATTCAATTTACTGAACTTAGGCGCAACGACAGTCGGAGAAAACAGGAATCCGACCTGTAAAACATTTGATAATAGTCCAACAACAATCAGCGCTATGAAAATTGGAGAAAGAATAACAAAAAACTCTAGGCTCCCCGATAAAAAATAACCCTGAAGATTTTGTGCACTTAAGGAGAAAGTCATAAGATTTTCAAACATCAGCGTTGTCAGACCCGCCATCCGATGATACATAAACGGCCCGGCAAAATAGAGTACCATCACGCCAACAAGCAGAATAACAGCCGAATTTATTTCGATGCTCTTAGCGACCTGCCCCTTTTCTCTGGCATCCTGTCGCCGTTTGGGAGTTGCTTGTTCCGTTTTTTCTTGGTAGGATTCTTCGGGCATCTTAAACCTTTAAAAAATACATAAGATTAAAAATGTCAATTCGCATCTGCTGAATGGCCTTTTCAAAAACAACATAAAAGAGAGGCAGTGAAATGATCCAGACCAGCGTCCCGAGTCCAATTTTAACCGGTATCCCAACCATCAGAATATTCATCTGCGGAACGGTCTTGGCAATAACCCCCAGTCCTACCTCTGTTAAAAGTAGCGAAACCAATATCGGGGCCCCCATTTTTAAGGCGATGATGAATATTCCTGCGGTGAGTTGAATCATATATTCAGTTAAGGACCCGGCTTCGTAGTGGACACTGGCCAAAGGAACCAGATTTAAACTATCCAGCATCGCCTGAATCACAAAGTGATGCCCGCTGATGATGAGAAAAATCAAGATTGCGATGATGAACTGAAATTGCCCCACAACGGTCACTTCTTCTTGAGTCAGGGGATCAATCACATTCACCAAACCAAAACCCATCTGCATGCCAATCGTGGATCCTGCAAACTGGATGCCGGCAAAGAGAAGGGTCATAGAAAATCCGATAATAAGTCCGATCGAAACCTCCTTAATCACCATGATGATAAAGGGGATCATCTTTACAGGAATTTCAACAATCTGACCGCTGATCAGAGGAAACATGATCAGCGTCAACATAAAGGCTAACCCCGCCTTGAGTTGCAGGCTTACATCTTGACTGCCAAAAATAGGCGCGACCGCCACAATACAACTAATTCTGACGAACGTCAGGATCAAGAGGATAATTTGTTCAACCCGGAGATCTGCGATCGTATCCATAACCTACCCTACCGCCTGCGGAATCATCAAGAATAGATTGACCACATAATCGACTAAGAGATTCAACATCCACGGCATAAAAAGGATTAGCGCAAAAACGATCGCCACAATCTTCGGAATAAAGGTCAGTGTCATTTCATGAATTTGTGTAACGGCTTGGATAATCGAAATAATAAGACCCACCACTAATCCGACAATCAGCATCGGAGCCGAAATGAGTAACATAATATAGAGGGCCTGACGACTAACATCTAATATTGCAGTAATCGACATAATTCTTGATCCCTCTCCTTTTAATGGTTTTACCGAAAACTCGCAACGACCTGCTGGGTAATTAAATGCCACCCGTCAACGAGCACAAAGAGAACCAGCTTAAAAGGCATAGAAATCATGACCGGAGGAAGCATCATCATCCCCATGGACATGAGCACGCTCGAAACGATCATATCAATCACGAGGAACGGAATAAAGAGAAGAAAACCAATCACAAAAGAAGTCTGCAATTCACTGATAATAAAAGCCGGGATCACAACCGTGTTGGGTAAATCATCAACGTTTCTGGGTTGGGCTAGTTTTGTCATACGCACAAACAAAGCAATATCTTTTTCGCGGGTTTGTTTCAACATAAATTCACGCAATGGATGCATCGCCTTTTTAAGCGCTGTCTTTTGGTCCAGTTCATCGGCCAAATAAGGTTGCAGAGCCGAGTCGTTGATGCTGGTAATCACCGGCATCATAATAAAGAGCGTCAGAAATAAAGACAACCCAATAATCGTTTGATTTGGAGGCATGCTTTGCGTACCGATCGCACGCCTTAAGAATGAAAAAATAACAACAATCCGGGTAAAGCTGGTCATCATAATCAGAATGGACGGAGCCAGAGTCAGAATCGTCATGATAAATAATATCTGCAGGGTCACCGCCACATCCTTGCTGTCCTTGGCCGCTTCTAATCCAACCGTAACCTTGGGAATAATCTGGCCCACCGCTTGGATCGGAGTAATAATAAGCACTGACAAAAAGAGGAATTGAATAAGCTGAGTTCTTTTCATAAACTAAAGTTTTTAGATTGGTCGACCGATATTTTCGATTAGGATGAACTTTCTGAGAAAGACTTCACCGAAACAGGTTTCTTCCTGAATTTATCCATAAATTTGTTGAGATGCTCAGAGAAATTTGCCATACCGTCCTGATAGAGTCCTTCATCTGCTCCCTTAATCAGATCCAAGGCAGGCTGACCCTGGATCGTCGTTAACGTCGAAATTTGCTGCGGGGTACTCCCCAACACTAGAATCTGGTCGGCAACACGGACAAGACTAATTATTTTTTGCGGTCCCAAAAATGCAGTCTCCAAAACATCAATATTCCCGCCCCGCAAGGAACGAAGTTTTCCCTTTCTCATTAATCGTTTGATAAAGTAGGCCAGGGCATAGATCAAAATAGCACAGAAGGCAAGCGTGACAGCTAACTTGATGACCGTCTTGGGGAGGGAGAGACCCTCGGAAGAAGGGCTGGGAACATCATTTAAACCCTTCGCTTCGCTCTTCCTTAATTCCTCTTGAATTTTTTGGATTTTTTCTTTCCAAACATCCTGTCCCCAAATGGGATAAAAGGTTACCGCAGTAATTAAAACAATCTTTGTCAGATTTTGAATCATCTCAACCTCTTGCTCTATCTTAAATTTTTCAATCTCTCTTCCGGACTGACGAGAGAAATAATTCGGATTCCGAAATTTTCGTCGACCACGACAACCTCTCCTCGGGCAATCACTTTATCATTGACTAAGAGATCCACCGGTTCTCCGGCCATCTTATCCAGTTCGATGATCGAACCGGGGCCCAGTTCTAAAATTCTCTTAATCGACATCCGCGTCCGTCCGAGTTCGATAGCCACATTCAATGTGACATCCAGGAGCAGGTCGATATTTTCAGATTTCCCTTTCCCTCTTTCGGAGCCTTGTAAAAAACTCGTTAATTGCGCTGCCGGTACAGTGGCCTCTCCCGGAGCCCCCTTGCTTCCCGCCGCAATATCACTGAAATCAATCGACAGATCCTCATTTTTTTCACTGCGCTTCGCGGTTCCCTTACTCCCATTCGTCATCTTAATATTTTTCGCCAGCTGGCTAAGACCCAGCGCCGTTTCTGTGGAGAACAGAACTAACCCTTTTCCGGATCTTAAATCAGCAATTGAAAATTCAAAAATTGCACTTGTGGCCTGTCTCAAATCAATCGTATAATTATCCGGATTAAACCGTTCTGTAGTCACCGGCTTGGCTGCAATGGTGACCCCTGTAGAGCTGGTGAGTGTCGTAAAACTGGCTCCGACGACTTGGTTCATCAGTTCTGTGATGACCTCAAGTTGTTCTTCATCAAAGGCAGCGGATCCATCTCCCATCATCATCAAATCAGCAAATAGAGCGACATCCTTTTGGGTTAAAACAAAACCGAGCGTCCCGCGCACCCCCTCATCAAAGGATGCTGTTAACACAATATTGTCCCGTCCAAAATCACTCTTGATCGTTTGGGGATTAGCCTCTGCAAGACCTGAAAACTTCACCTGTACTGATTTATTGGTAATCGTGGACATGACCGAGGAAATACTGGTTTGAAGTAAGTTTAAAACCTTATTCAAATCCTCCATCACAACCGCACCCTTTCCACTTCCCCCTTCGGCGGCCAGTTTCGTTCCCCCGAGGGATTCCATATCCTCAGCTGAAAATAGTTCTTCACTCATGTTTGATTCCCTCCCTCCTGTAAATGTCTTTAATCTGAACTGCTTTATGCCGACCGACGAGTCCCGGTCGACCTGAAAATTTATCCTTTTCTTCAATTTGAATGACCAAGTCTCCCTTCGCCGGAATGTCCAGACAAAGGATATCTCCGATATGAAGTTGCAATAAATCGCGAACCGTGATGGTCGTCCTTCCCAGCAAAACCTGCACCTTGATTGCGAGGGGTTGAATCTCAGAGGACATTAATCGTTTGTTTTCTTCAGTCGGTTGAGCCATCGCAGCAATCCATGATTCGCCGCTCAGTTTACTGATAATTGATTCGAGCATAATATACGGGAAACACAGACTCATTAACCCAGACCCATTAGGCATTCGCACCTCCAGGGAAATCAGGATAACGGTTTCCCCGGGCGGAGCCACCTGCACAAATTGAGGATTTGTTTCATAACTTTCAATTCGCGGATTAAAAATCCCAATATGCTCCCAAATTTCTTTCAGATCGACTAACGCCCGTTCTGTAATGCGATTAACCACATTTCTTTCGATATTGGTAAGCTCACGGTTTTGCTCGGAAGGTTTGCCCTGACCGCCAAAGAGCCGGTCAATCATAAAAAAAACAAGAGAGGGATTAATTTCCAGAATCGCATTCCCTTCCAGAGGTTCCATTTGAAAAGTATAAATACAACTCGGATTGGAAATGGACATGATAAATTCAGAATAGGTCAACTGATCTACTGAAATAAGCTCGATTTCAACGAGCGTCCGCAAATAAGAGGTTAAACTGGTGCTAAAGAGTCTTGCGTACCCTTCATGGAGATTCTGCAGGGTCCGCATCTGGTCCTTGGAAACCCGATCCGGACGCCGAAAATCGTAAAGAACAACCGAACGTTCCGCGCCCGCTACTTCAGGCTGAGCCTTAACATCCTTTTTTCCAGTCTCGACACCTCCGGAAGACACTGCTGAGAGCAGGGCGTCCACTTCTTCCTGAGAAAGAATATCACTCACGCAATTACTCCTCTATTGGATCACAAATTCATGAAACAAAACATCCCGAATCTTACCTTCCTCATCAGTTAAGATTTTATTTACTTCTTTTTTAATTTGATTCCGAATCACCAGCTTGGCTGTACTGCCAAGCAATTCCTGCATACCCTTTGTGCTGAGTACTTCTAATGCAATATTCTTGACCTTCGGCTTTTTCAATCCTAACGCAGTGATTAAATTAGGATACTTAACATTGTCGAACTCTAACACAAAGACAACTTTTAAAAACCGTTCAGCCTCTGTGCTGGCAACATTAACGACCAGTTCCACCTCTTCCGTACTTTGCCCATAGGCCTTCTCATCAATCCAATCTTCGCCCCTTGAGTCCGCGTCTTCTTTTTTATTTTGTTCTTTTTTTTCCTTAACCATTTTTTCTTCTTCATTCTTTCTTAAAGAATGAACAATCACATAAGCCGCTACAATCTCTACCAGAACAATGACTAAGATAATGACTGCCAGGATAACTGCCTTGGATTGCAAAGGAGACCGCTTCGGAACTGCAACCGGTGCTGCCGGCGTAGCAGCCGCTCCTAACCCGCCGGCATCCTTTTCTTTTTGTTTTTCTTTGGCCATAATTCGACTCCAAAAAAATCAACCTAACTGTTAGACAAAAAATTTAATTTATTGCGAAGATCTGCGTTCACTGAACTCGATATGAGAATGAATATATTTTTTATATTCTAGAATCACTTTAATCAATTCGCGGGCACGTTCCTTAACCATTAACTTCTTCCCATCCTGCAATGAAATCACTGTATCTGGTGTTTCTTCAATAAATTGAATGAGATCAGCATTCAGTATATATTTTGTCCCATTTAATCTGCTGACTTCGATCATAATTATCTGAGATTTAGATGAATGGGGCCTAAATGCTGTCTTTTTGCTGTAGATTAAATCGAATTGAGATCCTCACCAGCAAATAAACGAGGTATAAAATACCGAAAAAAACCTTGAAATGCTTCATTTTAGTTATTAATATATATTATTTTTTTTATTTTGTAAAGTACTATTTATAAAAAAGTTACAAATTTAATAGTATGTTTAACTTTAATATCATATTGTAACCGTAGGTATTATATGATAGTTATATATATCTAAAAATTGAAATTTAATAAACAATCTTGATTTTAAGTAATTGATTGATTTAATTAAAGATATGGAGATAGTAAGAGTCCTATCTCCAGATCTTATTTGTTTACCTCTTCAAGGCGACTAATTCCTGTAACATTTCGTCAGCTGTAGTAATCGACCGCGCATTGGCCTGAAATCCCCTTTGAGTTATTATCATACTCGTAAATTCTTGAGCCAAATCAACATTGGCCATTTCCAGCGCCCCCGGCCGAATCGTAGAAGATGTACTTACCCCCGGCTCCACCAGCACCGCTTCACCGGCATTATCGGACTTTGATAACATATTATCTCCTGTCTTGATCAAACCCCCCGGATTCACAAAACTGGCGAGCTGAATTTGAGCTAAATTCTTTTGTATACCGTTGGTGAAAGCTCCCTGAACCATCCCCAATTCATTAATGGAGATAGAATCAAGAACCCCCATCGCAAAACCATCCTGAAATTTAGCCTTGGTCGTAAAGGGTGACTCAAATTGAGTGATCCCTTTGAAACTTCCGACCGTACCGGCATCAAGCGAGATTTGGAGAATATCGGCCCCATTATTGGGATCAACTGAAAAGAAGGAAACCCCTCCATCATAGATAAAAGCCGAAGGCGACCCATCCTGGTTAAAAAACAAGTCCCCGGTAAACCCGCTAATGCGGACTTCATCCTTGCTCATACTCGCTTCCCAAATCCAGTGATCTTCCTCACCGCTATGGGTAAAGGTCAAAGTCAGATCATGGGCCGAACCCGCCGAGTCATAGATCGTGATCGAAGTAGAGTGTTGACCGAAATCCCGTGCCGACTGAACCTCTGTTAAGCTTAAATTGGCAGTAAAGAAACTGGGGCCCGGATTCTTATTATTCCCGTTATCCACTGTAAAAGAAACATTGGTTAACGCAAAATCGACTCCGGGTAGTCCCCGGATGACGATTGACCCATCCGGAAAAATATCCGTATCCTGCGTATCAGCCGCATTCACTTCTAAGGACTGGCTAAACTGCTCTTTGTCCCGTACTGTGGGAGGAAGATTCAGCGTATTTCGCGTTTCATTCAGCAAGTCCTGTAAAGAAAAATCCGGCGCAATCGAGTAATCCACATTCGCAGCCGTAATGGTCAGCGGCGCCGCAACGGTTAACGCAGCATCTGAAAACAAATTTAAGGTGGTCGCATTCACCACCTGTACAAAATAGTAGCCGTCATCCGCATTCCCATCGGTCAGCTTAATCACATCCCCGTCAATAACCCCGGCTGTCGTAAAGTTTGCACTGGCATCCGTTACGATGTTAGAGGCCGCAACCGTGGCTAAGGAAATACCATTCGAGATACGTGGAGACAGGGTACCCGGCGTAACACTGATTCCGCCCATTGCCCCGTTAATCGTTAGCGTATCACCCGCTTCATAGCCGACACTCCGTCCTGCCTCATCAAATAAGCTTCTCAGCAGGTCATTTGAATCGGCCGGTGAAAAAAAGCGGTCTGTTGTGGCGGTTAACCCCGGGTCAATCACGCTGTCAAAGTTAAAAGTCGTCTGGACACTGCTCTGATTCAGCGTATTGTCTGTGGATACCGTAAAATTGGCAAGCGATAAATTGGGAGCAATAGCACTATTGTCCACCGTAATGGTTCCATCCGGATTGATTGTGGCATTAATGAGTCCAGCCGCGGCACTGGACAAACCCGCAAAGGTCGTATTCATAAGCTGAACTAATTCACCGATATTGGTTGCCGTTCCGCTGAGATTATTGACAAGCAGGGAATTTGAAAAATTTTCCACAATATTCCCTGCCGCATCCGTAATCTGTCCGGAAATAGTCATGCGATCCCCTAAACGTATTCCCAGACTCACCCCGACGGAATCAAACAGGGAGGTCAAGGTGTCTCCTGTCGCAGTAAACTCATCCCCGACCATCAGGGCTAAGAACCGTTGTGAATGCAGTTTGGTTCCCCGTGCATCCGCATCAGAGTTAAGATTCGAAGAATATTGAACATCTGTCGTTGCATTCGCGGGCGTCTTTTGTCCGAAAGGA